>Ga0206872_10309_pt1 | contig 13267 bp, 13 predicted proteins | sample Alteio_BWOrgCont_34_FD_152906 | JGI IMG/M metagenome (GOLD analysis project Ga0206872, IMG submission 152906) | Enriched cells from forest soil in Barre Woods Harvard Forest LTER site, Petersham, Massachusetts, United States -... | ecosystem: Environmental > Terrestrial > Soil > Temperate forest >... | reverse complement strand
TCAGTATTATGCTTTGTTCCGGCCGGCGCACAGGTTAAACATAAAGCAAAAAAACAGGTCAGAAAAAGCGCGCACAAACCGGCAGTAAAGGGTCATAAAGCGCCCGCAAAGGTTCTGCATAAACCTGTAGTAAAACCTATCGCGGTGCAAAAATCCGAAGCTAAAAGTTTGGGAGAAAGCGCGGCAAAAGTAAAGACAGATACCACCAAAAAAACGAATTTACCGGGCAATAGCCTCTCCGAAGAGATCATCGTGACCACCGCCTATAAGCCTGTACTGGCCGATGCGGTAAAGATCAGGATCAATCCGGACCTGGAGGATAAAACACCGTTCAAAGCGCCCTTAACTTATTTCCCGGTTGACAAACGCCTGGAGCTGAATACCGATATCAAGCCTTTTGAGGCCATGAAACAACCGAAGGAACGTGATTCTGATCTATATAACAATTATGCGAAAGTTGGGCTGGGCAGCTTAAAAACAAGTTTTGGCGAGGCTTATTTTAACAACGGGCGCGACCCGGGCCTGCAACTTGGCGGTTACCTGAAGCATTTTATGCAAAGCGGCACTATAAAGGATCAAAACTCAAGTCGTGATGAGGGGTCGATATTTGCAAAAAGTGTGGGGGCCACCAATTCGCTTGACGGAAATATTACCTATAATTACCGCACAAATTTTTTTTACGGCTTTGATCAGCTGGCGTTGCCCCCGCCTAACCTGCAGCGCAACGAACAGCATTTCAGCACGCTAAGCGCGCAGGGGGAACTGGTAAAAAACTACCAGGATGTTGACAACGACTTCACTTATGCCCTGAAACTAAGCGGTTACAGCTTTAGCAATGCCTTCCAGGCTAAGGAGAGCAATGTGGTGCTTTCCGGCTTTTTGAATGAGAACATACACCAGTTTTATGCAGGGGTAAGCGCCTCGGTTGATGTAGCTACCCAGCAGGATAGCGCCTATGATATTGATAATAGCCTGATCAGGGCAAACCCCTATATCAAATTCCAGGGCGACAGCTACAAAGTTGATGCAGGAATAAATATTGTGGACCAGTTTGGTTATAGTTCTGCACTTTACATCTTCCCGGCAGCAAAGGCCGAACTGCAGCTCGTTCCAGGTTACCTCCGCATTTTTGTGGAGGCAAAGGGCGATGTTAACCGTTCTTCGCTGCTTGATTTTTCATATATCAACCCCTTCCTCGGCCAGAACATCCCGATAAAAAACTCGGTAGATCGCCTGGATATCGCGGCCGGCTTAAAAGGTACTCTTCTGCCTGGCTTAGGTTTTAAAGCGACTATTTACCGGGATGAAATTTCGGACATGCCGCTTTTCGTCAGCAATTTCAATTTAACCGCAGGATATAACCGATTTACCGTGATCTATGATCCCGGCAAATCGCGGGTGAGCGGCCTGAACGCGGAATTAGACTATAAAGCGTCGGACGATTTTGACCTGTTTGGACGGGCGGAGTTTAAACAATATCAAATGGCTACCTTGCCGCAAGCGTGGAATATGCCTAAATTTAAGCTGACCGCAGGCACCACCATACATGTGAGCAACCTGGTGAATGTAACCGGTACCTTATTTGTGCGCGGTTCAACAACGGATCCTTATTTTAATGCCGGGCTTACACCGCTGCCTGCCGATGCAAAAACCTATAGTTCTATCAGCTCTTTTGTTGATGCAAGCGGCGAAGTGGAATACAAGGCAACCAAACAACTCTCCGTTTTTGTGCATGTAAACAATTTGCTGAACGGAACAAATACAACCTGGTTGTACTATCCTGACTACGGATTTAATATATTTGGCGGCATTGGCTTTAAATTTTAAAGCAATGAATAATATTGATCGAGAAAAATTTGTCTTCGTCCTATCTTTGTGTTCATTGTGCTCTTCGTGGTTATTTTTTTCACGAGGGGTCAAATGGTTTTTACCAGGATTTTGATAGATTATAATAAACCGTACTTTTAAAACATGAATTTAGCCGACTATTTAAGCGAACTACTGGGACTGCACGATGAAGTAAATGTGCCCGGGCTTGGCTATTTCATCCGGAACCGTGTAAGCGCTTTTTATAATGATGCCGAGGGCCGCTTTTACCCGCCCTACCACCAGGTAAAGTTTGTACCGCAGCCAAAGGACGATGATACCTTTGCGCAGTATGTGGCCGATAAGAAAAATATTTCGCTGGCATCATCCAAATATTTTGTTGAGAAGTTTATTACTAAACTGAGGGAGGACGCCTCGAAAGGTAAATATTTATTTGCCGATCTCGGTTCCTTTCAAAGCGACTTGGGCCAGCTGGTTTTTAAACCGAATGAACGAATTCTAGCCGACCCGGAATTTTACGGCTTTCCTCCTGTAGCTATTTTTAAGGCGGCTACACCGTTGCCGGTTGAGGTGATGAGGCCCGCGCTTGCGCCCGTGCCCGATCAACCTGCACCGACGCCTGCTCCGCCGGCAGCGGATATGCCGCCGCCGCCGAGGGGTATTCATGCGCCGGAATATTATGAAGAGGAAGTTGAGCAAAAAAAACGTGTTAATGTATGGCTTATTATATTGGTCGCGCTTGCCCTATTAGGTCTTGTGGCGTTTGGCGTTTATAAATTTTACCCGCAGGCATTTGACAAGGTAAAGGATGAGTACAATAAGTTAAACGGCAAACAACCCGATACGCCTGCGGTGATCCATAAACAGGTACAGCCTGTAAAAAAAGATACGGTTACAAAGTCGCAGCCCGATAGCGCAACGAAAGCGGTTACTCCTGTTGCAAAACCTGACACCGCCAATATGCCGCATTACGAAGCAGTAGTGAGAGAATATCTGAATTGGGCGGCAGCAGAAGCAAAAGTTGCCAATTTAAAAAAGTTAGGGTACACGGCGTACATCCCGACCGATCTGCCGGGCAACCTGATAAAAGTATCGGTTGGCAAATATCTTACGTACGCTGCTGCCGACTCCGCGATCAATTCATTGGTTAAGGCTGGTATTATCAAAACAAAAACAAAAGAACTTCCAATCAAAGCGAACCCTCAATAGAAACATACCCAAAAGATGACATTATTATTTTTTCAGGCAGTAGATACGGCGCACAAATTGGCAGATACCGCGAAAACTGCGGGCCAGGCTTTAGCACCGACACAGGAGATACACTTTGGCGACCTGCTTATAAAAGGCGGCTGGGTGATGCTTCCGATTGGGATTTTGCTGATACTGGCTTTGGTGATCTTTTTTGAACGGTATTTTACTATCCGAAAAGCTTCCAAAGACGACTCGAACCTGACGGTGCAGGTGCGCGCCAGCATCCTGTCGGGCAACCTCGAATCGGCAAAGGCGCTGTGCCGCAACAGCAATACCCCGCTGGGGCGCATGCTGCAAAAAGGTTTGCTCCGCATTGGGCGACCAATTAAAGATATAGAGGGGGCTATTGAAAACGTCGGCAAGCTTGAAGTATCCAAACTCGAAAAAAACATCGGTATTTTGGGCATTGTTGCCGGTATTGCGCCGATGTTCGGCTTCCTGGGAACGATCATCGGGGTGATCAAAATATTTTTTGATATATCAACTACGGACAACTTCAGCATAAGTACGATTTCGGGCGGGTTATACGTTAAAATGATAACTTCGGCAGCGGGCCTGTTTGTGGGTATAGTTGCTTATGTAGGTTACCATATCCTGAATATGATGGTTGACAAGGTGATCCTGAAACTGGAGACCGATGCTATTGAGTTTATTGACCTGTTAGAGGAGCCGAGCAAATGAACTTGAGAAAAAAATCCAGGGCCGTTTCGGCCGAGGTGCACACCTCGGCAATGAACGATATTATGTTCTTCCTGCTACTGTTTTTTTTGATCGCCTCAACGCTTACCAACCCGAATGTGATCAAACTGTTGCTGCCAAAATCAAAGGCGGGAAAAGCGCTATCGAAAAAAACGGTAAACGTTACAATTAGCAAGGATTTGACCTACACGGTTAACAATAAACCGATGGCTTTGGCTGATATACCTGCGGAATTAACGACTGACAAACAGAAATATCCTGAATTGACCATTATTTTGCATGTAGACAGAACGGTAGCCATACAGGATGTGGTTGACATTATGGACATGGCCGCAAAACTGAATATTAAATTGGTATTGGCGACGGTGGCGAAATAGGAAGTTGGCAGATTTCAGTTAGCAGTTGGCAGTTAAAAATATTGGCGCTCCACTGTACAAATAACCGCACACCGCCAATTGCAAACTGGAAACTGGAAACTGGAAACTGGAAACTGCACACTGAAGAAGAAATGAACTACGAAGAGGAAAATAATTATCCAAAAGCCTTTATTGTAACCGGCATAATAACGGTTGCGTTAGCGTTTTTGTGTTATATTATTATCATGGAAAACCCTCCGGTTCAGATTGACGGCACCGGCGGCGTTGTGGTAAATTACGGCACAACTGATGCCGGCATGGGTAAAGACATCAGCAGCACCGAAGAACCCTCGGTTGCTCCGAATGCCAACCATGAGCAAACTACGAAGGTTACGCCCGCGCCACCGACGGAGCAAAAATCGCAGGTGGAAACCAGCCAGGAAAAGGTGGTGACCCAGGATAATGAAGATGCGCCAGCTGTCACGCCAAATTCAAAAAAATCAAAAAGCCCGGCAACTGCTGAAGTGGCCAAACCTGTTAAAAAAGAAGTGGTAAATCAGGCGGCTTTGTATAAAGGACCATCAAAGGCAGGCAACGGCGGTGGTGATGGCACCACCAATACGCCGGGAAACCAGGGAAGCAGGAATGGATCTCCCCTGGCCAGTAACTATGGCAATGGCGGCAATGGAAACGGGGTAAGCGGCACGCAATGGAGCTTTATAAACATGCCGGATGTTAAAAATCCTAACCGCGTGCAGGGCATCGTTATTATTGATATCACTATCGATCCGGGCGGCAACATCGTCGAAGCCCATTCCGACCGCAAAAGCCGCATGGGCGATCTCGACCTGATCAACAGGTGCATCAGCGCCGTAAAGGGCTCTAAATTGACCGCCCCAACGCAGGCCACAGGCAACCAACGCGGGCAGGTTACTTTTAAGTTTGATGTGGATTGAAACCGGCGGTTTCACCGCAATCTAAAATAGAAAGAAAAAATAAATGGCTACAGTTTTTCAATTTCCTCAATAGAAAGAGATGTACTTTTTGCAATAAATTCAACAGATAGCCCTTCCTTTTTTAACTCGCGGGCTATCTTTCTAGCCTCCTCTAATTTCGCCTCCTTTACGGCATAATCCAACACATTCTTGTTATCCCATTTATATTTCATGCTGCTATCGTACATGGCTTTTTCCTCCTTTGTCAGATTACTATATTCCGCAATGTTAAAAAGTTTTTCAAATACCGGTTTCCGAAGATACACAGGCAACTTGCTTAAACCCGGCATGTTTTTTAAAAAATACAGCCATTTATCCAAATCGGTTTCCAGTTCGGCATCCGTTTTAACAAAATTACGCAATTCAATATAAGTATATCCCAGCTTATCATAAAATATTTCCCCGGTTTCAACATTACATAAGCAAATATTGTGCAGATATTTGCCGGGCGGGTTGCCCTGGAGCGTGAAATCTTCCAGCAGCGCGACTAAATAAACCTCGGTAATATCATATCCCCATTCTGTGCGCTTGCCTTTTGGCGCCTGATCGCTGATGAGCCGCGAAGCATAAAACAAAGCCCTTTCCTTAAACCGCCCTTGCTTGCCGCGCTGTACTTCTATCAAAAACTTTTCGCCATTATCGCCGGTGCAAAGCAGGTCAAATATCGCCGAGCCCTCATCTGTCAAGTCACCGGGATGTTCGTTCTTATTATAAACAAGGTCGGCTATGTGTTTGCGCCCTTTAAAAACTTCGTTCAAAAACGCGATAAGTATATCCTTATTAGGCTCGCTGCCAAATATTTTCTTAAAAGCAAAGTCGACCAAGGGGTCAATATATCTTCCGATAACAGGCAGTTTATTTTCAGGCATGATCAAATATAGCAGATTTATGGTTCATGGATCATAGTTCACAGTCGCTGTGGAATCTCATTTTATTGCTTTTATTAAATAAACATTGATTTAACTTTGCGGCCGGTTCCGTGGTTAGCCGGCTGACAAGGCTATGAACCATGAACTATGAACCATGAACTACCAGCAAACCATCGACTACCTATACAGCCAGCTACCCCTGTTTACCCGCGTGGGTGCTTCTGCTTATAAAGCCAACCTGGGCAACACCATCGAGTTATGCAAAAGGCTCGGTGATCCCCAACACAAATTCAAAAGCGTACATGTGGCCGGTACCAATGGAAAAGGCTCTACCTCCCACATGCTGGCGGCTATTTTACAAACCGCAGGGTATAAAACAGGCTTATACACTTCGCCACATCTGAAAGATTTCAGGGAGCGCATCCGCATTAACGGGCAAATGATCGGCGAAGCTGAAGTAATTGACTTTGTTGAAAAGCACAAGGCGGATTTTGAAGATATCCGCCCCTCCTTTTTTGAAATGACCGTTGGCCTGGCCTTTGACATCTTTGCCCGGGAAAAAGTTGATATTGCTATAATAGAAGTAGGCCTGGGCGGCAGACTGGATTCTACAAATATCATTACGCCGTTGCTATCGGTCATCACCAATATCGGCTGGGACCACATGAACATTTTGGGGGATACACTGCAATTGATCGCAGCGGAAAAGGCGGGCATTATCAAACCTGGCGTTCCTGTCGTTATTGGTGAATATCAGCCGGACGTCGCCGCAATTTTTATCGATAAGGCGAAAAAAGAACATAGCCCAATCTCATTTGCTTCTGAACTGCTTGATGCGGCTGAAAGCCACCAATCTGCAGATGAGCCTGGAGACTTCCGGGACGTCACCCTTAAATCGTTGGACAGTTCCGTTTTCCGGCTTCCAACTTTTGATTTTCGCCTCGACTTAACAGGCACCTACCAGGTAAAAAACCTGAAAGGCGTTATTTGCGCAGTACGAGAACTACAGCTGCAGGGTTTTGAGATTGGAGATGAGCAGCTTAGGTCAGCGTTGTCAAAAGTCAGGCTATTAACCGGCTTACATGGGCGCTGGGAAACATTAAGCAAACACCCCCTCACTATTTGCGATACCGGCCATAACCCCGAAGGGATAAGCGAAGTACTGCAAAACATTGCAACAGTGGATTATAAAAAACTGCATTTCGTACTGGGTGTGGTAAATGACAAGGACATCAGTAAAATGCTGAGCATGCTGCCAAAACATGCTGCTTATTATTTCTGCAAACCGGACATACAGCGTGGATTGGAAGCGGAAAGCTTAATGCAGAAAGCGGAGAGCCTTGGTTTAAGCGGCAAAACTTACCCATCGGTTAAAGCTGCATTTTTAGCTGCGCAGCAAAACGCCGGGGAAAATGATTTGGTTTTTGTTGGTGGCAGTACTTTTGTCGTAGCCGAAGTAGTATGAAAACGTTACTTTAAAAAATGATCCCGCTTTTAATAATCGGGGCGTCCAAAATCAATGTAAACTTAATTTTGCTCATATTTATTTAAGTAATTGATTAACAGTTATTTAAATTATGGTTAACATTGAAATATGTTAAGTTGTGTTAACCCTTTTGTGTAGTTAAGGGTGTGCTTTATGGGCAACTTCTATAAGCACTTCAGCATTTCACTACTTTGAAATACATTTTAAAACCCTAATTTTATCGGCGAACAAACCAACCCAATTCCCATGAGCTACCAACCATCAGCAGACCGTTACAAAAACATGCAATACCGCCGCTGCGGCAAAAGCGGCATCAAACTACCCGCAGTTTCGCTGGGCTTGTGGCACAATTTCGGGCACGTGGATGTGGCCGAAAACTTCCGCAAAATACTGCACCTCGCGTTCGACAGCGGCATTACGCATTTTGATTCGGCCAATAATTACGGTCCGCCGCCGGGCTCGGCGGAGGAAAACTTTGGCCGGCTGCTGGAGCAGGATTTTCACGGCTACCGCGATGAGCTGATCATCAGTACCAAAGCCGGCTATTATATGTGGGAAGGCCCCTACGGCGAGTGGGGTTCCAAAAAATACCTGGTGTCCAGCCTCGACCAAAGTCTGAAAAGAATGCGGCTTGAATATGTGGACATTTTCTATCATCACCGACCCGACCCGGATACCCCGCTGGAGGAAACGATGAGCGCGCTCGACCTGATCGTCCGCCAGGGAAAAGCGTTATATGCGGGCATCTCCAACTACCCTGCTGATAAAGCAGATGAAGCTATAGCTATATTGAAAAGATTGGGTACGCCTTGCCTTATCCATCAACCAAAATACTCGATGTTTGAGCGTTGGGTAGAAGATGGCCTGCTGGATGTGCTGGAAAAAGACGGGGTTGGTTGTATACCTTTTTCACCCTTGGCACAGGGTTTACTCACCAACAAGTATTTACATGGCGTTCCCGAAGACTCACGGGCCGCAAAATCAACGGGCTTTTTGCAGTTGGACCAGGTAACCGACCAAAGGATAAGCCAGGCCAGGAAGCTAAATACCATAGCCGAAAAACGCGGCCAAACACTGGCACAAATGGCGCTTGCCTGGCTGCTGAAAGACCCAAGGGTGACCTCCGTACTCATCGGCGCCAGCCGTCCGGAGCAGCTTGCAGATTCGCTGAAGTGTTTGGATAATATTGAGTTTTCAGGTGAAGAATTGGCGAAAATAGAGGAGATCCTAAAGTAGAGACGCGACGCATCGCGTCTCCATCCGACCAATCATGGCCAACACAACCAACTGGGGAATAATCGGCTGCGGCGATGTGACCGAAAAGAAAAGCGGTCCGGCTTTTAACAAAGTGCCCGGCAGCAACTTATTGGCCGTTATGCGCCGTGACGCGGAAAAGGCTGCAGATTATGCCCGCAGGCATAACGTTGCTAACTGGTACGATGATGCTGAAGCCCTGATGAACCACGAAGGCCTGAACGCGGTTTACATCGCAACGCCGCCTGACTCCCACGCTGATTACGCCATTGAAGCGCTTGCCAAAGGCTTCAACGTTTACGTGGAAAAACCGGTTACCCGCAACGCCGCCGAAGCCCGCCATATTGCTGAGGCCGTTAGAAACCACGCTGGGCAAAAGCTAACCGTTGCCCACTATCGCAGGGCGTTGCCCATGTTTCTGAAAGTGAAGGAATTGCTGGACGCGAAACTGGTCGGCGATGTTAGGACGGTGCAAATTCGGATGTGGCAAAGCCGAAAACCGGCGCTCATCGCCAACACTGCGGTCAATTGGCGCCTGCAACCGGAGGTTTCCGGCGGCGGCTATTTTCATGATCTGGCCCCGCACCAGCTTGACCTGATGCTGTTTTACTTTGGCTCACCGGACAGGTATCATGGATTTTCGCTCAACCAGTCGGGTGCAACTTCGGCCGACGACCATGTTTGCGGCGAGATCCTTTTTAAAAACAAGGTCGTTGTAAATGGTTCCTGGTGTTTTAATGTAGCTGAAAACCAAACGACAGATACTTGCGAGATCATCGGTACCAAAGGCAAGATTATATTCCCTTTTTTTGGAAACTTTATCAGCTACAAAACCGACGAGGAAGAACAAACCCTAAACTTTACGCATCCGGAGCATATCCAACAGCCGATGATCGAAAAAATTGTTGCGTATTTCAATGGCGAGGGGTCAAATCCCTGTTCGATTGAGGAGGCAATTGTGCTGATGGATATTATGGATGCGTTTACATCGAACCTCGGGTAGAGACACGATACATCTCATCCCTACCCCGTTCAACCCATGCGTCATTTTTTCTTCGGCACCTTTGCCCCTTCTTTACGGGCCTCGGATAATCCGATGGCCACAGCTTGTTTTTTACTGGTAACTTTTTTGCCACTGCCGCTCTTTAATTTGCCTTCCTTCATTTCGTGCATGGTTTCGTGCACTTTTTCCTGTGCTTTTTCTGAATACTTTGCCATGATGTTTTTCTATAGGTAAATAATTGGTGTGAGAGCAAAATAGTTGCCAAAAATGTCTGAGAAGCGCTTGCTCTTGAACATCACGCCGATTTTCTTAATAAAAATAGTTTATCAAATGATTATTCCTATCTTCAAGCTGATAAACGAATCCGTCGTTTTACTACACTATTGAAAACCCAGAGTTATGCCAGTAAAGAAGATATTTACCCCGTTTTACGAAAAGCTCGCCCTCGTCCTTATCGCGCTTATAGCGCTGGGCTATGTAGTCATATTGGCCAAAGAGGTCCTCGATCCCCTTTTATTTGGGCTCCTGTTTGCAATTTTGCTCTATCCCATTGCTTCATTTTTTGAAAAGCGGCTAGGGCTTCCGCGAGGCATAGCGGTTTTGCTTTCTATCGTATTGCTAATCGCTTTTATCGCGGGCATTGGGTATCTTGTTGGCTCACAAATTTCCGGGCTTGCCAGTGACTGGCCAATGTTGAAAACCCAGGTAAGCCAATCAGTTGACGACCTTTCACAATGGATACAGGACGCTTTCCACATCAACGCCAGCAAGCAGATGAGCTACGTCCACAGCACTACTCAAAAGCTTATGGCTTCTGGCGGCGAAGTAGCGGGCCAAACCGTAGGCGCCATTTCTTCGCTGATGCTTTTTTATGTATTTATCCTCATTTTCACTTTCCTTATACTGTTTTACCGCGCCATCCTTATCCGGTTTATAGAGTGGGTTTTTAGTGATGAATACGCGCACATCGTACACGACATTGTACAAAACATACAAAGCATCATGCGGCAATATATCCTTGGGCTCCTGCTTGAAATGTTCGTGGTAGCTTGTATCGCTTGCATTGCGTTCTGGATCATCGGTATTAAATATGCCGTGCTGTTGGGAATAATTGTAGCGCTTTTTAACCTGATTCCATACGTCGGGATATTTTCGGCGCTGCTGTTAAGTTGTCTCATCACATTTGCTACGGGTAGCGTAAAAGATGTAGTGTGGGTTGCAGGGAGTGTGGTTGGTATCCACCTCATTGATTCAAATTTTTTCTTGCCGACCATCGTAGGATCCAAAGTAAAACTAAATGCCCTGGTTTCGTTCCTCGGCATAGTTTTAGGCGAAATGATATGGGGGTTATCAGGCATGTTCCTGTCAATACCGGTTCTGGCTATTTTGAAAATCATTTTTGACCGGATTGATAGCCTCAAACCATGGGGATTTGTAATGGGCAGCGGGAATGAACAGAAAAAATCTACCTTGAAAAAAATGAAGCCGACTACCGCGGATAAAACTTAGGTGAAAAGTGAATCCGCCGTAGCTAAAGCTATGGCAGACGATGAAGCTGCAGTGTTTAACGATGTCAACCTTTCGCCCTTTACCTTTATCCTTTCACCTCAAAATCACACCATGTGGCTAACTTTTATAAAAATGGCTACGCCATAAGCCGTCAGCACGATAGTATTTACAACCAGTAGCCAGTTAAGCTCCGGCTCATTAAATTTTTTGATAGCGCAAGTGATCAGCAGGAAAAGAAATGCGGTAATGATGATCAGGGGAAAGATCATCTCCCACTTGTGCGGGAAGGCGAAATAAATATTTTTAAATTTATCCTGATCGCCATAAAAAAAAGGAATAAGGGCAAAAAGCACCAGAATAAAAAAAACACGGATCACAATTTTGGTGACCGATTTGCTCATTTTCATAGGACAAAATAACGCAAAATCGTTTTAATTATCATTCAAAACATCAACGCAAGTTGCGCTTAACCGCTTTAACCGATCATCTAAGGTGGCAAGGCCCTGCGTGTCGTTTAGTTTTTTATACAGGGTTTTGATGATATCCAGGGTATCGTCGCTCGGGTCGCAAGCCTGGGCTTTTTCCAGGTGAGGCAAAATTATTCGTCCCAGCTTTACATAAACGGCCCGGAGGCTATCGGCGCCTGCCTTATCGCTTGTGCCCGCATTAATTTTATCTTCTATCAGCCGGGCTTTATCCAGGTATAAATAACCCAGGGCGCGATGTACCACGTAATAGTTGGGAACTGCCGCAGCTACTTTTTCATAAAATGGCAGGGCTTTATCCGGCTGGCTATCGTCATCATACATCTTCCCGATCGAAAAACAGAAACTGATACGGGCTTTTTCAGGCAGCTTATCCGCCAGCGGGATCAGGTTTTCGCCCAGCACGAAGGCTTTGTCCTGCTGGCCCTGGAAACGGGCCAAATTAAAATCGAGATACTGATTGTAAACGGAATCGACCGACTGCCCTTTGGCGGCCAGCAAAATCAAAACGGAAACTATCGTGATTACAGCTTTTTTTTAGCATAAGGGGCAAATATAAAAACCATTTATCAACTCAACCATTGCTTTAAGCTTTCCATGCTTTATATTCCCTCCGCATGCAATGCCCGCAAGGCCTGAAGCCGTTCGCAATTGCTTCAAGTTCCGATTCAAAGAAAACGCGGTTTTCAACTTTCATCCTTTTGCCCGAAGCGCAATTTATTTTGCCGTATATCTTTAATTTCAGGTTGCCGGCAAGCGTTACGCGCCCTGCATCCAGCAGCCTTTTCAATTGCCTGCTTCGTTCAAACGGATGAATGCCTAGTTCAGTATGCCTTATCATGAAGCATCATGAAAAATAATACCCAGCGTATGGCGATGCCCTGATGTAACCTCGCTAACACCATGCTTCATGTTTACACGGTAATAGCCCCCGCTGCCTTGTACCGGCCTGAAATTGGCTGTGAAGATCAGCAAACCGCCTTTTTGTGGATTTAACACGATTGCTTTTGATTGAGCCCTTGGCCTTTGCTCAACCAATACAAACTCCCCGCCTTCGTGGTCAACCCCCGCCTCGCTCAAAAATATAACAGCCTGCATCGGGAAATAAATATCGCCGTACAAATCCTGGTGAAGCGCGTTATAACCGCCTTGACTGTATTGAAGTATCAAAGGTGTAGGGCGGCTTTGGCCTTGCGTGTGACACTTGGTCATAAAATCTTCAAAGAGTGGCGGATAGTTTACGTCGATATTTAAAACCCGCATCCAATTATTAGCTATTGGAGCAAGGTTTGGATAGATATTTTCTCTCAATGCCTGCACAATACCGGGCAAAGGGTAGCTGAAGTATTTATATTCGCCCAGGCCAAAATTGTGGCGTTCCATAACGACCGTCTTGCGGTAAAGCACTCCGTCACCATATTGGCTAATCAGTTGGGCGCAATCCTCGTCATTTAAAATTTTGTTTGCGGCAGCATAGCCTTTATTGTTTAAACTTTCGGTTAGCGCCGGCCAGTCCAGCTGGGTAGTTTTTTC
>Ga0206872_10308_pt1 | contig 13279 bp, 11 predicted proteins | sample Alteio_BWOrgCont_34_FD_152906 | JGI IMG/M metagenome (GOLD analysis project Ga0206872, IMG submission 152906) | Enriched cells from forest soil in Barre Woods Harvard Forest LTER site, Petersham, Massachusetts, United States -... | ecosystem: Environmental > Terrestrial > Soil > Temperate forest >... | reverse complement strand
AACTCGATAACCGATCTTCTCCGTACATTTCTTCCGCTTCGTTCTCCGCATCCAGAATGCCGTCGGAGACAAACACAATCACGTCGCCCGGCTGCGTGGCTACACTCAGCTCCTCGTAGGTAACGTTGGGGAACATGCCCAGCGGAAATCCCTCAGCCTTTACCGTGAGCGGCTGTCCGGCGCGGCAAAACACCGGTTGCACTGCGCCCGAGTTTGCCACCTGCAGCGTCTGGTTTTCGTCGTTCCACAGCGCAAACAACAGCGTCACGTACTGCGAATCAAGCTTGCGCTCCTGCAGCGCGTCGTTCAGATGGGCCAGCATTTGCGCGGGGTCGGGCTGCTGCTGCGCGGCCGATCGCATAATGCCGCTCACCAGCGCGGCAAACAGTGCTGCCGGCGCGGCCTTTCCGCTCACATCGCCAAGCACAATGGCCGAGCGGTTGGGGCCGTAATCGATAAAGTCGTAGAGGTCGCCGCCAATTGAGCGCGCCGGCAAAAATCGCACCGCCATCTCGGCATGGGGATGCGAAGGCGCCTCTGGCGGCAGCAGCCTGAGCTGCACTTCGCGCGCCATCGCAATGTCTTTTTCGAGCTGCGCCTCCTGGCGGCGCACCGCCTGGTACAGCCGAGCATTTTCAATGGCGATGGCAATCTGCGAGCCAAGCGTGGTCAGCATTCGCTCATGCTCTTCGTTGAAGAACCCCGCGCGCGTGTGCTCGAGATCGAGAACTCCAATCACGCGTCCCTTGTAGAAAAGCGGGACGATCAGCTCCGACTTCGTTTCGGGATTCATGGGCAGGTAGCGCGGATCTTTCGACACATCTTTCACGTTGATGGTTCGCCACTCGCGCACTGCCGCGCCCACCAGGCCACTGGTAGTGGGAATCCGCCGCAGGGGCGCGTGCGCGTAGCCGAATCGCCATGCATAGCGCGTGATCAGCGTCTCGCCTTTGTCGTCGAGCAGCATGATGGTGAACATCTGGTAGTCGATGAGGCGGCGCAGCAATTGGCCAATGCGTTCGAGCAGCGGGCCGAGATCGAGAATCGACGCCAGTTCGACGGCAATCTCGTTCAAGACTTCGAGCGTTTGCGCCTGGCGCGAAACGCGCGCATAGAGTCGGGCATTCTCAATGGCCTGGGCAATGCGCGAAGCCGTAAACGTGAGCAGGTGCAGGTGCTCGGGGCGAAAGTAACCTGCCTGCTCGCTCTCAATGTCCATCACGCCGATGAGCCGGTTTTTGGCGATCAACGGCAGCGCCATCTCCGAGCGTACGTCGGGGTTGGCGGCAATGTAATATTCCGAGGCCGGCGCATCGTTCAGCAGCATGGGCTGCCGCGTGAGCGCCACCTGGCCCACAACGCCCTTGCCCAACGGCACCCGAGTCCGCTCCACTTGCGGGGTGTGGCCGATTTGGAAGCGCATACGCAGTTCGTTGGTGCGGTCGTTGAGCAGCAAAATGGCAAAGATGCGGTAATTGATGATCGCGCGCACCAGTTCGGAGATGCGATTCAGCAGCGTCTGCAGGTCGAGCGTGGTGTTTAGCGCGTCAGTGAGCTTGAGCAGATACTCTGCGTCCACTGGTTCAATGCGGGCGTTTACCGGGTCAAGATGTGCCAGTTCGGCCGGGCGGTAGTCGCCCTCGAGCTCGGTTGCCTCGGGCTGCGGAGTTGGGTTTTTCTTCGTCATGCGTCGAAGGAAAGGATAGCAGTAGAGCAGGGAGTAGGGAGTAAGGAGTAGACGATAAGCGGGACAGCAGCAGTTGTGCGGCGTCGCGGCTGTCATTAAGACACTGGATGCGGAATTCTATTCCCTACTGGCTACTCCCCATTCCCTGTCTTTTCATTCCGCTCCCAATTCCCGCACGATCGCTACGGAGGCTGACGCGCCGATGCGGTTTGCTCCCGCTTCGAGCATTGCTTTCACATCGGCAAGGGTGCGGATTCCGCCTGAGGCCTTGACGCCGCAGCGTGCGCCGGCCACGCCCCGCATCAGCGCCACGTCGGCCACCGTTGCGCCGCCGGTTGAGAAGCCGGTCGACGTCTTGATAAAATCCGCGCCCGCCTGGATTGCGATCTCTGACGCTCGCAGCTTTTCTTCCATTGTCAGCAGCGACGTTTCAAGAATCACCTTGAGCAGCGCGCCGTGGTGGTGCGCCACATTTGCCGCTGCATGAATCGTGTGCTGCACTCCGGTGTAGTTGCCGCTTTTAAGCACGCCGATGGGCAGCACCATATCAAGCTCGCGCGCGCCCAGCCGTGCGAGGGCTGCGGCCTCATGCCTGAGCGTCGATACCAGCGATGCGCCAAAGGGAAATCCAATGACCACGCCAACGGGGATGCCGGTTCCGGCCAGCGCTTTCACAGCGGTTGCTGCCCACACCGGGTTCACCATCGCGCAGGCAAATCGATACCTGGCTGCTTCTTCGCACAACTGTTCAACCTGGACGCGCGTGGCTTCGGGCTTGAGTATGGTGTGGTCGATGACCGAGGCTACACTTTGCCAGTTGGCGAGGGTCTGCGCGGCGAAGGCCGCCGAGTCAAAAGTTCCATGATCGAATTCAAGATCGGAAGGTGCGATGGGAGTAGCTGCAGCGGTTGTTGCGGACATTGTTTCAGGCTCCTTGCCTGGGGCGGGCCGCTCTTCAATGGCGGCTCTTTTCTTGCTCCACGGTAGAAAAGTATACGGCAAGACCCGTCAGGCGCGTGTAAATGCAAGGGAAGTTGCAGGGGTGATTAGAGTAAATACGCCCGGGGCGTTAAGATCCAATATCCATTCGCTCTATGAAACCGCCTTTGATGGTGTAGAAATGCCGAACCTCGGTGTCGAGCAGCAGTTTTCCTTCGAGATCGTGGACCGTCTGGTGAACCCGCACTTCGTAACGGCCATCGGCATTTTGATCCACGCTGATCGGTTCCACATGCGGAGATAGGGCTGCGAATTGTCGAAGCCAGTATTCGCGCACCTCGTCAACGCCGTGGACGTGTCCGCCCTCCATACCGTTGGCCCATTCCACATCGGGGCTCATTCGCGCGAGGACCAGCTCAATGTCTCGAGCATTGAAGTCGCGGTACGCGGTTCTCAGCATATCGATTTCGTTCATTTTGTGCTCCCTGGCTGGCGGTCCGTGCAAATTGGGTATCGCTGCGCCGTCCCTACGGGACTCCGAACTAATCTTTTGCAATCTTTTCCCCACGCTGAAGCGCGGGGCTAACATCCACTGCGCCTACGGCGCGCGCGCCGGAACACATTTACGCAGTCCCAAATAGTTATGTGGGCTGGTCGGTTGGCATGAGGCAAATGTCGGGCAGGTTGCGGTAGCGCTCGGCAAAATCCATTCCGTATCCGATTACAAACAGGTTCGGGACAGCAAAGCCCACGTAATCCGCCTCGATCTTTTCAACGCGGCGCGAAGGCTTATCGAGCAGCGCAGCGATGCGCAGCGATTTTGGATGTTGCTGCATGAAGATTTTGCGCAGATATGCGAGCGTGAGACCGGTGTCGAGAATGTCTTCGACAATCAGCACGTTTTTACCCTCGATCGAATCATCAAGATCCTTGATGACCTGCACCGCGCCCGAGCTGGTCTGGCTGCCCTTGGGATAGCTTTTGACCGCAATGAAATCGAAGGTCGCGTCGGCGTCGATGGACCTTGCAAGGTCGGCAAGAAAAGGCGCCGCGCCTTTGAGCACGCCGATCATCACCAGCTTTTCGCCCTTTAGATCGCGCGTAATCTGTTCACCCATTTCGGCCACCCGCTCGGCAATTTGCTGGCGGGAAATAAGAACTTCGAGTCCCCTGAAAGTGGTGGTAGCCATGCACACAGTATCGCGCGAAATATTGCCGGTTGACTCTGTGTAAATCAGGGAAGGTGGTGGACGGTGTGCAGTGAACGATGGATGGCGGTTGCCCAGGTCCGCCAATTTGCATCATCTAGTACCGACGGTTCACGGTCAACCGTCCACAGGTGTCCGCCGTCAACCAAACCTTGATTCGCATCCGTCTATACTTAATAGAGCGCATGTATCCGTATATTCACGTTTTTCATCTGTTCACCATCCCGACCTTCGGGCTGATGCTTTGGCTGGCTGCGGTCACGGCTGCGGTGGTGGTCGACCGCAACTTCAAGCGAGCTCACATTGATGCTGACGCCATTGGCATGGTGGCCATTGCCGTTGTGGCGGGCATCATTGGCGCCAAGGTCTGGCATATTCTCGACACGCCCGTAGAGTTCCAAACCGACGGCTGGCGGGTTTTGTATGACACGGCGGGCTTTGCATGGTACGGGGGCCTGGTTTTCGGTATTGGGGCGCTGGTTTTTCAGGGCTGGCGGGCAAAGATTGGCGCGCTCAGGATGCTTGATCTGGCCGCCCCGGCCGCGGCCATCGGTTACGGAATTGGGCGCGTCGGCTGCTTTCTCTCCGGCGACGGCTGCTACGGGATTCCCACCAATCTTCCCTGGGGCATGGCTTTTCCCCACGGCATCGACCCGGTCTATGTGCCGGTTCATCCCACTCCGCTTTACGAAATGGCTGCGGGAATCCTCATCGGTGCCGTTCTCTACTGGCGCGGCGGCAAGCAACACGCTACGGGCGCAATTCTCGGCCAATACCTGCTGCTGACCGGCGTCGCCCGTTTCCTGGTTGAGTTCATTCGCCGCAACCCCAAGGTAATGTGGGGGCTGTCGAATGCTCAGCTTGCTAGCGCCGGGGCTGCTGTGGCCGGCATCGCCATTATCTGGTGGGCTGCTATGCGGCCGGCAGAGCTGCCGGCTCAAGTGCCAGCACCGGTCGAGAAGACGGCTTAGAGCCGGCTGAATTGGAGATCGGGCGTTGGTCGAAGCCCGGTCGTCAAGCTTCGTTGCAGCATCCAACGATGCATGAGCATAAACGCCTCCGTCGGTTCCATACCCGTGCGGACCCGTCGTCTGCTCGTCTCGCTCGGCACCCTCGTGCTTGGCATCGCGCTCGGTTTCTTGTTGATTTCGGTTTTTGCCCACATCGCGCAAACTGGATTATGGGGGCGCGTGGCCGGTTATGTGACCGGTCGAGACACCACGATCGACGTTTCCTCCACTGCGGTGGTTGAGAAGATTCGTCAATTGTCGCGTCTGGAAACGGTTGTTTATTCGCTCGATAAAATTGTGGAGGGTAGCCGCCAGTACCCCTACTTGCCAGACTTCCTGGTTGGCGACAAGCTGCTTCTGATCGCTCACGGAGAAGTGATCGCCGGCGTGGATCTGAGCCAGCTCAATGCGGGCGATGTTTCCGTGAAGGGTGACGCCATCCACGTTCGACTGCCCGCGCCGCAGGTTCTGACTTCGCGCATCGATAACGGGCGCACGAAAGTCTATTCTCGAACGACCGGCCTGCTTGTGAACGCAGACCAGGATCTTGAATCCCAGGTGCGACTGGCCGCAGAGCAGCAGATTACACAGGCCGCGCTCTCCGACGGCATTCTGGATAAAGCGCGGCAGAACGCCAGGGCCAGCGTTACCACTCTGCTTTATGGATTGGGCTTCCATATAGTAGATGTGCAGTAGAAGAATCCCGTAACGCAGGAAAGTAAGTGGACAAGGATCAAAACGAAAACGTGGTTTGAAAATTGATTGCGCGATTGCCGGGGGTGGGGTTCGCGAACGGGCCGCTGGCCAGTTGCTGCGTTTTGCCGTAGAGCGGCGACAGCAGCACACCGTTCGGCGTTCCCAGGTTCACAATGTTGAGCACGTTGCTGGCGCCAACCACAAAGGTCAAATTGAAGCGGCGCGGAGCCGACTGGTCGAGTTTCACCGCCGCTCCACCGTTGCCGATTCCACGGCCGCTCACGCTGTTTCCATTCGCTGTGTAAGTCTGGCCTTCGCCCGCGGTCCTGGTCCTTGGCCCCACGCCAACCACCTTGCTCAGGCGCACGTGATACACCGCATTGGCCGGGCCGGTTCCAAGGTCGTAGGGGATGATCGCCTCGTCTTTGCCCGCTGGGGCGGTGTCGAGGCAGCCGTATGCGGTTTGAACTACACCAGCCGCTCCGCAGGTTGAAAAAGTGGGCCGCGCGTTGAAGCGATTGTTGCCAGTAAGATCTTCGCCAATGGTGATGTCGTAAGGCACGCCCGACCGCGCCGTAAGGATGGAGGCGAAGACGATGCCCCAGGGGCCCGAGTAGCTGTTAAGGAAGGTGAGCCGTTGCCGGTATCCGAAAGGGGCGCGGCCATAGTCCCGGCCCGGATTGGCGGAAACTGACGGCACATTGTCCACACCGAGTGTGTCGCTTTTAGCCTGGTTGATGAGATAGTTGCCTGAAAATACGAAGTGCTTGAGCTGGATGGCGGCCGTGAAGATGAGCTGATTTTGCCGGTAGAGGCCGCCGGACTGGAACTGATAGTTGTACTCGGCCGGGGGCGGCCCGGTAGTCGTGTAGTCGGTGGGATCGAACGGCGGGGCATTGATGCAGTTGCTCAGATAATGGTGAACTCCCTGCGTATACAGATAGGTGACGTTTGCCGTGACGCCCTTTACAATCTGACGGTCGACGCCCACCCCGGCCTGCATATCGAGCGCGGCGTGAAAGTGCTGGTCGATGGTTTGGATGGACTGTGAAGTGGAACTGAGCGAGGTAAACGCGGACGGTGGTTCGGGCGCAGTGGGATTGAAGAATCCAGGATTCCTGACAATGTAGCTGGTCTGATTGATGCCGTTGTTGTGGATGGCCTGCGCGACGTAGGGCGTGCCCGAAAAAGAACCGGCAAACGAATTAGGCACTTCAAACCGGTTGTAGAACCAGCCGTAGCCGGCGCGGATGATAGTCTTCGACGTGCCGCCTCCATGTGGCCGGGGGCTCCAGGCAACGGCCAGGCGCGGAGCCCAGTCTTGGTGATCGCGAATCCGATTCTGTGCTTCAAAGCGCAGCCCCATTCCGATGTCGAAGTTTGGCTTGACCTTCCAGTCGTCTTGAAAGTAGAGCGCTGCATCGAAAAGTTTCACGTTGATGCGTGGATTGGTAATCACCGTGGCCAGGTATTGCGTGGGTTGCGCTACCTGGTATGCAGCCACATTCTGAAATGTGTAGGTCCCGTTTTGGCCGCTGGTTGCAATGCTGGTGTCGTCGTAGAGCCGCAGCCGAGTGCCGAATCGCAGCGTCTGGTTTCCCGTCGTTGCTGTGGAGTAGTTCTGCAACTCGAAGTTGTTTTGCGTATCTCGCTGCGATCCGGAGCTATTGCCCCCGTTGTTGAAAGCGCCTTCAACCGTGATGGTGGGCGCACCACTTATCGCCTCCTGGTGGTTGACGATGTGACTCCACTGAAAGTGGGTCTCATTCACCATGTGAGGATTCACGAGGAATGTCTCGCCCAACTGCAGCGCGTTCTCTTCGCTCAAAATTGTAGCGGCCTGCGACGGAAGGTTAAGCGCGCCCACGCCCTGGCCGGTGAGGTATGTTCGGTAGAACGAGTCGCGCACTGAGAGCGTGTTGTTTGCGCTTAGCTGAAGATCGATGCGCGGATTTAGTGAGAGCGTATCGACTGGCGCTGCGACCGCCTCGAGGATGTTCGATGACAGATCGGCCGGGTTTAGCGCGTCGACCATGTTTTGATTCTGAAAGATCATGCGGTAGCCGTTGAAGAAGTAAGCCGCATTCTTGCTGATGGGCCCGCTCACGTCGCCCACAATTGTGTATTGGTAGTAGCTGGGCTGGTTGGGAACGAGAGGATTGGCCGTGTTTACCGCCGAGGGATTGCCTCCAGCGGAAATGGAGCCGCCAAATTTCTGCGATCCGGGCTTGGTGATGATCTCAACGCGGCCGTAGCCGATGCGGTCGTAGGCGGCAGAAAACGGATCCTGGTTGACGCGAATCTCAAGGATCGACGACTTGGGCGGTATTTTGCCACCCGCGAAACCATCGATATAAATCTCGCCTCCGCTGGGTCCCGCGGCGGGTCCGGCCAGCGCCTGTAATTCGCCTTGCAATTCACTTGGATCGTCTGATAGCGCATTCAGCGCGCTGCCACGAATGATGGTGGCGCTGGCGTTCTGGTCGGCGGCCACGCCCACCTGCTGATTGGTTGCGGCAACCGTCACCTGCTCACTTTCAACGGCAATGGTCAATTTGAGATCGACTTGCTTGATTTCACCCTTCGCAATTACGACCCGATCGAGCCGGAAGATATCAAAGCCCGTTGCCCGGGCTTCAATGGAATAGGTGCCGGGCCTTAGTCCTCGCAAAGTGTACTGGCCGTCGGCGTCTGAGTCGGTTTGCAGGCCGCGGCCGCCGCCCGTAACGGTTACTAGCGCGCCAGCGATGGCTGCGCCGCTCGGGTCGAGGACTGAACCATGAAGCGATGCCGATGGAGAGGGGGCCTGCGCCGTTACGTCCCATTGAGAATTGAGAGACGCGAGCAGCAAGACAGCAACGCACAGGATGCGGAACTTCAATCTCATTTTGTTAACTTCGCTTCGACCACTTTTGAAAGGCCCTCGACGACAAAAACGCAAGTGCTTGAACGCTCGCTCAAAGAGCGGACGCACAAGTCCGGATGCGTAACAAATCAAAAGCAGAACGAGGCAAAGTGGATCAGATCAAGCTCCCGCCGCCGGCGAAAACGGGCGTGCGGAACAAAAGCAGCAATATCAGGATTCTTCGAATAGAAGTTTCTCACGTGGGGAGGCTGGTTCGGAAGTGTTCTAGTCGATACGGGCAGGGAAATGGGCGACTAAAGCCTGCGGATAAAGGCGAGCGCCTCTTTGAGATTTGGAAACTGTGCCTCTTCGGCTTTGAACGCAGCCGAATGGACGCAGCGCCGCAGGCCGCGCATCCGTACAGGGTGCTTGAGGTGCAGCATCTCGTGGTACAGCAGGTACTCGATTGCATAGCGGGGGCTCGACGGCCGGTCGAAGACGCGGCTTACCACGATGGTGTTGTGGGCAGCGTCGTAGTGGCCAAGAGAGCGCTTGGAATGATGCACGCTCCATGTAAGTTCGGGCCGGCCCATCAACCCACCGAAGAAGCGCGTATTCAGCGAATCGAAGACTTCTTCAAGGTTGAAGAAGCGGCCCTCGGGGCCGAAGAAGCGCTTGGTGCCGCGAGCGGTGCGGACAAGTTCGGCCTGCCGGGTTACAGCGGCGCTCGCGCAAAAACGCTTGTAGCGCAGGCTGTGCGCTGCGTCGATGGGCTTTTTGTAGAGCTTGGCCAGCAGGATGTGCGCGATAGCGTGGATCACCGATTCGGGCGCGCCCTCAAGCAGATCGGAGAGACTGGCCAGTATCTGTCCCTCGCGCAGCCGGATGCGCGTATTGAGCGAGGTGAATCGCCGGAACTTAACCTGGATAGCCGGCATTGGCGCGCGCGGCCTGAGCGCCCGGTATTCCTCTTGAAAAATGGCTACTACGTCGGGGGTCACCGAAAGCAGGATAGCAGGGAGTAGGGAGTAGCCAATAGGGATTAGGAACCGAGAGGCAAGGATCAGGGAGTAGCCAGTAGGGAGTAGAGCCTGCGCCGAGAATGTCCACAAGTGGTAGGAATCATGCTTCAACGAGCACTTAGAAATTAGGAGAGATCGTTCTATGACCGGCTCATTCAGAGATCTCATTGTTTGGCAAAAGGCAGTTAAGCTCAGTTTGGAAATCTACAAACTCACAGCAGCCTTTCCGGCTTCGGAACAATTTGGTCTGACGAATTAGTTGCGCCGGGCTTCGGTATCCATCGCTACCAACATTGCGGAGGGCTATGGTCGATCATCCAAGGGCGAGTATCTCCAGTTTCTCGGTCACGCAAGAGGCTCAAACTGCGAGGTTCAAACACAGCTTGTAATTGCAGGTGGACTCGGGTTTGGATCGGTAAAAGGACGCTGCACTGCGGAAAGCTTATGTGAAGAAATTGCAAAGATCCTGGTCGTCATTATGAAGAAGCTTAGGACTTGAACTCCTTCTAGGGTTGGTGCCTAACTCCCTACTGGCTACTCCCTATTCCCTGTCATTTGGGTTCCGCTCTATCCTGATCTTTCTCATCCGGGTGGGCTTTGAAGTACGCATCCTGGTCGGAGGTAATCTGCTTGGTCTGCGCGGCCAGATCGGTGATGGCGTCGATCGAATCCTGGCGCGACACTTCGAACCCGGGTTCGCTGGTCAGGGAATTGAGAGTCGACTGCCAGTGCGCGATCGCCTCGGTCATCGGCTTCATGCTCTTGCGGATATCTCCCTTGCGGTCGGCGTAGAGGTCGAGGTTCGAGCTCAGCTCGTCAAGCAGTGCGGCAAAGTCCTGCAACTCGTCGTCAATGCGATGGGCACGTGCCGCCGAACGGGCTCGCTTTACGAGTCCCTGAATGGTGTCGGCGTGCTGACTGATGATTTTCACATAGAGGTTGAGCCGTTCAACGGGCGCAACGCCAGCTTCGGCAATCTGGTCTTTTTCGGCTTCGGTGAGGGGATCGCGTTTGTTCTTTTGCGCGTAGAGGGGCTCTGCCAGAAGAACGCAAAGCAAGAAAGTGGAAAGTGTTCGCATGTGCGGGTCGCGGCTGGGCCGCTGGTTACCCATCTTACTCGTTCGGCATAGGTCGTTGTGGAGTTTAACGCCGGAAAGGTGCGGCGCGACCTACTTCTGGAAGACCGTCATCATGGCCTCGTTCTGGGCCTGACTGACTTGCGTAAGCGTCTCCTGAACCAGCGGCCGGTCGTCATAACTGCTTGAGTGCAACATCTCGCTCAGGCGGAAGGCGGTGTGGCTCAGCAGCAGCTCCGCATTCTTCAGGCGCTTGTCGTTGCCGGCAATCGACAGGTGAATCTTTTGAGCTACCGATTGAATGCGCTTAAGCAGGCTGGCGGCGTGGTCCACGTTTCCGGCAGAGTATTCCTTCAGGCTCAGTTCGGTCATCTGGTGCACAATCTCGGCGTAGAGAAAGCACTGCTCTCGGGGCTGGGCCTGGCTGGCCCGGACTTCGAGCGCCGCAATGGCGTCGGCGTCGGGGGTGATTGCATCGATTGAGGAGGCACACAACGGGGAAGAGCTTGCTCCAACTGCAAAGAGCGCGGCGATTAGAACTACAGACCGCATAGGGAACCTCCGGTGATCCGGTTCAACCCTTAGCCAGCTATCGACGAATCGCAGGACGCGAAGTTGTAGGGAAGTTCAATCGCGGGGCACGATAGTCCATGACTGGATCTAGAGCTTGGAAAACGACCCTCGGTTGGTTACGATGCAAAATCTTGTTCGAAGGTGTCCTCGACTCTTTATTGAGCCTTATAGTAGCCACATCCAGGAGATATCTGCAAGACCAATTTTGCTCATTCCTTGATGCAATTCGTTCGCTGATCGATTTGGTGGGTGTTTTCCCGTTTGCCACAAGCCCTTCGAGGCAGGCCGGAATCGCCTCTCAAGACGCTGTATGCGCAGGCCATTACCGGCATTCTTGACGGAAACTTAAGGCATAGTCCGGGCGCGTTTGGAGCTTGGAAAACCACTGACCGAGTGACAATAGAATTACTTTTTCAAGGCCTGCAGCCGTTGTTTTGCCTGCCATTCTTCTTGCGGTGCCTTGCCGGCCGATGCTTCGAGGAAGCGCTGGTAGTAATCGATTGCCTGTTTTTTCTGGTTCAGTTTGTCGTAGCTTATCGCCCACATAAAAAACGTAGACGCGTTGTCTGGCAGGTATTTGCTTCGCTCGGCCAGGGCTCGCAGAGTAACCTCGGGTCGCCCCAGCCGCTCGGCGGCAAAGGCCAATCCGCTCCAGCCGTCCACGTTCGTCTGGTCAGCCAGGGTGGCATCCTCAAAGGCGGTAAAGGCTTCGGCGTAGTGCTGTTGGCGCACCAGGTTCTGACCGTGCCCCACAAGAAGGTCCGGGTCCTTGGGATTCTTTTGGAGTAGCTCGACGAACAGCTTGTCAGAAGCATCGTAGTCGCCGGCGTCGGCCTCAACTATGGCCAGCATGCGGCCGATTGATGTGTCATCGGGATGGCTGGTGTGCAGTTGCTGCAACAGCGGCAGCGCTTCGGCCTTGTCTTCCGCCGTCAGCACGGCGGCCAACTGTGCGGTGAGCGTGGGGTCGTTTGGAAACTGCACCAGCGCAGTCCGCAGCATTGTTTCAGCTTCGGGATACTGCTTTCGCGCAAGCAGCAGGTGGGCCAGTGCCGCGGTTGCCGGTTGCGACTTGGGATCCTTGGCCAGAATCCGCCGGTATGTTGCCTCGGCGCTGTCGTACTGGCCCGCATCTTCGGCCAGGCTAGCGGCCAGCATGGTGTCGCTCTCGGTCTCGGGTGAAATCTTCAGCGCTTCAATCAGGTCGTTCGAAGCGGCTGTGGGGTCGTTGTCGCCGCCCAGTTTGGGCCGGTCGATCTGAGCGAGAGCACGCCAGGCCCGGGCTTTCAGCGCCGGCCCCGCCACTCCCGGGTCGAGCGTAGTGGCAGTCTCAAGTTCAGGTCGCGCCTCGTCGGGTTTGCCCTGGCGCGCCAGCAGAAGGCCCAGTGAAAGGTGCGCCTCAAACGACTTCGGGTTCGCGCCAATCGCCTTTCGGTAGAGATCGACGGCGTCATCCAGCCGGTTTTGCACGTCGGCAATGTACCCCAGGTCAAAGATGGCCCGGGAGTCGTCAGGGTGGGCGGCGACGTAACTTTCAAGGCTCGATTGCGCCGTCTTCAGGTCGTTAGAAGCAATGGCTGACTCGGCCGCCAGCACCTGCTGAGACTCGGTCTGCGGCGTGTCAACCACCGCTGGCTCAGCCTGCTGTGAGGGCGCGGTTTGCCCTGTAGCCGAACTTTGGGTAAACCCAAGCGGCAGAATCGTTGCCGCAAAAAGAACAAAAAGACAAGCGCGAACCAATGTATTCCTCACTACCAAATTCTAATTGGCATGAGTATAAGTCGCTCAACTCGCGGCAATCGCAACCGCCGGGTGGGAATTCAATTTGCGGTTTAACGCCGGGACAACTTTGATCTGACGAAAAGCATCCACACCAAAAGCATCATCGCTCCCTGATGCTGGGACGATGAAGGCGGTCCTTCATCGAGAGTGTCGGGTTCCCCTGGGGTGAAGTTTATGACCTATGTATCTATGCAACATATGCCATTGGCCCACGCCTATCTTTGCCAGGATTGCAATTGTGTTGGAAATTGTGCTGTGCAATGTCCTGCCTGCGCCTCAGAGGCGTTGATGGGTCTGGATACCGTATTGAATCGCAAGGCTGAAGAGCGGGCACAGATCGCTTACTCGCGCGTTGCAGAACTCGCTGCCGCGTAACCGATTCCGCTCTCGCCACCTTTAATCTGAAGCGCATTTCCGCGCAGCGGGGAATGCATGCCCTTT
>Ga0206872_10307_pt1 | contig 13283 bp, 16 predicted proteins | sample Alteio_BWOrgCont_34_FD_152906 | JGI IMG/M metagenome (GOLD analysis project Ga0206872, IMG submission 152906) | Enriched cells from forest soil in Barre Woods Harvard Forest LTER site, Petersham, Massachusetts, United States -... | ecosystem: Environmental > Terrestrial > Soil > Temperate forest >... | reverse complement strand
TCAATTTTGGCCCCGGTAAATCGTTGCGCCAGCATTAAAGCAATTACCCCGGTCCCGGTACCAATATCAAGTATACTGGCCGGATGATCAGCTTCTGCTATCGCGCCTAGCAAAACACCATCCGTATTGATCTTCATGGCACAACCGCTTTGGTCAACATTGAATTGCTTAAACTGAAACATTGGGCTAATTTATTATTAATTGCGTAAATTTGACGACCAGGAAGAGGAAACAACATCATGGAAACAGCAGGTATTAGTAAAGTTCTCCAATTATTTAACATGCTATCCAAATCAGAACAGTTAGCTGTTGCCGATAAAATTAATATGCAAACCTTTGAAGAAAGGTGGCAATTAGCCGATAATTCATTACCAAATTCCGATTTTGGTGAAGATGATATAATGAAAGAAGTTAGGGCTGTACGGTATGGCAGCATCATAAATTAATGAGCAAAAGTTACTGCATAGCTAACAGCGTATTCTGACGGGTAGTTTTTTGCCGGCTCAATTACCAACTCATCATCCTTTTGTTTCCATACCACTTTTTGATCGCCGCCGAGCATTTTCATTTCCGCTATTTTGCCGTTGCCCGATTTTACCGACAATGCTTTGATAGTCAATAGTGCATCTGGTAAACCTAAAGCGGTAACATATAAAACACCGCCTTTGGTTGTAAACCGTACATCGCGCCAGGTAAACGGTTCTTTCTGATCGGCAAACGAGCCGCTGGCTGATTTTGTGGGGCCTTCGCCGTAAATTTTCCAGGGCCGGGTGCCATATATGGCTTCTCCGTTTACATCAAGCCATTTGCCGGTACCCAGCAGCACCTGTGTTTCCTGGTCGGTAATGGTACCGTCCGATTTCGGGCCGATATTTAATAAAAGGTTGCCGTTTTTGCTTACAATATCTACCAGGTTGGTTACTACATAACGGGCATCTTTAAAAGTATTGGTGGTAGTATATCCCCACGATTGGTTGCCAATGGCATCATCAGTTTGCCAGGGCAAAACCCGTACATCGCCTTGTTTGCCCCGTTCAATATCAAGGACTGCGACGTTTTCGGGGTAGGCATTGTTTTTATAGTTGATGACCACCCCCTTGTTCCAGTCCAAACCTTTGTTATAATAAAATTGAGCGAATGACTTTTTATAAGCGGCAAGGGCCGGCTGCTCAATCCACCAGTCGAACCAAACCAGTTGGGGCTGATAATTATTTACCAGTTCCATATCCCGCATCAGCCAGTCGTTCATATACTCGGGCGACATGGTTTCATTTTCCTCGTGGGCAGGGCCATAATAATTAAAATATTCAGGATCGAGCACATCCGAGTCAAAATGACGGCCACCGTTAAAAAACCACCAATGCTCAATGCGGTGCGACGATAAACCAAATATTAAACCCTGTTTTTTTACTTCGGCGGCAAGTTCACCAATAACATCGCGGTGCGGCCCCATATCAAACGCGTTCCATTTTGAAAGCGAAGTTTTATACATGGCAAAGCCATCATGATGCTCGGCAACCGGGACCACATATTTGGCGCCTGCCTTTTTAAATAAAGCTACCCAGGCTGCCGGATCAAACTTTTCGGCTTTGAACATAGGAATGAAGTCCTTGTAGCCAAATTTGTTTTGAGGGCCATAGGTTTCTATATGATGTTTGTATTCGGGAGATCCCTGCTGATACATCAGGCGCGGATACCACTCGGAGCCATAAGCAGGTACCGAGTAAACGCCCCAATGAATAAATATCCCAAACTTGGCATCGCGGAACCAATCGGGTATTTTATATTTTGAAAGGGATTCCCAGTTGGCCTGGTATTTTTCCTGGGCCTGTGCACTGACTCTAAATAAAAAAAGTGCAAAACACAGCGTTACAATAGTTTTGGTCGCTCTCATAAACTAATCAGGGTTAATCCCGTAGCGGGTGGTCGTATCCGGGTGGTTATGGTACTAATATAAAAATAATTAAATTACAATACCCCTGTAACAAATTTAAAAAGCCGATACCTATTGGATAATAAAGCAATAAAGGCATGATGATTTTAAATTATGGATACTAAAGAAAGCCGGTTTCTGCAACTGATAGAAGAAAATAAGGGCATCCTGTATAAAATCTCCAAAATATACCAGGAGGATACCGATGACCGCAATGACCTTTTGCAGGAAATGACCCTGCAGCTTTGGTTGGTTTTCGATTCATTCAGGGGCGAGAGCAAATTCAGCTCGTGGATGTACCGGGTAGCGCTCAACACCGCCATTGCATTTTTTAAAAAACAAAAACGCCGGCCCGACAGTGAACAACTACCCGCCAATTTTGAACCGGGTGAAGAGCAGTCAACGGCCGGAGAAAAAGAAGGACAGCTGGCTATATTTTATAAAGCTGTGCAGCAATTGGGTAAAGTTGAGAAAGCATTAGTATACCTGTATATGGAAAACCTGCCTTACGAAGAAATTGCAGCCAACCTGGGTATTACCGAAGGGAATGTGCGGGTACGCCTAAACAGGATAAAAAACAAATTGAAAGAAATAATTAAACAAATGAACTATGAATATTGATGAATTAAAAGATGCCTGGAAACACGACGAACCAAAAGGCATGCAAATACCGGTTAGTACCGCAATACTTGGGAAAACTACCTCAACTGTGGCCAGGCTGCGCAGGAACATGAAAACAGAGTTTATTGCCGTGCTGGTATCCTATACTATGTTTGTAGCATTTATGTTTTACGGGGTGCAATCCGTTTTGTTTTTCAACATCGCAAGCATTTTCATGTTTATAATAATAGTATTGAACGGCTTTTACTTTTTCAGGTTTTATATTTTCTACAAGTCGATAGGCCGTTATGATCTCAACATGAGGCATAGCATCCGCAAGATCACCTATGAAATGGAGCTCAACGCCGAAATTTACAAAACTTATAATTTTTGCGTTACACCGTTAGCAGTACTGATAGCTTTTATATTATTGTGCGGTAACCGGGGCATCGGTTTTATGCGTTTTATTGTGAACTCGAATGTCCTTAATTCGCCCTGGAGTTTGTTGATCGCATTTTCGGTGATACTGATCTCATTTATCATAACATATATCTGCATCAACCACCACGTACGCACACAGTATGGTAAGTATATTACTGAGCTTAAACAGGTAATGGATGATTTGGATGATGAGGGATAAAAAGAAAGAGCTTATTTCTCATAAAACTCAATAGGCAATCCATCCGGATCAGCAAAAAAAGTAAACCGTTTGCCGGTAGATTCGTCAATCCTGATGGCTTCAGTAGCTACACCCAGTTTATTCAAATGCGTCGCAGCTTCGATAATATCGTCAACCTCAAAGGCTAAATGCCGTAAACCTGCAGCCTCCGGCCTCGACGGCCTGGTAGGTGGGTTTGGAAAAGAAAAAAGCTCGACCTGGTATTGGTCACCCACTTCCAGGTCGAGTTTATAGGAGTCTCTCTCTTGCCGGTATACCTCGCGGATTATTTTTAAACCTAATATTTCACTATAAAACTGTTTTGATTTTTCGTAGTCCGAGCAGATTATTGCGATATGATGTATGCGGTTTAATTTAAGCATGGCGCTGGTAATTATTTCAAATTCAGTGATAAAATAGGCTTAAAAGGTTTAAAACCTGGACGTCAGGTGTTTTTCGATGTCATCCATTTTTGTATCGAAGATATTAAATCAATTATTTCGCTTCTATCAAATCCCACAAATTACCATACAAATCTTCAAATACAGCAACTGTTCCATATTCTTCTTCTTTCGGTTCCCTTACAAAATTGATCCCATTTTTGAGCATTTGATGATAGTCCCTCCAAAAATCACCGGTATGCAAAAAAAGAAAAATCCGCCCGCCGGTTTGATTGCCGATGCGGCTTTTTTGCTCATCGCCAACGGCTTTGGCCAATAACAGGCAGCATTCAACTGCGCCTTTGGGTTTTATTAAAACCCATCGTTTTGTTTCGCTTAAAACTCTGTCTTCAACAAGCTCGAAGTTTAGCTTTTCTGTATAAAAATTTATTGCCTCGTCGTAATTAGCAACTATTAAGGCAATGTGGGCAATATGCTGTTTCATTTGACGCTATGTTGCCCGGTGGATACATAACCGAAGGACGTATTATTCAGGCGTAAATTTTATAAATGTTTGTAAATCAAAAATATCTGTTATAACTTTATTTAAACCAAATTATTAACCAAAATTTTTATCACTTCATTATGACTACAGAAACATTACTTCAGTTACTGATCGGGGGGCTGTTAGGACTGGTTGGGCAAGGATTGCGTGTTATTGTCGGTTTAAAAAAGATGCAGGACCAGGCATCGCAAACCGGCACCACTGTAAAAGACGAGTTTGTTACAAGTACTTTTTTTACCAGTTTACTCATCGGGTTTGTAGCAGGCGTATTGGCCATGGTGTCAATTTCGTCATTCAAAGCCGATTTTTTTGAACAAAACACAAAAAGCACTATCATGACCCTGATTGCCGGTGGTTACGCGGGTACTGATTTTATCGAGGGTTTTATTAAGAAGTATATTCCTGCTGGCGGCAATGCCGCTAACAACGCGAACAATACAAATAACAATAATGCCGCGCAGCGATAATAAAATAAATGTTGCAGGTATTTAATTGAACAAATAGCCCGGGATGCGTGCAGCGTGTTCCGGGCTAATTATTGGCGTTAAATTGAAAAGAGTCAGGATTCAGGAGCCAGGAATGAAGAGCCAAGAGTGAAGACAAAGTCGCCTGCTTTAAATATTACGGCCTTTTTCTTATCTTGACTCCTGGCTCTTGACTCTTGAATCTTAATATTCACATAAACAATAAATACGATGATTGCACGACATTGGAAAGGCGTAGCCAAAACCGAATCGGCCGGGAAATATACGGTCCATTTGCTCGAAGAAACGTTTCCTTCTCTCGGTAATTTGCAGGGATTTATAAAAGCATCTGTTTTAAACCGACCGGTCACAAATGGCGTGGAATTTTTAATTATCACCGAGTGGGAGTCGCCGCTATCCATCAGCGCATTTTCCGGAGACGATATTGAACTGGCTGTAGTACCAAAGGCTGTGCAGGAAATGATGGTTGAATACGATCAAAGAGCAATCCATTATGAAATTGTGAGTGAATTTGAATAGCATTCATTCAATTATCCCGGCAATTTGCCGAGCAGTCTGATGAAATGGTAATAGCCGTTTTATGTTTTTTATTATTAACAATAATTTAATTTAAATGAGTATTTTATATCATATTGTTAATATAAATTCATTATTGTTAATATATTTTCAGTTATATATTGATTTGCTTATCTTTGACTAAGAAAGACAGCAATCGTTTTGCCGTTTTAACAAATTTTTAATTAAGAAAAATAGTTATGAAACAAGGACTTTTGATTGATATGGATGGGGTTATTTACAGTGGGGAAGAACTGATTGATGGGGCCGATAAATTTGTTGCACATTTACTTGAAAACAACATACCTTTTGCTTTTATGACCAATAACAGTCAGCGTACCAGTTTGGAGGTGGTGCGTAAATTGAAAGGGCTTGGAATTGAAGTAAGTGAGGAACACGTTTACACCAGCGCCATGGCAACGGGTAAGTTCCTGGGCGCCCAGGGGCCGGGCGGTACCGCTTATGTACTTGGGGAGGGCGGATTGCTGACCAGTTTACACGATAATGGCATTACTTTAGTGAATACCGACCCCGAGTTTGTTGTGTTGGGTGAAGGCAGGAATTTTACCCTTGAAATGGTACAAAGGGCAGTTGATATGATATTGGCCGGCGCTAAGTTTATCACTACCAATCGCGACCCCTCCCCAAAGAAACCCGGCTGGAACAACCTGGGGATAGCGGCAACTACGGCTATGATTGAAGAAGCTTCGGGCCGCAAGGCATTTGTTACCGGGAAACCAAGCCCGGTGATGATGCGGTCGGCGCGCAAATTCCTTGGACTTGAAACTGCCGAGACTACCGTAATTGGCGATACCATGGAAACAGACATTCAAGGCGGTGTGCAAATGGGCTATAAAACTATCCTGGTGCTTTCGGGCATTTCAAAAAAAGAAGATTTGAGCCACTACGCATTTAAACCGGATATGGTAGCAGGTTCCGTAGCAGAAATTGAGTTCCCGCTGAAGTGGTGGGTGTGAGAGATTAGAGGTTGGAGATTAGAGGTTAGTTGTTTTTGTCCGAAAGTCGGAAAAGTCCGAAAGAAGCTGCAGTGCTAATCCCCAATCACTAACCTCTAATCTCTACTTTGCCGCCGGCAAAGTAGCTGCTACCCGGCCGCAGGTGGTCATCATTTTATCGTTGTAGTATGGGTTTTTGATGGCGGAAGATTCGCTTAGCCAATAAGCCTTTTTCATAGGGCAGTATTCCATATAAATAGTCGAAGTATTTAATTTAAGGCCCTTTAATACTTCGTACAGGTTTTTTGATAAGCTGGCAAAATGCTCTCTTTGGTGCTCAACAGCATTTGTTTCGCTGATATGCCTGCTGTCGTATTTTAATTTATCCAGGTAGCTGTCGAAAAGCTTTTTTTGATCGGGTTTTAAGCCGTTATCGGGCTGCGCTGATAAGGCGTCGAAAAGTTCTTTGGCTTTGCTTTCAGCAACCGTACCATTACCTGCAGCAAGTGCATTTTTAACATTTAAATAGGCCGCAGTAATTTTATCAATGCTTGATACGGATTTTTGCGCGCTTGCAACGATAGCCGACAATGCCAGCATTAATATTATTGAAAGTGTTTTCATGAGAATTATTTCTTCAAATTTATCAATAAAACTATAAAAACACATCACGCTTGAAAGACTTGCGAAATTTAACTCGCGGTGATTTGTTTTTTATCGGCCTCGTTGAGGGCTTCGCCGTTTCGAAACTTTGTAAGTCTCCCCGTATTTTCCGAATCCCCTTCTATATAACTAAACTGTGCAGATTTTTACCACAGAGAGCGCAAAGGGAAAACACCGAGGCCACAAAGCTTTAGTAGTTTGTCAATTTTTTTCTTTGTGTTCTTTGAGCTTTCTTTGCGTCCGCCAATTGGCGGATAAATTTAATTTTTAAACTGCTATTTTAGTCGAAACATATGGCTTTTATTTTCGACTAACCTCTAATCTCTAAGCTCTAATCTCTATTTTCAAACCCCGCGTTCTCGCCAATTTTACTGTTCGCTGTATCCAAATTCCATCCGCTTACCGAAATATATGGCGTGCCTTTGCCTGCATACCTGTCTTCGTAGCTGCAATCAATGGTGCGGCTTTCGCCAGGTGCCAATAACAAATAATTATCGTCAAAAATTACCGGTAGTATATCGTCTTCGCCTTTTTCTTTTAAAACCCTCAGGTGAACAAAAAAGGCTACCGATTTGCCGGTATTAGTAACTGTAATTTTTTGTGTAGTGCCGCTTTCCGTTTTCGAGGTAGTATGATGAACCGATAATGTTGTTACCGGCATTGTTTTCAACGCCGTATAATCGGTATAAGAGCTTTGGGGGCTGTAATACCAGGTTGATTTTTTCCAGTTTAGTTCATCGCTTTTAGCCGACAGCCAGTACCAGTTAATACTTTCAATTTTACCTTTTGCGTTTATTAACTCCAGCCGTAAAAAATATGTGGCTGAAAGACCATCGATCTTAGGCAGCGGGAAGCATTCTTTAGTCCCGTCGCTGCCCACTTCTGTAGTTATTTCTTTAGTGAATTTCAATGTGCCGTCCAGGTTATATGCCTCTGCTTTTACATTTAGCCCCGTAAAATTTTCCCTGAACGAGTTGATAATATTTACGCTGTTTGTTTGGTACGAATACATTACATGCAGCGGCTCCATTGATTTTTTCATGCCAAAATAAGTCCCGGCAGGATATAAGTAATAATCATAGGTGTGCCATATCAGGCTTGGCCAGGGGTTGCTCAACATCCATTGCACCACACCCGTTGCCGTTTGATATTTTTTTAACCCGTAGGCTTCCATCATGGCGCGGTGGCCTTCATAATTTTGCGCCTGGGCTTCGGCAAGATAGTTTTGAATAGACGATGGCTTGCCATACCGTGCATAAAGCGCCGTGTCGAAAATTTTTGTATTGCCAAAATTCCCCGTGCCGCAATGGTACAGCCAATCAACACTGCCGTTATAAATAGAATCTTTTGGCATAAACTTAACCAAGCTTTCGTAAGGTGGAATGGACGGGCCAGGCGATATTTCGGTTGCAAAACTCCATGTGCCGCCATATTTAGAGGTATCAGCTTCCCAGTAGGAGGGTGGCACCCAGTCATATGGCCCGGCCATTTTTACGCCGGTGCTGCCCGACACTTTTGAGATATTTTCGGCAGCGCTGCCTACCGTAGGGTTTGGCCATTTAAGATCGGCTTCGATGGCCAGCCAGTCGGTCTCAACGGTTTTATCCCTCGGCACCATATCGCTGCCATTGAGCCAGGTAAGTAAAGAAGCCTTATTACGCAGCCAGTACATCACGCTGCTATCTGACGACATGGCGATGCTTCTTTTTGCAGCATCCCATTTTTCGGGATATTGCCAGGCGCCGCAGCACATCCAGCCGGTCATTACCAGCAAGCCTTCGCGGTCGCAAATATCATAAAAACCATCATCTTCCAGTTTGCCTTCTGAGCGTACAATATTCATGTTCATATCGCGCACCAGTTTTAGTTCCTGCTCCTCGCGCAGTTTCGAGCGGCGCTGAAATATATCCGGCGACCATGCTGCACCGCGCAGCATAATGGGTTGGCCATTCACTATAAACTCGCGTGATTTGCCGTTATCAAAAAGCTTAGACGTAACCTCCCGTATCCCAAAGCTGTCGGAAATTTCGTTGCTAAGCTCATTACCCTGTATCATTGAAAGTTCGATCCGGCTCATTTCGGGTTTACCGTATTGCCATGGCCACCAGATAGGCGGATTTTTTACATTCAGTTGCGGATAATTGGCAGGGGAGAAGGTGACCTGTTTCTTTTCGCGCGGCAATAAATGTACCTTTTGTTCAAAGCTGATGGTTCCGTTTATTTTACCTTTTATTACTGCGTCTTCCGGCTTGTCGGTATAATTTATGGCCATCGCATCAACCTGTAAATGAGCCACTGCAAGCGAGGGCAGGTCGAATTTGGTGGTAACCAATGGATATTCAACACCAACCTTACGGAATGTTTTTATCTCGACATTATTGATGATCCCATTGTTAAAATCGGGCGGGTAATGTATCCAGTCGGCGTAATCGATGGCGAGGTCGCCGCCGCGTTTTTGGGGATTGAAGGGCCTTTTTACTTCTACCGCCAAAACATTTTCCCCTTTATACTTTACCAGTTTGGTAATATCAAGCTCAATGATCCTGAAGGGGCCTATAATTTGGCTGGAGTCGGCAATTAAAACACCGTTTAGCCAAACATTGGCTTTGTAATTTATCCCGTGGAGTTTTAATACCACATTTTTTCCGTTTTCGGCTTCAGGCAATTCAAACGCTCTTCGGAACCACCAGGGTTTATCCAGCCTCGGATCAGCCAGTTTTTCAAAATTCCGGCTGTAAAAAGGATCAAAATCATAAACTTTATTGGCGATCAGGCCCCCAATAACGGTAGTGGGCACGCTTACATTGTACCAGTTGGCCGTTTGAAAACCGGGCCGCGATATAGATTTTCCAGCGGCAGTGTCCGTGACGGCCGATTGCATTTTCCAATCATCATGTAATACCGCCCTGTAATTTTCTTTTTCTTCGGATTGGCTGAATACATGCCGGGCTGCAAAGCACATCAATGCAAGGACTATTGCTTTCTTCATAAATAAATTTAAAAAGTAGTAAGACTTAAGCGGAAATATTGGTTTAGCAATTTTAGTAAAATAAAACCGTAAACATTTGTACTTTTCGTAATTTTCCGGCTACATCAAAATTAAGTTAATTCATCATTTCACTAATTCACTAAATGAGAGCTCTCTGCGTTTTCTGCGGCGCCAACTTCAACGGGGATCCTATTTTAAAACAGGCGGTTGAGCAATTGGCCGAAGTACTGGTAAACCGGGACATTACACTTGTATTTGGCGGCGGCAAAGTAGGGGTAATGGGTATTTTGGCGGATGCAGTATTGAACAATGGCGGAAAAGCTGTGGGCGTAATCCCGCAGTTTTTGATGGATAAAGAAGTCGGCCATCCGGGTTTAACAGAGCTCCATATTGTTGAAAGCATGCATCAGCGCAAACAAAAAATGAATGACCTTTGTGATGCGATAATCATGCTGCCAGGCGGTTTTGGTACACTCGAGGAGTTTTTCGAAGTATTAACCTGGCTGCAATTGGGCCTGCACAACCACCCGGTTGGTATACTAAATGTAAACGGTTTTTACGATAATTTACTGATGCAGATGGATTTAATGGTTGAACAGCACTTTTTAAAACCTGCCAACCGCCAACTTGTAATCACATCCGGCGATGCTATTGAATTGATAAATTTGATGGAAAATTGCAAAGTTGAGCCTGACGAGGTTTGGTTCAGGGACAGGAATTTGACGTAGGCGGTATGACGGTGGAATTTTTAAAATAGGTCTGCATGAGAGCCCGCTCTTAACAATAGAATTTCATTTTTATCCGTTATCTCAAACCAAATAATCAACATGTCCGGTTTTATATGGGCTTCCCAGTTATCTTTATAATTTCCAGAAAGTTTATGTGGGCGATGTTTTTTATCTATACCTTCTGCGCCGTTTTTTTCTAATGCTGTTAAAAAATCAACTATCAGGCCGGCATTTTTGGCAGAACGTTTTTTTAATATTTTTACGTCCTTTTCAAACTGATTTGTAGGTATTAAATTAAACATTATAGAGATTTAACAAAATCACTAATGTTTTTTATAGGCTCACCCAAACCAATGCCCTTATGCGCTTTTTCTATTGTTTCTATTGTTAGCGCATTAGGAACTGTACCTTTCGCACTTTTAATGGTGACCCCCAACTCTTTGAGGAGCTGCTTTACTAAAGCACTCTTTTTATCGGGAACGTTTATTACGAGTGTTTCCATATACAAATATAAAGATTTTTTTGTCGCTATAAAAAGCAATGCATTGCGTCTCTACGACAAATAATTCAAAACATCTCTCAATTCCACGGACCTATAAGTAACAACGGCATCTACATGTTTATTCTCCGGATCAAACAAAAAGGTATCAATGTCCAGGTCCGTTGCCGCTTTTATTTCTGATTCCGGGTCGTCGCCGATAACCAGTACGTCAGCGGCCGAATAGTTATATCTTTTTAAAATATCGGCAAAAACATCTTTTTTTGTTTGTTTTGATTTTTCGGGATCGACGATGTGTATCTCCGCAAAATCGGTTTCTATGCCCAACTGTTTTACCTTGCTCCATTGCAGCCTGGTGAAACCGGTAGTAACCAAAAACTTTTTGATTGGTATTGATTTTATTAGATAATAATCATCAAACGGCTGCATGGGCAACTCAAATTCAAAATTACTCAGCAGTTCTATCCCTTTGGCGGTTAGTTCAGGGCCGAAATTGTATCTATCGGCAACCAAATGAAAGTGGCGGCGTTGCATATCCTCTTTCGCGGCTGCAACATCTATCGTGTCCGAAAACTGATCGAGCAATGTAAATATTGGTTCAAACAAATGCCCGGCAATTGAGCTTACCGGGTATATGGTATTGTCGAGGTCTAATATTAAGGCTTGTTTCATATTTAGGTTTAAATTTACGGCAGTACCGGCGAACTTCGGGTATCTGTATGATTATTCCTGTACAAAAATATAAAACCGGTTGCCGATGCCAGGCTAAGGCCGCCAAGTATCCACCACAACAAAGTAAACCCACCGTTTGCAATCATCACGCCGCCGATAAGCGGTGCAATAATTTGTGCGGAAGACCAGGTCATGCTGTACAGGGCAGCATACTCGCCCCGGTTATAATGGCTGCTGCGGTTAATCCAGAACGAGTTCATGAAAGGCATGCTCAGCATTTCGCTAAAAGTTATCAGGACAACGATGAGGATAGCCATAGCAGCCGTTGGCGGCACAAGGTTAATTAGTGCGAAACCAATGGCTCCTATTGAAATACCGGCGATAATGTAAACAAGACCGTGCCTTTTGCCTTCGAGGTTATGAATTAATACCATCTCGACGAGCGCTATCAAAACCCCGTTCAATGCCAGCAGGAAGCCAATAAAACGTTCGTTAAAATGCCAGTCGATTTTATAAAATGCGGGCTCCATAATCATAAACTCGTAAAAACAAGTAAAAAACAGCAGGCCAAAGAAAATAAAAAGCCAATAGGTGCCATCGGTGTAAGCCGAATGACGCACTGCAGCCTCTTCCCGTTTTTTTATGGTTTTAATGATTTTTGCTTTGGGCATCAATAGCATTAACAATATTGCGGCCATTATATTGGTGCCGCCATCTACCCAAAACAATAAATGGTAATTGATTGAGGCGAGAAGGCCCCCCAGTCCGCCGCCGACAGCCCAGCCCAGGTTTATAGCCAGCCGGTTTAGCGAAACCGAACGGGTTTTATTTTTATCGCTGCTGTAATGTGCAATGGCAGCCGAATTGGCCGGCCTCACCGATTCATTAAACAAACTAAGCACAAACGTGCAGATGCCCAGCGATAAAAAGGTATGCTGAAAGCCCAAAACGATAAACAACAGCCCGCCGCTTATCAATGCTCCGACCTGCAAATCGTAAAAGCCAAACCTGTCGGTAAACTGGCCGCCCAAAAAACCGCCGCATATCGACCCGCAGCCAAACAGCGTCATGATATAACCGGCGTGCGCCATGTCAAAGTGCAGTAGCCGGGCACAATAAACGCTCATAAAAGCCACCACCATAGTGCCGCTGCGGTTAATCAGCATCACTATGCTCAGGTACCAGCTGTTACGGGAAAGGCCACTGTAAGCTTGCTTGTATAATTGGAAAAAGGCGGTTAGCATTGTGAGGTAAAGATAATGAATGTGCAAATGTGCGGATGTGCAAATGTGCGGATTTATGAAATGAACGATGTAGATTAGACAACTTTGTGAAAGGTGACAAATCTGTCAGATCAAAAATTACAACTGCTGGAAGCAATGGGCGGAAATCTCATTTGAGCTTCATCTGGGCAAAATAAGGATGGTCTGGATTTACTATTAACTCCTGCCTGTAGGGATGAACAAGTATGTCCATATCCTCCAAAGGGATTGCCCCAAGCAGAGGTTCACTGTCTCCGGGTAATACCATTGCATCCACTGAGCACCTGCGGTTTTTAAACCGTACCTCAATAGGCCCGACTACATTATATTCAACTATA
>Ga0206872_10182_pt2 | contig 13374 bp, 5 predicted proteins | sample Alteio_BWOrgCont_34_FD_152906 | JGI IMG/M metagenome (GOLD analysis project Ga0206872, IMG submission 152906) | Enriched cells from forest soil in Barre Woods Harvard Forest LTER site, Petersham, Massachusetts, United States -... | ecosystem: Environmental > Terrestrial > Soil > Temperate forest >... | reverse complement strand
TGCCGGCCTACCCGACCCTGTGTCTGGCCCTCGGCCATTTTCTCGTGTCCCGGCCGATACGCTGGTTGTGGGTCCCGCGGGCCACTGCAGGGTTGACGTTTGCATTGTTGGCCGGCGTGCATTATCTGGCAGTGCCATGGTACGCGGAGTATCGTTCGCCCATGTGCCGTCCGGACGAGGTACGGCGCTTGTGTTCGGATCCTTCGACGCCGGTGGTCTGCTATCCACGCGACTGTGATTCGGTGGCGTTCTATCTTCGCCGCGACGACCTGCGCAACTACCGGAGCAAAGAGATTGACGATCTGCGCTTCCTGGTGCGAGCCAACCCGCGCACCGTGATCCTCTGCACTCACCGGCATTCGCTGAACGCACTCAAGGAGTTATTGCCGCCCGACGTAAGAATTGTGGACACCGTTCACCTGGGCTTGCCGGATGTGCCTGGCGTGCCCGACAAATCGCGCAAGGCGTTTGCGCACTGGATGGGAGATACGGCCCTGGGATTATCGGATGTCGCAGTTGTGGAGCCGAAACCGGATGGGGACAGCTGATTCTAACGGTAAACTCAATCGCGAACCGGGAGCGTGAGCGACCGGAGGATTGTGTTTATCCTCCGGTCGCTCACGCTCCCGGCTCGCCTTGCAGAATCACTCAGCCTCGGCGAACTCGGCGAGGCGCTGACTGCGGAGCGGTTGCCGCAATTTCAGCAGGCCCCGCGCCTCAATTTGGCGGATACGTTCACGCGTGATGCCGTACGTGCGGGCCACCTCTTCGAGGGTCCGGGGTTGACCGTCACGCAGACCAAAACGCAACTCAATCACCTCACGCTCCCGCGGCGTCAACGACCGTAGCACCTCGGTGATGCGTTCGCGGAGCAGATGCTGATCGACTGCCTGGCCGGGGTTCGTCGCGTCCGGGTCGTCGAGGAAATCTTCCAGCGCCCGTTCGCCGTCGCCTCCGAGGGGTTCGTGGAGACTGACGGGATGACGGGCCACCGCGCGGAGGGACTGCGTTTCCTCGGCCGTCACGCCCAGGACGGCTGCGATCTCCTCGACCGTTGGCTCGCGCCCTTGCTGGATCGACAACTCGCCGCGCACCCGCTCGACGGCAGCCAGCGTGCCGACCTGGTGGCAGGGCACACGGATCGTACGCGCATGATCCGCCAGGGCCCGAGTGATGCCCTGTCGGATCCACCACGTCGCATAGGTGCCGAACTTGAAACCGCGACGATGTTCATACTTGTCCACGGCCCGCATGAGACCGCGATTGCCTTCCTGGATCAGATCGGAGAACGGCAACCCGCGGCTCCGATAGCGCTTGGCAATCGAAACCACCAGGCGAAGGTTGCCCTCGGCCAACTCGCGCCGGGCCCGCTGGTAAAGCGTGCGGCGGTGCAGCAGCATCCTCGACAGCCGGGCCAGGTATTCGGGAGTGGCCCGCATTTCCGTCCGCAACTCGCGCAGCTGCTTGGTCAATTTGGTACGGCGTTCGCGGTCTGCAGCCGAGCGGTCGTTGCCCTCGGCTTGTTTTTGCAACTGTTCCATTTTCCGGGAAACGACGATCATCTCGTCGCTCCAGCGATCGAGAAGGTCGATGCGCGGCGACATTTCCTCGGCCAGGCGGATTGCCTTCCGCAGCCCGCGCCACATATCGCGGCGAATACGGTTCTGCGCCGTCATGGACGTTGCCCGGTCCAGGTTGCGGAAGTCTGCTTCCGAAGTCCCCAACAGCCGTTTCAGCGTCTTGATGTTGGAGGGCATCGTTGCAAGGATATTCTCCCGTGTCCGGCCCAGCGTCTTGACGACGTCAATCGTGGGGTCCAGGGCAAGTTTTCCGCCCACCACCAACTCGAACGTCTGCACGACCTTGGACAAGGTGCGCCAGTTCAGAAGCGCGGTAATGCGGTAATGGCGTCGGCGGCGTTCGAGGCGCTCGGCAAGGGCAAGCTCCTGCTTGCGGTCCAAAAGCGGGATCGCGCCCATCTGGCGCAGGTAAAGACCCAGTGCATCGTCGGGAGCATGTGTGTCTTCCTCCTCGACAGCCTCCGCCGCGACGGGCAGCGCATCCTCTTCGAGGGCGGAGCTTTCTTCCGCTTCCTCCAGATCTTCATCGATGAGGTCGACGTGGACCACGGATTCCTCGCCGTCCCAGGGAAGGTTTCGCTTGACGGGCGAGGCGACCAATTCCATCTCGGGAGCGAACCCGGAGGATTTCTTCATCGACTTCTCAGGAATCAGGCCCTTGCCTGCTCGAGGGTTGCTGCGTCTCATGATGCAAATCCCATTGGCAAACACCGGTCTCCTCCATAGGGACCGTGGTGAATCTAAAAAACGTTAGCCGTCGTTCCCTCCCGCGAAGGTCACGACGGCACATGCAGGCGCTCGCAGGCTGAGAGACGGCCGGAATTAAGACAATGCTTCAGGCAGGCGCTTGGAATGTTTTATGCCAAATGCCGGCAAAATGCAAAGGAAATTACTACCGTTCCGAGATTATTCCGCCATCCCTCCATGCAGAAGGGCCGTCTTGGCGGAAAAAACACCTTTTCATACAGGGCTTCCGGACCCCAGATCGCAGTCGTCCGATGATCGGTTGAGCGCAGGTTGGCGCATTCGCTTCCGGGACGCTGCCGCATGTATCATTCTAGCGCACCAAAAACTCGAAGTGAATAGCCAATCATCCTTTTTTGGAGATTTTTCTACCAGACGGTAGCGTTGGAGGTTACACACAAATCTTATTATTGCTTGCGTTCGCTTGTTGGGACGCCTAGAATGGCATGGAAGTTGCGAAAATGCGCACGCGGTCGTGCTGGATGCCCGTGGACGGCGAGGAAGCTGGGCCATTCAACCGAAGAAACGGGGAGATATAACTTATGTGCACCAGTGGAAGATGGTTGGGCGCGGCCCTTGCAGGGGCACTCGCGCTTGCGTTTGTTTCATCGGCTCATGCGCAACCGATTAATCCAGGCATTTTTCGGATGCCTGGCACCTCAACCGTCGGGCAGATGCAATTTGGCCAAGCTGCGATGGCTCAGGCGCAACTGGGCCAAGCTTTGGCGGCTCGGTACGGCGCCGGCGGACTCGGTCTCGGCGGATTTGGTTACCTGGGGGGCTCGCTTGGCAGCCCCACGTACGTGCCGCAGTATGCGCCCCAATCCTACGGCAGCAGCCTGCCATCATACAGCTACCTCATTGCTCCCGGCGGTTACAACAACAACAACAATTCGGGTTACAATGGTAGCGCGACCCTTTCGACGACCTCGCCCTCGTCCGGCGGTGGCTCAGACTTTGCTCCCGTCTCCAGTTCGTATTATCCCAACTACAGCGTAGCCGGCGGCTACCTGCAAGGCGCTGCCGACTTGACCACTGCGTCGGGCAATTTTGTGATGTCGATGCAGCGGGCGCGCCTCGTGCAGGAAGAGGCAAACCGCTCGCAAATCCAAACCCGCCGTGCGGTCTGGGAAGAAGCCCAGTGGGAACGCATGAATACCGTCTTTACCGAAGACTACCGGGCCTCTCTCATCAAAAACGACCAGCGCCGTGCTCGCCTCGATCCGCCGCTTAACGAGATATGGTCGGGGCAGACGCTGAATGTGCTTCTGAATGCCGCAGCCAACGAGCGGGCAAGGGGTGTGCGCGGCCCCGAAGTTACCATTCCGGACGAGGTGCTGAAACACATTAACCTGACGGTCGGCACCGGCAACACCGGCAACATCGGCTTGCTGAAGAATGACACGTTGCAATGGCCGTTGGCCCTGCAACAAGGCTCGGAGTTTGCGCCCATGATCAAGAACCTGAACCAACGCATTCCCGACGCCACGCAGCAAGCGCGTTTAACTGGCAACGTCGCTCCCGGTTTGCTCAAGGATATCAAGAAGGACGTGCAAGGGCTCCAGGACGCGCTACTTCGCGAAATCAGCGAAATGGCTCCTCCCGACTACATTGAATCGAAGCGATTTCTCAACAACCTCAGCGAAGCGGTCAAGGCGCTTTCCGATCCCAACGTCCAGAACTATCTGACCGGGAAATATGCCGCCAAGGGCCGGAATGTTGCGGAACTGGTCGAAAACATGACCAAGACGCAAGGCCTGCAGTTCGCCCCGGCCACTCCGGGCGATGAAGCCGCCTATCGCGCGCTTTATCGGGCGCTCCAGACCTACGATACCGGTTTAAGCCAGTTGAACACGTCATTGCCTGCGCCCATGCCCCCCAGCGGCTCAGGTTCCGGCGAAAAGTGACAAGGTGAGTGGCTGACAGGGTGACAGGGTGACAAGGTGAAAAAGTGGCTTGTCACCTTGTCAGCTTGTCATCCAGTCAAAGCCGCGTGCCGCTTGGGCCGGGCGCCGATATCGAACAGCTGGAATATCTCTTCCTCCGTCATGCCAACGCGCGGCGGAGCATCGTTCTGGCCAATCAACTCGTTGAATAGCTGCCGCTTCTTTTCCAGCACCTCCGCGATCTTCGTTTCAATCGTCCCTTGCGTCACGAATCGCGTCACGATGACCGGCTCCTTTTGGCCGATGCGATGCGCGCGATTGATCGCCTGATCCTCGATCGCCGGATTCCACCATCGGTCGAACAGGAAAACATAGTTGGTGAACTGTAAGTTCAGCCCCACGCTACCGGTGGCATAGCTCATCAGGATTACGTGCTTCGTCTTGTCTGCCTTGAACTGATCCAACACAGCCTGACGCTCCCGGGGCGGAACCCGGCCATGAAACTGCAATGGCCCGACGTGCGCCAGCGCCTCGGCGATCGTCTCGAGAGGCTGGACCCATTGCGAGAAAACGATCGCCTTGCGGCCGCTTTCGGCCACCTCGTTCATGTCGGCCACCAGCCGTTCGAGCTTGGAGCTTTCGCCGGTCAGCGGGTCAAAGTTGCAGATCTGTTTGAGCCGCATCACCAGCTCGAAAACGTGCTGCACGCTGATCGTGTCGCCGAGCGCATTGAGGCGAACAACGCCTTCCTTTTCCGCCAGCGTGTAGGCTTCCTTTTGCGGGGGTGTCAACTCAACCTCAGCGTCGCGGATGATCTTGGCCGGCATGTCGCTCATAACATCTTCCTTGATACGCCGCAGGATGCAGTCACCCGTTAGAGATGACAGCTTCTTCGCGGGCGTGTCGGGAGGAATGCGGCCCGGGTCAATAAAGCCAAATAGGCTGACCAGATCGTCCGGTTTGTTCTCGATCGGTGTGCCCGTGAGCGCCCAACTGCGGTCCCGGTGCAGGCCGCGAACGACATGAGCAGTCTTGGATTCGCGGTTTTTGATCCGCTGCGCCTCGTCCAGGATCACGATGTCAAAGCTCACTTGCTCGTCGCTTACGATTTCTGCGTCGCGCGTCAGGACTTCATAGTTGACCAGTTTGAGCGGACAATTCGACACGGCCCACGCGGCGCGCCTGGCATCCGCGTCTCCGGTGATCACTTCGAAGGGAACGTCGCTGGCCCACATTCGCAGCTCGCGCGACCAGTTGTTGACGAGCGGTTTGGGGCAGACCACGAGCGCTTTGCGGATCATGCCCGTGTGAAACATGAGCCGGAGCGAAAGAATCGCTTGCATGGTTTTGCCGAGGCCCATCTCGTCGGCAAGCAGCGCCGCATGGCGTGGCATCAGGAAGGCGATGCCCTCCATTTGGTAAGGAAACGGCTTGAACGGTACCGTCACCTGGCGGCCGGAAAAGACGTTTTCCAGAGGTGGCTGCAACAGGTAGAGAAGGCGCTCCTTGAAGACGACCGTTTCGCGGGGCGGCTGTACGCGAATCGATTTCACCCGCTGGGTCACGTCTTCGGGTTGTGGCGCGACGGCAGGCTCAGGTTGATGCAGCCGCACAGATGGAGCGCGAAGCCCGCCTTCCTCGGGTGGCGCTGGAAAGCGCCAGCCTTCGGTGGTGACTTCCATTTGCAGCTTGCCGAACGAACGAACCCACGGCTGGTCATTGAGGAGTCGTGCGTCGCGAACGGTAATTTGGAGCTGCCGCTCGAATAGGGGATGCGCGCGCGCTTCCGGAGTGGTAAGCAATTGGATGGTTTCGGGCAGGTCGTCCATCATGGCCCTCGTCGAAAAACAACCACCGTTACCGGCTAGCGACGCCGAGCTTGCGCGCTTCCCCGATCGCCTCGCGGATGCGGCTAAATGGTTCCGCCAGGTCGAAGGTACTGTCCAGGCGCTGTAATAGCTCCTGTGCGGCCGATACGTCTCCCGGAAATCGGGGGTGGCAAAACAGCGTGCCGCGGCCGTTGCTCGCCGGGCCGATCACCGACCCCGGGCGTGGAGATGGCACGGTGTCCTTTGCCGCCAACCACGCTACCGGCGCGTCCAGCTTCAACCGCAAGTCCAGCACCGCGTTACAATCCGTCACCACGAGCTGCACCGGCACACTGGTTTTGTCCACCAGGGTTTTGCCGATCAAGTCGGCACAGACATACGGCTCGAGCGTGCCGGCATACAGGATCTGCTGCACACGGTTGGGCTGTACCGCGCTGCTCAGGCGAAATTCCAGCGGTCGTCCCCACGTGTTGGTCACCAGATAGCCCCCGAGGTAGCCATTCGCTTCGTGCAGCACTGTAAGAAAACCCAGGTTGGTCGGGCCAGTACTCCGCTCGGGCACAGGGTTTGGGGCGAGCGCAGCAGGGGCCGGGATGGTCTGGGCCAAGGTGTTTTCCTCCCTGTTTTCCAAGTGCCACTTCTTCGTTGTGGGGAAGACGACGCTGGGGCTCGCCAGGTATAAATCTCGGTGGCCAAGTATAAGCTCGGAGGATTGGGCAACCTGACTTGAGGGAGAGACTTGACAAGACTCAGCGGACCGGCAATAAACAGGTCCCTTTTCTCAAGGGGGGCTCTATAAGCCTCCGCCTTGCCAGGATTTGAGGATGCCGGTATACTAAATTAAAGTGATCGGCATAGTGAACATTCCTTGCGGGATCGTATACGCACGCTACGGAACAGCGCGGGATTAACTCATGTCAGGCGAAGCACCCACTGCGCACGGGATACCTCACCAAGACGCTGCCGCCCCCCCCAAGCGGTCCGGCGTCGAAGTGCAGAAGGAAACCAGCAATGCTCTTCGCGGAAGCATCCAGACCGAGCTGGGCAAGGACGATGCCCCATTTAACGAACAAGACAAAAACCTTCTGAAGTTTCACGGCACCTATCAGCAAGAAGACCGGGACGCCCGCAAGCTTCGCCGACAAGACGGTTTGGGCAAACATTACATGTTCATGGTCCGCTGCAAGATCCCCGGCGGGCGCATGACACCGGATCAGTACCTCGGCCTCGACGAGCTGGCCGGCAAACATGCCAATGGCACGCTGCGCATAACGAGCCGGCAGGGAATTCAGTTCCATGGTGTCCTGAAGCGCGATTTGAAGGCGACCATAGCCGGCATCAACGAGACACTGCTCACCACGCTGGGCGCCTGTGGCGACGTCGAGCGCAATGTCATGGCCTGCCCGGCGCCGCATGGCCACGACGGCGTTCGCGCCGAATTGCAGGCGACCGCGGCGCGATTGGCGGCCCACCTCGCGCCGCGCACCGGCGCTTACCATGAAATCTGGCTCAACGGCAATAGCCTTGCCAATCACCCGACCACGCTCCCTGAGCCGGAACCGCTTTACGGTAAGGTTTATTTGCCCCGAAAATTCAAGACCGGCCTGGCTTTGCCGGAAGACAACTGCATCGACGTCTACGCGCAGGACCTCGGTTTACTGGCCATTGTCGAGGACCACAAGGTTGCGGGCTACAACGTCCTGGTCGGCGGCGGCATGGGCATGACGCACGGCAACGCCAACACCTTCCCTCATATCGCCCAGCCGATCTGCTACGTCTCGGCGGCGGAGGTTGTCCACGCTGCCGAGGCCGTCATCAAGCTCTTCCGCGACCACGGCAACCGCGCGGACCGCAAGCGGGCGCGCATCAAGTATCTCGTTCACGACTGGGGCGTCGACCGCTTCCGCGAAACCCTGGCCGGCTACCTCGGGCACACACCCGAGCTGCCGCGGCCGGTCGCCGTCACCGGCTTCGACCTCCATCTGGGCGCGCACCCTCAGGGCGACGGCAAATGGTACTACGGCCTCAGCGTCGAGAACGGACGCATAAAGGACGAGGGTTCATTCCGCCTCCGGTCCGGTTTACGCGCGATAATTGAGACATTGCGACCGGAAGTTCGTCTGACGCCGCTGCAAGACATCCTGTTCTGCGGGCTCGACACGGCTGCGCTCGCCGGCGTTCTGCGCCGACTCGATGACCATGGGATACCGCATTCCGAAACCGTGTCCAACGTGCAGCGGCACAGCATGGCGTGTCCGGCGATCCCGACCTGTGGACTGGCGATCTCGGAGTCCGAGCGCGCCTTGCCCGGCATTGTCGACGAGCTTGAAACCACGCTGGCCGAGTTGGGGCTGGAAAGCGAGAAGCTGGGCGTCCGCATGACGGGATGCCCAAACGGCTGCGTCCGGCCTTACCAAAGCGACATCGGCATCGTCGGCCGCAGCGGCGACAAGTACACACTTTTCGTCGGCGGCAACATTCGCGGAGACCGGTTGAATTTCGAGTTATGCGATCTCACACCCAGGGCCGAAATCGTGCCGACCCTGCGCCCCTTGCTGGAACTGTTCAAAACCAACCGCGCGGCGGGCGAGTCGTTCGGCGACTTTTGCCTGCGAACCGGAGCGCCTCGACTGCGCGAACTTCTGCCGCGGCCGAGCTAACAGGGATTTACAAGCGGAGCGCAAGCAACGGTGCTGTTTCGGACTCACGAGCCGGAAGCGCAAGCAACGGTGCTAGTCGTGGGTGAACCAAAGCGATCCGCCGTTACTGTACCTCCCTCCGTTATCCATCATGCCCTGGATGAAAATTGTCGCTGCTGGATGAGGTGAGAGGAGTCCTTTAACATCTCGAGGCAAGAAGTGCAATTCGAAGGGTGAAAAGGCTGGAGCGTCTGCTGAAGGACTGAGAACGAACCTGGATTCCCCGTTTCCTCCCGTAGCTTAACCGCGCCTTTTTTTTCGTTGACGGCGCCGTTCCGATCCGATCAAATCAACAAATGTGGTCGGGAACGCCTTGGCCGTTTTTCTTATGGTAAGATGTTCCTGGTGCTTGTCATAATCCCCATCTCCGCGGTGCGACCGCGGTGTCTTTCACGCAGGACTGCGGACCGCATCGATACCTGAACGGGCCAAGCCCCGGGCGGAGGAATCTCCCACCCCTCCGCCTGGCAGGTTCTGGTGTCTCTCGTGGACTGGGTTTGTCAGGCTGCGTGAAGCTCTTCCAGCGTGTCGCATCAAAAGTCGCAAGCTCGGCTTTCGACCGTGCGTTTCGATTTCGAATAACTCCCATCCCGGCCGTGATGACCTTCATAGCGTTTACAGCGGAAGGCAAGCAACTCATGTGGAACAAACGCAAATCGCGCCAGCAGACGAAAGTGCTTCGACGCCCATGTCGACTACTGCTGGAGGCTCTTGAAGACCGAGTTGTGCCGAGCTTGGTCAAGTGGACCAGTCCGAGCAGCGGGTCATGGTTGACTGGCAGCAATTGGAGCACCGGCGCCGTGCCCCAGCCCGGCGACGACGTCGTGATCAACCAGGCCGGCAATATCCAGGTCACTCTGAACGGAAGTACCACTATCAACAGCATTGCAATCACGGGCGACGCGTTGAGCATTTCCGGCGGAACGCTGGCGGTCGGCGGAGCGGTCACCAATACCGGCGGCGCCATCACGGTCTCGACGGGGTCGCAATTGACGGTGGGCGGCACTTATACGCAGAACGCAACGGCAACCCTGACGATGCCAACTGGAAGTCTGGGCACGGGAGTAGGGACAAACCTCCTGTCAAACCCGGGCCTCGAATCTCCTACCGCCAGCAACTCCACGACGCCGCCGGGCAGTTGGAGCACCTGGGGCACGACGTATTTGAGTACTCAGTTCGCCCAGGCTGGTAAGCAATCGTTACAAGAATTTGGGCCGAATTCCGGCGCCCTGGAGTCATTTTCCGTGACGCCTGGCGTTTCCTACACCGGCAGCGTGTACGCCATGACGCCCTCGACCAATCCACTCACGGGCCCCGAGGGCGGGTTCCTTCAGATGCTCTTTTACGACTCCACAGGGGCCCAGATCAGCGGCTACTCGCCGCCCAATTCGGTCACCATCTTGACCTCCTCGAGCGCCGCCGGCGGACCGACTGCAGGCAGCGTGGGCAATCAGGGCTGGAACTTCTTCACCACCACCGCGGTGGCACCCAGCAACGCGGCGACGGTGAGATTCCAGCTCGAGACGGGAGCATATACCGGCGCTTCCGGCACTGCCGGGGGATCGACCTATTGGGACAATGCCCAGTTTGGACCCACGGCCGTGACCACCGCGAAGGTGACTGCGGCCGCCGTGTCCAATAGTGGGACCATCACGGTCGGCAGCGGAGACAGCGTGACCACCAGCGGTGCCTTCACGCAGACAGCCACCGGAACGTTGGACGTCCAGCTGGGCGGGGCACCCAGCGGCGGCATTTTCGGGACCGTCGCTGCCACAGGCGTGGCTAACCTTGGCGGCAAGCTCCAGGCCGACGTCGTCAGCAACTATGCTCCCGCCATTAACGACGGGTTCAACATCTTGACGTACGCCAGTGCCGTCGGCACTTTCGCCTCGTATCAATTGCCGAGCGGCGCCGCCTACACCTTCGAACCCGCCATCAATCCGACCTACGCGGGACTGGCGGCGGTCCCACCGTCGCTAACGACGACAATAAACGCCGCCGCAACCGTTCAACCGGTTTCAACCAACATGCTCGGAGTCAACCTGGCATGGTGGGACGACAAATTGACCACCACACAAACTCAGCAAATGGTTCAGGCGGCTGGGCTCAACGCGTTTCGGTTCCCCGGCGGCTCCAGCTCCGACGATTATCACTTCAATATTACCGCGAATTTCGGCGATTCCGGTGCGATTACCATTCCGCAGTTCGCCAACTTCATCGCCGGCGTTAACGGTGTCGGGCTCATCACACTCGACTATGGCTCAGGCAGCCCGCAGGAGGCCGCAGCCGAACTGGCTTACCTCGAAGGATCGCCAACCAGCACTACGGTGATCGGCAGCGGGATCGAATGGAACGACAGCAGCGGCGTATGGCAGAACGTCAACTGGCAGACGGTCGGTTACTGGGCAAGCCTGCGTGCCGCAGCGCCGCTCGCCACCGATGACGGCCTCAATTTCTTGCGCATCAGTCACTCGGCGCCGTTCTCGAATATCCCGTTCTGGGAGGTCGGAAACGAGGAATACGGCTCGTGGGAAGTGGATCACCATGGCACGGCCGGTCCCGGTGGTGTCAGCACCGGCGCCCAGCACGACCCGGCGACCTACGCAGCCTTCGCCAACGCCTTCGCAGGGTACGCGGCCCAAATCGATCCCGGTATCGTGATCGGCATCGACAGCGAGGATCCTACCGGCGGGGCCGACAACAACTGGACCAAAAATGTTCTGACAGATGGACTGAGCCTTGGCTTTGTGCCCGGCTTCATCTCGGACCACAGTTACATGCAAGGCCCCGGCGGGGAAAGCGATTCCAACCTGCTGTTTAACACCGTATCCAATCCGAGCAGCCTCCTGGACTGGTCCACGCGCTACACCGATTACCAGTCGCTGATCCAGGCAACACTCGGCGCCAAGGGCGCAAACCTCCACGTCATGGCAACGGAGTTCAACTCGGTTTATACGAACCCCGGGAAGCAAAGCACGAGCCTGGTCAATGGTCTGTTCATCGCGGATTCCATTGGCAGCCTGCTCGACAGTGGCTACACCGGCGGGTTCGTCTGGGACCTGCGCAACGGCTGGGGCACCACCAACAACAACTCGCCTAGCCTGTATGGCTGGCGCCAGGGCGGAGACTATGGACTGCTAGGCGATCCCAACACCAATTCGGCCCCGGCCACCGGTCCGTATGTACCTTATCCCAACTATTTTGCCGAGCAACTGGCTTCGAAGATCGTGCAGGGCGGCGGCGAGGTCGTTTCTGCCAGCAGCAATTACGACGGCTTGACCGTCTACGCCGTCAAGGAAGCCAACGGCCATCTCGAGATCCTGGCCATCAACAAAAATCAAGATGCCGCCCTGCCCGAACAAATAGGCCTGCAAGGCTTCCAGGCGAGTGGGTCCGTAACCGTATGGCACTACGGAGAAGTCCAGGATAATGCCCAAAGGCTATCCACCGATGGCTCGGCCGCACTGGCCACTTCGTCGATCGTGTTGCCAGTCAATGGCAACGATATTTCCTTCACCTTTCCTGCCTACTCAATGACCGTACTCGACCTGACACCCGCAACCGTTACCACATTGACGGACAATGGCATCTCCACAGCTACTGCTGGCGGCTCGGTCGAAGCCAGCTACCCGATCAGCTTCACCGTCACCGTCGCCGGTCCGACCACACCCACCGGCACCGTCCAACTGGAAGATGCGGCCAACGGCAACACCCTGGTGGGCTCGGCTCAGACCCTGGTCAATGGCACAGTAACCTTCACGGTCGCTGCCACCAGTGCCAATAACCTAGGTGTGGGCACGCACCAGCTCTTTGCCGCTTATCTACCAAGCGGAGTTCTTGGAGCTAGTCAGTCCACCCCGGTCGCGCAAGTGGTCGACTCAAGCTTCAATGTGCAAACCATTAGCCAGACGGCAACGGGTTTCGTTGTTGTTTTCAATGCTCCGGTAAATACCGGCGTGCTGAACCTCTACGGCGCGGGCGTTCCTTCCCTGAGCTTCGTGACCGGCACAACGTCAGTGTCTGGCTCGCTGGTTTTTGACTCCACGAGTACGAAGGCGACTTTTGTGGCGACGGGCACGTTCCCTGTGAGTGGAACGCCCCTGGCCGGCATCCTGGCCGCGGGCGCCAGTTATACCGTCGATCTGTCCGGCACCAACGCGAGCGCATTCCAGGATAGTAATGGCCACCTACTCGGTAGCAGCAGCGGAACCGGCGGGGTCGACTTCACGAGCACCTTCACGTCGACAAACAGCGCCACGGCAGCAACCGTCAGCGTGCCCTACTTCGCTCGTGGCTACTCACAAGCCGTTAATGTCGTCGCCAACACCACCAACGGGCTGCCGATCAGCATCAATGTCCCCACAGGCGGAACGGCGGTGACCTCGGCCGCCTTTGACCTCTTCTATGATCCGACGCTGCTGACGATAACCGGCGGAACAATCATCGGTGGTTTCACGGGCACGATTGATGCTTCCACGGTAGGCCAGGTTCACATCACGCTTACTGGCGGTTCGCTGGCCGCTGGCACGCTCACGGACGTCGTCAGTTTGACGGCTTCCGTGCCTAGCACCGCGCCCTATCGCAACAAGGAAGTGCTCGACATTCGCGATGTGTCGATCAACGGCGGCACCAACAA
>Ga0206872_10305_pt1 | contig 13385 bp, 13 predicted proteins | sample Alteio_BWOrgCont_34_FD_152906 | JGI IMG/M metagenome (GOLD analysis project Ga0206872, IMG submission 152906) | Enriched cells from forest soil in Barre Woods Harvard Forest LTER site, Petersham, Massachusetts, United States -... | ecosystem: Environmental > Terrestrial > Soil > Temperate forest >... | reverse complement strand
CTCTTGTGGCTCGCCCATGCCGAGGGCTACTCGCACCGCGAAATCGCCCAGGTAACCGGTCTCGCCTCGGCCAGCATCCGCCTGCTGCTTTTCCGCGCACGCCGCAAACTCGCCCGCATTTTGCGCCAGCAGCAACAACCCGCGGGAGGTTCCCAATGACATTCGTTTCCTGCACCTGCGAAAAAGAAATTCGTGAACTAGTAGAGAGCGGCCAATGGTCCCTCGCCGCTCCGCCTGAGCTAAAATCCCACGCCGCCCAATGCCGCACCTGCGCCGACCTCGTGCTCGTGGCCACAGCCTTTCAGCGCGCGCGCACCACCACTCTCGCCGCCGCCAAGCCCTCCACCGCCGGAGCAATCTGGTGGCGCGCCCAGTTGCGCAGCCGCCAGCAGGCTTTCCAGCGCATCCAGCGCCCCCTCATCGGCGCGCAGGTCTTCGCCCTCATCGCAGTTCTAGTCCCCATCATCGGCTTCATCGCCTTTGAGTCCCGCAACCTGGTCGCGTGGTTTGGCTCGCTAGGTAAACTCTCGCAATCAACCCAACTCCACGCCGGCGATTTATCCGCGTCCTCAACCTCAGGCTCAGCCTCCGGATTCATCTTCGTACTCGCCGCCGCCGCCATGTTTGCGCTAGTCGCGGGCGTAGCCCTCTACTTCGACGCCGAACGAAAATAATTCCGTGGGAAACCAATTGGCCCTCCGCGGTTTTGAAAGGGCACGACTTTAGTCGTGCCGATAATGCCTCAAAGAAGGTCGGGGCTTCAGCCCCTGAGGGATGTTTTTCTAGCATCTCGCTGAGCATAACGAGATCTTTCCGCACGTTCCTCAGCCTCCTGACACCCGCTCGCTTGCCACCAGGCGAAAATAATTCCGCAGCCCGCAAACGGCCGTTGCACCTGCCACGTCGATTGAACAGGCAAATCGCCTGTTCGGTTTTGAAGGGCAGGGCACCCGAAATGAACGTATCCGTTTCGCTCCCGTTCAAGTTACGCCGCGCCTTCGTCCAATTCGCAGCCGCCTGTTTCTCGATAATCTTGTCCGCGTCCGCGCAAGACAAGCCGGCAACTCCCGCAACGTCAGCTCCCGCCGTCTCAGCTCCCGCTAACTCCGCTAACCCCGCCGCCTTTTCCTACGATGTCGTCTCCGTTAAGCCCTATAAAGTCGATACAAGTACCCGCATCTCGATCTTCACGAGAGTCACCCCCAATGGATTCTCAGCCCAGGGCATGGACCTTCTCGGCTTGGTCATGAACGCCTACCCGGTCCTGACAGCAGACCAGATCATCGGTCTGCACTCGACGTCCATATTCGACGAGCGCTACAGCATTGAGGCAAAGATGGACGAGAAGGCTGCGGCCGCACTTAACAAGCTCCCCCAGGACCAGCAGCAGGAGACCAGGCGAGCTATGTTGCAGGCCCTGCTTGCCGACCGCTTCAACCTCAAAGCCCACAAGGAGACCCGCGAGCTGCCCCTCTACAATCTCGTTGTCGCCAAAGGGGGGCCAAAGTTAAAAGAAAGCACCGAAAACGACCCTGGCAAATGGCACGGGGGCTGGGGCGAAATCTCGGGCGACGGAATAGCGATGAACGTAATGCTAAGAACGTTCGCCAGCCAGACTCACCGCTATGTCGTCGACAAAACCGGCCTCTCCGGTAAATTCAGCTTCAGCCTCAAGTGGAATCCTTTGGACGGACAGGACGTCCCCGCGCAGTTGAGTGACCAGTTCAAAGATCGTCCCGATCTATTCATCGCACTCGAAGAGCAGCTCGGACTCAAACTCGAGTCAGCCAAAGGCCCGGTCGACGTCTACGTAATCGACCACATCGAAAAGCCGTCGGAGAATTAACGGCCGCGCCACCGCCCCTCGTCCCGCAGCGACGGAATCCTGGGAAAGCCGCAATAGACACACGCCGCCCCGGAGGGCCGGCGCGATTACCCATTGGGTTTCCAAGCGGCAGCCGAAAGTCAGCAAGCGCGCCGCTCACGAGGCATCAATTGAACCAGCAGTACACTCATTCTGAAAGGCAGGCTTGGCTTTGACCGGCAAACTTCGACTACTCCGGCCCTCGACGGCCCTCATCATTTTCGCTGCAATCAGCCTCGCGCTCAGCCAGTCCGCTCTCTCGCAAGACAAGCCAGCCCCTCCCGCGCCTTCGACTCCGGCCACAGCCACAACTAACTCCGCTAACCCCGCTAACAACGCTAACTCCGCTGCTTTCACTTACGAAGTCGTTTCCATCAAACCCTACAAGCAGACCGGCGACGGCGTTTCCATGTGGATGAATACCACTCCCGACGGGTTCTCCTCCCGCGGCTTCGATCTAAAGAGCCTGCTGTTCAATGCGTTCCCGATTGTCACGGAAGATCAGCTGGTTGGTCTGCCGTCATGGGCAACTTCAGACTATTACTCTGTCGACGCCAAGATGGACGAGGAGACTGCAGCGTCATTCAAGAAACTACCGCGGGACCAGGGTAGGCAAGTCATGCATCAGATGATGCAAGAGCTACTCGCTGACCGCTTCCAACTCAAGTTCCACAAAGAAACCCGCGAGCTGCCAATTTACAACCTCGTCATCGCCAAATCGGGGCTCAAGATCGAAACCACTCCCGAGGGCAAGGAAAACGGCTATTCCATGGGCTCTGGAAAGCTCTCAGGCAAGGGGATCGATCTCGAAAGCCTTGCCTTCAGCCTCTCAAACGAATTAGGCCACATCATTCTGAACAAAACCGGACTCACCAGTAAATACAACATCGATCTGAAGTGGCAGCCCGATGCAATGGCGGCCGGTGCTGGTAACTCGTCCGGCGCCGACCCGCCGCTCCCCGATCTACTCACTGCATTGCAGGAGCAAGCCGGCCTAAAGCTCGAGCCCGCCAAAGGCCCAGTCGACGTCTACGTGATCGACCACGTCGAAAAACCCTCTGAGAATTGACCTGTTCGTCCTGACACCGCTTGCGCCAGGTGGAATCCGCCGGGAACCCCGACAGCCAGCCCTGCGTACAATGTCCTCATGACTACCGCCGTTCGCCTCCGGGAGGGATCATTCCAATGAACCAACGCAAACTCTTCACACTGTTGCTGGCCAGCCTGCTGCCCATAGCCTTCACCGCCTGTAAAGGGGACGACTATACCGAGCAAAGCAGTACGGGTGCGTCGGGCGAGGTCCACATATCCAAAATGGGTGGCAACATTGACCTCGACAGCGCGCCGCACGGAGCCAACTTATCCACCATGGGCGGCAATATCCACGTCGGCAATGTCGCCGAGTCCGCGACACTCAAGACCATGGGTGGCGGCATCGACGTTGATAATTCCAGCGGCCCCATCGACGCCAATACCATGGGCGGCGCAATCACCATCTCTACCGCCAACGGCCCCATCAAGGCAACCACCATGGGCGGCGACATAGAAGTGCGCGAAACCGGCTCATCGACCGGCGAACGTGACATCGAACTCAGTTCCAAGGGCGGAAGAATTGAGCTCACCGTGCCCAAGGACTTCCCCATGAGCGTGAGAATCACCCTCGCCTACACCAGGGATAAGGCCGACCGCGGTTATCACATTGAGCAGAATGCCGGCCTCGCTACCCAGGAAACAGATGATTGGGATAACTCCTTCGGCACACCGCGCAAGTACATTCGCGCCGCCGGCCGTGTCGGCAACGGCCAGAACAAAGTCTCCATCGAAACTATCAACGGCGACGTAATCCTGCACCAGGAGTAAACCCGGCACAGTCCCGCACCGGTATTTCCGACCCGCTACGGACGAAACTGTGCCCCATTCATCGAGCGTTTTTTGCTCGATGAGTGGGAGCCCACAAAACCAACTTCGAGCAATTCCGATTTAGTTTCCTTCTAGGGCATGGCTTCAGCCGAGCCGTAATCATCGCCAAATTCACGAGGGCTTTAGCCCCTGCCTAACATTCAAGCCGAAAACCTTCGTCCATTGAGAGTTTCGAAGTAGCTTCGTAGGGCCGGCGCGAACTATTCACCTCACGCCGCCGGAATCGTTGCACGCCTGCAGCAGTGAGACAATGAGGACGCTTCTCCGGAAAGGCTCCACGCCGTGTTGAACATCCTTGCACGCGATTCAAGGCAATCCGCCGGATTCGTCGCCCTTGGTTTCACAGTGTGCTTCGTCCTCCAACTCCAGGCCCATGCCCAAGCCAATTCAACGGCCGCCTCCGCTGCCACTCCCACCTTCGAAGTCGCCTCAATTAAACCCAGCCAACCCGGCTGCATGGGAATGTCGATTAGCGCCCCGCCCGGTCGATTCTCTGCCCACTGCACTACACTCCTGGGGCTCCTCTTTAACGCCTATCCCATCAAGCCCAATTCCACAATCCCGGGAATGCCGGGGTGGGGTAATTCGTTGCTCTTCGATGTTGAGGCCAAGGCGGATGACCAGCAAGCCATGGCGGCGGCAATGCTCCCCCGAAAAACGAATGAGGACGGCGCACAGCTGATGTTGCAGGCTCTTTTGGCCGACAGGTTCAAACTCCGCGTGCACCATGAAACGCGCGAAGGCTCGATCTACCAGCTTGTTATCGCCAAGGGAGGATTCAAGCTGAAAGATGCGCCCGATAGCGAGCACTCAGCAGGTTACTCATGGGGCGCGGGCCAGATTCAGGTTCGCAAAGGTCCCATTGCCAGCCTTGTGTTCTGCCTCTCCGATGGCATAGCGGGGCGTGAAGTCGTCGACAAAACCGGTCTCACCGGAAATTACGACATCACTCTCAAGTGGACGCCCGACGAACAGCAAGGCGCGCCAGACGCCGGGCCAACCCTTTTCACCGCGCTTGAAGAGCAGCTCGGCCTCAAACTCGAGCCCGCCAAGGGTCCCGTTGACGTTTTCGTAATCGACCACGTAGAAAAACCCTCAGAAAACTAACGCCGCCCGTAGGGCCGGCACGAACTGCTATATTTTCCTGCGGCGGCAAAATCGCAATCACTTAACGACTTCTTAGAAACGCTAACCCGCCGCCACCGGAGGGAAACCCATGAACAGTAACGAGAGCACAAGGCGTGCATTTCTGAAACAGTTTGGCGTGGCTGGAGCCGCCGCCCTTGCCGCTGCCAACGCGCACGGCCTCGCCGCACCATCACCTCAAGCCGCAAAGCCCGCTCTCACGCCCGCCGACCAAAAGCAGGCCGACACTCGCGAGGCTCGCATGAAGTGGTGGCACGAAGCAAAGTTCGGCATGTTCATTCACTGGGGCCTCTACAGCGTCATCGGCCAGCACGAGTGGGTCAAGGAGTTTGAAGGCGTCCCGCTCTCGCAATACGAAATCCTCGCAAAAAATTTCCATCCCAAGCCCAACGCCGCCCGCGACTGGGCGCGCCTCGCCAAGCGCTCCGGCCAAAAATACATGGTCATGACCTCGAAGCACCACGAGGGCTTTTGCCATTGGGATTCGCAGCTCACCGACTACAACGCCAAAAAGCAAGGTCCAGGCCGCGACCTTATCGCCGAGTTTGTTGAAGCCGCCCGCGCCGAGGGCCTGCGCGTAGGCTTCTACTACTCGCTCATGGACTGGCACCACCCCGACGGCGCCATCTGCAAAACCGACGAAGCCGCTCGCCGCCGCTTCGTCGACTACACCCACGGCCTCGTCCGTGAGCTCATGACCAACTACGGCAAAATCGACATCCTCTGGTACGACGTCGACTGGCCGCTTACCGCCGAGCAGTGGGAGTCGGAGCGCATGAACGAAATGGTCTTCTCTGTCCAGCCCGAGATCATCGTGAACAACCGCAACGGCCTGCCCGGCGACTTCTCAACTCCCGAGCAGGAGATTCACGCCGCGGAAGCCGGCCGCGCCTGGGAAACCTGCATGACCCTCAACGACAGTTGGGGATTCAATCGCGGCGACGACTCCTGGAAGAACGCGAAGACCATCGTCGACAACCTGGCCACATGCGCCCGGGGCGGCGGCAACTACCTGCTCAATATCGGACCCACTGAAGACGGCTCCATCCCGCTGCCCACCACGCAGATTCTCAGCGAGGTAGGCCGCTGGAACGAGACCAACGGCAAATCCATCTACGGCACCGACCGCGGAAATCTCAATCCCACCACCAACCTCAACTTCACTCGCCGCGGCAACACGCTATACATTCATCAGAAGTACTGGCCCGGCCACACACCGGCAGCCGAGTGGCTGGAGTTCTTCAAGCCCGAAGTGGTGGTAGCCCTCGCCGGCCTCAAACCGAAAGCCCTTTCCGCCCGCCTGCTGAAAACCGGCCAGAAAGTAGAGTTCACGCAAGACGAGTTCAGCCTTCGCTTAACCGGCCTGCCTCTGGAGGCCCCAGACCAGCCCGCCACAGTAATCGAAGTAGAATGCGACGCCGAGCCAGTGATCGATCAGTGGAGCTTGATTCCGCTCTGGAAGCGCAACAAGGTAGGCATCAGCATTTAGTTCGTGACTCATAACGAATCTGGGTGCCCCACCCTCGCCGCGTCTTTGTTCTTGCGGCTAGGGTGGGATTGCACGAATCTAGCTAAAGGCTGACGGCTGTTTCTAACGGCTGAACCCGCGCAAACGCATACGGCCCTTCAGGCACCAGCACCACCAGCGCATCAGCCGGCAATCCATCCAGCACCGCCGCCACCGCCGCATCGAGCTTCCCAAACACGCGCGAGCCCAACGCACCCAACTGCGCCGCATCCACGCCCGGCGTATAGAAGAACAACTCGTTCTTCACACCAACCAGCGCCAGCTTCTCCAGTTGCCACTGGTCCACTTCCACACGCCCTTCGCCAATCTCATCCAGAAACTTCGCGTGGCCCGGATACCCATCCAGCATCCGCGCAAACTCCGGCGATCCAATCCCCTCAGCACACTCGCCCAGCACCAGTATGCGCCCGCCCGGCTTAACAATATGCTGCGCCGCCGTCACTCCCTTCACCGTCTGATAAAAAGTAAGGTCCAGCGGATAGCCGGCGGCGCACGTAATCACCGCATCGGCCAGCGCAGGCGTCGCCGACGTCGACGTGCTCTCAAGAAACTTCACTCCGGCTCCATGCGCCTTCACGGGATCGCCCGCAAACACGCCGCTGATCCCGCGCTCCTGCGTCAGCGTCACGTCGAGAATAAAGTCGTGACGCGCCATCGCCGCAATCTCAAGCAGTTCCGCATGCAACGGGTTCTCATCAATCGAGCCCTCGGTCGCCAGCGGCTCTCGCATAAACCGCGGCGAGTGGATCACCTTGATCGTCTCCTGCGCAGCCAGCCCCGGTGCCACCAGCTTCCGCCCACCGCTGAACCCAAGCATCAGGTGCTGCTCAATAAATCCAAGCGTAATGTGCAGGTCGGCCGCCATAAACCGTTCGTCGATGTACACAGGCGTTCCACGCCGCGTCGACCCCAGCGACCGGTGCGCCGCAAAGTCCCGTGCATCGTGGCTCACCACACGATATTTGCCCGCAATCCCCGCCCCCAGAATCGTAATCAGCTCGTCCGCGGTCGCCGCGCGATGCAGCCCAGTGGCAATCAAAATCGTGATGCCTTCAACCGGAATGCCCGCAGCGTGCAGCCGCTCCAGCAGCGGCGGCAGCGTAATGCGATTCGGTGCAGGCCGGGTAATGTCGCACACTGAGATCGCCGCGGATCGCTTACCCTCAGCCAACTTCACCAGCGGCTCGCATCCAATTGGACGATCGAGCGCGTCGTTGATCGCCGCAGCAACATCGGCAATCGCCGCTGCCGACCGAGCATGCGCCACGTGGCACGCGAACCTCGACGGAACCTCAACATCAACCCCGAGTTTGCCAAACGCGAACCGCGTCTTCATCGCAGAAAAACTCCCGGCAAAACTCCGCCGCTACTCAATTCTATTGGCTGGCGGAAATTCCAATGAGTGAACAAGAATGGGTGCCCCATCCTCGCGACGTTTCTGTCTTTGTCGCTAGGGTGGGATACCAACGAACCTCAACCAACCCATCTCAACCAGCCCTCAGCACCGCATCCGCAATCCGCGCCGCCTCAACCGCCGCCTTCACCTCATGTACCCGCACAATCGATGCACCATTCAATATCGCCGCAGACATCGCCGCCAAACTCGCCCACTCGCGCGCCTCCACCGGCGCTGGCACTCCGCCATACAGCCCCGCCAATGTATGTCCCAAAAACGACTTTCGGCTCAGCCCCGCAAGCAGCGGCCTTCCCAGCGCCAGCAACTCGTTTTGCCGCGCCAGCAGCGCGTAATTCTCGTCAAACCTTTTCCCGAATCCGTATCCCGGGTCGAGCACAACGCAGTCCTCCGCGATCCCCACCATTCGCGCCACATCCAGGCTCGCCGTCAACCCATCGCGCACGGCCGCAATCAACGCGTCGGGCTCAAGCTGCGGCTGTGTCCGCCACTCCTCCGGCCGGCCACGCGTATGCATCAACACCACGCCCGAGCCAAACTCCGCACACACCCCGGCCAGCGATGGGTCCCAGGTAAACCCGCTCACGTCGTTGATAATCTCCGCACCCGCGTTGAGCGCCGCCCGCGCTGTCGCAGCCTTGTACGTATCTACCGATATCAACGCATCCGGCCGAGCCTTCAATATCCCTTCCAGTACCGGCAGGAGTCGCGCCTGTTCCTCTTCCGCACTGACTTCTGCGTCCGCCCCGCCCGCATTCGAGCCGGGCCGCGTGCTCTCCGCGCCCAGGTCCAGCAGGTCCGCGCCCTCATCCAGCAACTGCAACGCGTGAGCAACAGCTTTCCCGGAATCGAGGAAAAGACCGCCGTCGCTGAAAGAGTCGGGAGTAATGTTCACCACGCCGCACACCCAAGTGCGCGCACCCAGCTCAAGCGTCCGGGTGCGCAGTCGCCAACGCTTAGTGCTGCGGACTATTCGCTCCATCTACAGATGGTACGACTCCGCACCTGCGACAGGCGGCTACTGTCCTGTTAAACTCCGGCCATGATGATTTCGCGCCGAAGCTTGACGGTCCTTCTCGGCGGGCTTCTCGTATTCGCGCCCGGTATCAACGCGCAGTCTAACCATCCCCGCACACTCCCGCGCCCCAGCACAGCCAGGTCGCCCATCAAGGGCTCACTCACTGACCGCATCAACTCCATCCTCTCTGAACCCGCGCTCAGCCACGCTCAGTTCGGCATAAGTGTCACCACGCTCGAAGGCCAGTTGGTATACGGCTTCAATGACGCAAGGCTCTTTACGCCTGCCTCGAATGTCAAACTCACCACTACCGCCGCAGCCTTCGCATTGCTCCCTGTCGACTCGCTTACCTGGACCACCTTCGTCGTCGCCGACGGTGACGTCGACTCTGCCGGAATTCTGCACGGCAATCTCATCCTGCTGGGCTCCGGCGACCCTACCATCAGCATTCGCCAGTATCCCTTCCAGGAACCCGCGCAGCCACCGCCTGCAGCATCCACAACACCGCAAGCTAAACCCGATGCCGCGCCGGCCACAGGGCCGCCTCCCCCCGCGCCAGATCCCATGACGCCTCTCAACCTACTCGCCGAGCAGGTTGAGCAAGCTGGCGTGCGCCAAATCGAAGGCAACATCATCGGCGACGATTCCTACTTTGTGAACGAGCCCTGGGGCAGTGATTGGGGATGGGACGATACGCAGTGGGGCTATGGCGCATCCGTTTCAGCGCTTTCGTTCAACGACAACTCCATCGGTCTCATGCTCAAGCCCGATTCCGCCGCTCACGGCACCGTCACCGGCGAGTGGTCGCCCGATGTCGACTATTACACGCTCGACAACGACATGACCGTAGCGCCCCAGGGCCAGCCCGCCAATCCCGGCATCTCCCGGCCCCCGGGCATTCTGTCGGTTCGCGCCTGGGGAACCATCGCGCTCACCGGCCTGCACGTTTCCCTGGCCCTTGAAGATCCCGCCGAGTTTGCCGCCACCGCTTTCAAGCAGGCGCTGCTCTTGCGCAAAGTGCAAGTCAATGGCACTCCTGAGATGCGTCACAAGCTCTCCACAGACACTGCCGACTTTACCCAGGAACGTGCTCAGCCCCTCAAACTTGCTCCCGTCCAGTACATCACCGTTGCCGCTCCCATTGAGGGGCGTCGTGTGCTTGGCGCGCACGTCTCCGTCCCTATGGTCGAAGACATTAAAGTCACCAACAAGACCAGCCAGAATCTGCATGCCGAGCTTCTTCTGCGCCTGCTCGGCAAAACCGAAGGATCCGATGGCAGCTTTGTTCAGGGCGCGCGCGTAGTCCGTCAGTTTCTCGTCGACGCCGGCATTGACGATCGCGACTTCTTCCTCTACGACGGCTCCGGAGAGAGCCCCAACGACCGAGTTGCTCCTCGCGCCTTTACCCACCTGCTTTCATGGGCCTCGCATCAACCCTGGGGCGCCGGGTGGCGCGACACGTTCCCCATCGGCGGCATCGACGGAACGCTCCAAAACCGCTTCAGGAAATCGCCGCTCCAGGGTAAGCTGTGGGCCAAGACCGGCACGCTCAACGAAGTCAATGCGCTTTCAGGCTACTTGACCGCTGCCAGTGGTCGCACGCTCGCATTTTCAATCATCGTCAACGGCCGCCGCCCAGGCAGCGACGCCGAGTCCCAGGCCATCGACCGAATAGCCGAAGCCATCGCCGACACAAACTGAATCTGAGCTTGGCGCTTTGCGCCGCAGCCGTTATGTATGAGCTGACGCGGTCGCTCGCCCCGTAGGCGCAACGTATGTTAGCCCAGCGTTTCGACGCTGGGAATGAAGCCGAAAAAACCTCCGAGCCCAATAGGGCTGCGCAAGATTGCAGTTGCAAATAGAATTTCATCTTCATGCCGGATGCCCCAAGTCTCTCTTCTGGGATCTGGGATAAGTGCATCCACGTACTATCGCAAACTCCGCACCAGCGCGATTCCAAAAGCCCCTGTCAGATAAATCCAAAACACAGAGAAAGCTACATGCATCCGGGTCCTGAACCGGTCGCCACGCCAGATCGCGCTCTCATATGCAGTAAACTGCGCCACTAATCTCGAACCCCAAAACACCACCATCCCTGCCAGAATTGCGCGGCTCAGCGCCTGGGGTTCAACCAGTACATGGGCGTACACCGCACAGAACGCGCCCATCATCGTTACCGTCATCGCCACAAAGAAGGTATGCACAAAAAAGACTCTGCGTGTCAGCAATGAGACTCCAGCCAGTTCCACGTCCCATCCAAAGTAGCGGTTGAAAAACACATGGCTAAGCCCCAGCACCATCAACAAAACGCCCACTACCTGCAAATGAACTGTCAGCATTCTCATCGTGCCCTCCTCAGAACCATCACTCGCACAAACGGCGTCCGCGTAAACTCCCGCCGCACCGCGAACCCGGCTTCGGCAGCGGCCTTCAACCACTCCCGACGCGAAAAGAAATGCAATGCACCGGGCCCGAACGCCGCAAAATTCCACCCTCCGCGCATGTGCTCCATCAGTACCAGTTCGCCATGAGCATCAAGCACGCGGGCAACCTCTTTGAATAGCCGCATGCGTTCCTCGTGCCGGCGCAGCTCATGCGCGGCAAAAATCAGGAATGCTGCGTCAAACCGCGCATCGCGGAAGGGCAACGCGTCAAATCGCGCTCCTATTGTCGTCCTGGCCGCTTTGCTCCGCTTATATGCCTGCCGAATCGAGGGCTCAGTCATCGTTCGCGGATCGTAAATGTCCACCACGCATCCCTCTGCTCCGGCAAATACTTCCTCAAGCAGTTCGCTCGTCTCATCTAGCCCCGCATGAATGTTGATCCATCGCTTCGGCGTCGTAGCAAGTTCTTTCCGCATCCAGTTGAAGTCATAGAGCGCAAAGCAGTCGTACACGTAGTAGGAAACCGCAATCGATGACAGCGTCCAGAACGCCGCCGGAACGGCAAACGTAAGCAAAATAGCGCGAACCCAAACGCCAGCCACCGGCCACGCCGCCAGCACCACGCAAACGGCCGCCGCAGTTGCCACATACATCCGCCGGTTGAATACCAGAATCTGCATAACGCCCTGGAACCTTCTCCGCGCGGGTGCGGCCTGTGCATGCATCGCTGTTGTGTTCATGCCACCCTCCGCCCGCGTTCCCAGCCGTACGGAACGTCATGCACGTAAAACGCATTCGCCAAAACCGGTTCGCCACTCGCAAAAGGTTCCCGCTCCAGGAACGAATTTCTCCGCACTTCTACTTCGACCGGCTGCGGATTCCATTGCTGCCGCATCGCATGGATCGCAATGATCGAATTCGTCACCGCTTCGTAGTCAAAGGTGTAGGGCAGCGGCCCGGCGAACCGCCTCGCCTCCGCCAGCGTCGCAAACGGTGAACCCGCCGGCAACGACACTTCGCCCGCACCAATCCGCGCCGTTACTTCGAGGTCGGCCTCAGCATCGGGCGTCATAATCCGCCACGTGTTTGCACCTTCGCGCACTTCAGGACGAATGAGGTAGAGGAAGAAGACAAGATTGAGCAGGCTCTGAACGACTGAGGGGATTTGTTGGAGACTGACTGCGATCCACATGTTGTAGCCGACCAGAAGCAGCACTGCGGACAGGGTCATGGCCCACGCCCAGCGGAAGAGCATCATGAGCCCGCCAGAAGCGGCAAAGAAGAGCGCCGAGAATATGAGGAAGACGGGCGGATAATGGCGGCCTGAGACCACTCCAAAGATGATGACTCCGGCAAGAATAAACATGTAAAACGCGATGGCGACGAGGCCTGGCAGGGGCATTAGGTCGCGCCGTGGAGATATGGGTGCGGCGGGCTGTGCTTCGCCTGTGTGTACGAGGGCCTCGCCGGATTGCGATGGTCTGGGCACGCCCGGTTTGGACTCTTGACTCATAGCGTATGCAGGTAGGCGAGCAGGTCAGTGAGTTGCTGATCGTCGAGTGGGGTGCTGGGCATCATGCCGCGTCCGTGCAGAATGACGCTGGTGAGCCGTTCATTGGTGGGCGGCGCGCCTGAGGGCATGGCACTGACTTTGGTGATGGCCTGCAGGCCCGGACCATGGAGCGAACTGGTGTTGGTGGGACAGTGGCAGCGCGCGCACTTCGCCTGGTAAACGGCGGCGCCGCTGGCTTCCTGGGCCGTCCACTCCGAGGACGGCTTGGATGGCGGAAGTGTGCGGCATCCGGTTGAAACGGCGGCGAGTGAGAGAGCCAACACGGGCAGCACCAATGCAGGCAGTAATCGAGTGTGCATTTGCTTCCTATGATAATCGTCTTGCCAGCTGGCCTGCCTGGCGCAGTTTAATCTTCAACTGAACACGTTCAAATTTCACTTGACAAACAGGTGGAATCGGTCGATTCTAGATTTGAACACGTTCAAATTCCGCCAAACTGGCGAATTTGAAGAGTTTGAGGAGCGGCAGCTTGCGGAACTGGCCTGCCGCGGGAGGGTAACAATGCTGCATTTGTTGAAGAGACATCCCGTTGCGGTTA
>Ga0206872_10304_pt1 | contig 13398 bp, 11 predicted proteins | sample Alteio_BWOrgCont_34_FD_152906 | JGI IMG/M metagenome (GOLD analysis project Ga0206872, IMG submission 152906) | Enriched cells from forest soil in Barre Woods Harvard Forest LTER site, Petersham, Massachusetts, United States -... | ecosystem: Environmental > Terrestrial > Soil > Temperate forest >... | reverse complement strand
TATAAAATTTCATAAGAGACGGTTGTTTAAATAGATCCAGGCAGCCTGATATTAAGGGCAGCGCTACTCTATCTCATTCAATTTATCGATGATCTCGTTGCGGTCCGAAAGGAAGATGTCCAGGTTAAAGCGGACGTATTTAACATTGTTATCGTCATCGTAATAGGTAATTCTGCAATTACCCGTTGAGCTGGACGAAAACCAATCAAGTTTGTCTACACTCCCCAAGCGATCCTTTCTTATCCGGGTCAGCTTATTTGAAAATAATCCGCTTAAGTAAAGTTCGCCCTTGTCATAATAAACGCGCTTTGCACGATATACGGAATATCCGCCGAATGCGAAAAGAGGCAAAAAAAACAGGATCGCATACCATGGCAGGCCAGCGAAATTGGTAAACATTTCAATAGGTATTACTATAATCGCGATTGGTAGGAACACCACCTGGAGATAAACTGAATTAGAGGATAGCCGGGTCATTATCATAAAGGATTGGATATGTTAAAAGTAGAAAAAATTTGTTAAATCGTTCCGTTTATAACAGTAAACCGTCCGATTTTACCGAAAAGGAAAATTACACCCCCACCGGCTCTGCAATCCCACTCAATAACCCCACTGCCTGGTCAATACCATACACTCCCTCAATACTCAGCCTCAACGTATTTTTAACCTCTTTTAAATTACACCTGCGCGGGTTAGCTTGTACAAAAGAAAGTATTTGCCTGAAAGCATCCGTTTCAAAATACGGCGATTGCTGGTTGCTGATAAAATACCCGCGCAACACATTCTTTTTAAGCGATATTTTTTCAAAGCCGACCGCTTTGCCCAGCCATTGCAGGCGCATAGTGTTTAACAGGTCGGTTACCTGGGGCGGGATGGGGCCAAAGCGGTCGTGCAGTTGCTGCTGGAAGGCTTTTAGCTCGGTTTCATTTTCAAGTTTGGATAGTTCGGTGTACAGGTTATAACGTTCGGCAATATTGGTTACATATTCATCAGGGATCAATATCTCCAGGTCGGTATCAATTTGGGTGAAAGCGATGAATGGCCGTGGCTTATCATCAGGGAAAACGCCTTTAAATTCATCTTCCTTTAGTTCCTGAATAGCTTCGTCCAGAATTTTATGGTACATTTCAAAGCCTATTTCGGCAATAAAGCCGCTTTGTTCGGCGCCGAGCAGGTTGCCGCTTCCGCGGATATCAAGATCGCGCATAGCCACATTAAAACCGCTGCCCAGGTCGCTGAACTCTTCAATGGCGCTCAGCCGTTTGCGCGCCTCGTTGGTAAGCGTTGACAGCGGCGGACTAAGCAGGTAGCAATAGGCCTTTTTGTTGCTGCGCCCAACACGGCCGCGCATCTGGTGCAGGTCGCTTAATCCAAACATGTGCGCGTAGTTAATGATAATAGTATTGGCGTTGGGAATATCAAGCCCGGCTTCGATAATGGTGGTGGCAACCAGCACATCATACTCGCCGTTTACAAATTTCAGCATTACATCTTCCAGCGCATCGCCTTCCAGCTGCCCGTGTGCTATGCCGATGCGGGACTTTGGCACCAGCCGGTGGATCATGCCGCCAAGCTGCGGCAGGTCGGCAACACGGTTATGTATAAAAAATATTTGCCCGCCGCGGTCAATTTCGCGCTCAATGGCTTCTTTTATCAGCGTATCGTTAAAAACATGCAGTTCGGTAACCACCGGCTGCCGGTTTGGCGGCGGGGTTGATATAATGGACAGGTCCCTGGCGCCCATCAGCGAAAAATGAAGGGTGCGCGGAATGGGTGTTGCCGTTAAGGTTAAAGTATCCACATTGGCGCGCATTTGTTTTAGTTTTTCTTTGGTTGATACGCCGAATTTTTGTTCCTCGTCGATGATCATCAGCCCCAGATCCTTAAACTTAACATCCTTGCTTACTAATCGGTGCGTACCGATGATGATATCCACTTTGCCTTCTTTTAGCCTGTCGAGCGTTTGCCTGATCTGTCCGCTCGATTTAAAGCGGTTCACGTAGTCAATAGTGCAGGGGAAATCTTTTAAACGGTCCGAGAAGGTTTTAAAATGCTGGGCAGCCAAAATGGTGGTGGGCACAAGGATAGCTACCTGTTTACTATCGGCTACTGCCTTAAACGCCGCTCTTATGGCCACTTCTGTTTTACCAAAACCCACATCGCCGCAAATCAGCCTGTCCATCGGGTGCGGCGATTCCATGTCCTTTTTAAAGTCGGCGGTGGCTTTTTCCTGGTCGGGCGTATCTTCATAAATAAATGAAGCCTCCAGTTCGGTTTGCAGATAGGTATCGGGCGAAAAAGCATTTCCCTGCTGGGCTTTACGTACGGCGTAAAGTTTTATCAGGTCGCGGGCAATGTCTTTAACTTTTTTTTTTGTGGTTTTCTTTAGCCTTTCCCAGGTGTCGGTCCCTAATTTATTCATTTTAGGCACCGTGCCCTCCTTACCACTATATTTTGATATGCGGTTTAGCGAATTGATATTTACATAAAGCAGGTCGTTATCGGCATAAACCAGGCGTATCATTTCCTGCATTTTATCGTTCACTTCTACTTTTTCCAACCCTGCATATTTGCCAATGCCATGATCGATATGTGTTACATAGTCGCCGGGTTTTAGTTCACGCAATTCCTTAAGGGTAATAGCCTGCGAACGCTGGTATCCTTTTTTAAGTTTGTATTTATAATACCTGTCGAATATCTGGTGATCGGTATAGCAAGCCAGTTTTTGTTCCCTGTCAACAAAGCCCTCCCTTAAAGAAACACTTATCGGGGTGAATTTTACCGTCTTATCAAGATCTTCAAGGATGGCATACAGCCGTTCAACCTGCCGGGCGGAATCGGTAAGGATAAAGTTTTCGATATGGTCCGCCTCGTTATTTTTAAAATTATAGATCAGCAGGCTGAAATCCTTATTAAAGGATGGCTGCGGGCGCATATCGAAATTGAAAGCCTGGCTGCCGGTGTAAAAAAACTGCTTGCCAAATTCAACCCGGGCGAAATCGTGCAGCTGATCGGCCACCAGTTTCTCATCGGTAAAACCAAATTTTGGGTCAATCCAGTCCGGGTTTTTATTTTTTTCTTCAACAGATAACGCCTTCCATACCTGCACTGCTTTTTTGTAGCCGCTTTCAATAATATCCAAAGTAAATTGAACATCTTTTATCCATACCTGGGTATCGGCGTCCACATATTCAAGCAGGGAGATGTTGTTTTCGGTAAGGAATTTGGACTGGACATTCGGTACGATGGTGATAGTCTTCACCTGTTCAACAGAAAGCTGGCTTTCAATCTCGAAAGTGCGGATAGACTCGATCAGGTCGCCGAAAAACTCAACACGGTAAGGAAGCTCGTGCGAGAAGGAAAATATATCCACAATGCCGCCGCGGATAGAAAACTGCCCCGGTTCATAAACAAAATCAACCCGGTCGAAATCATATTCAACCAAAAACTCGTTGATAAAATCGATGCTGAGCTTATTGTTTATGCCAATTTCGAGGGTGTTTTTTTCGAGCGATGCCCGGTCTATCACCTTTTCGGCAAGCGCTTCGGGGTAAGTGACGATCAGTTGGCCGAATTCTGAAGAATGGTTCAGTTCATTGAGCACCTCGGCGCGGGCAAGCACATTGCTGCTGTCGGGCTGGGTAAATTCAAAGGGTTTGCGGTACGATGAAGGGAAAAGCAGCACTTCTTTCCCGGTTAAATTTTCAAGGTCGGCCTGGAAATAGCCGGCTTCTTCACGTTCCGGCAACACAAACAGCATATGCTTATGCTGCAAAAAATACAATGCTACCGCCACCGCCGCATCACTCGATCCGACTAAACCACGCAACTGAATCCCGGGATTTTTTGAAGCATTTAAGGCTTGCGCCAATGCTTTTACCCGTTCATCAGCTTTATATCGCTCTAAAATATCACGGATGTTCAAACTGCTGCAAATATAAGCAAAAAAGGGGCTTTAAGGGATACCGGCGATCAATCAAAAATTATGCAAACAATATCGCTTGATAATTATTTTATAAACAGTAAATTTAATGTGTATTTGCACATATAAGTTTGAGATTTTAGCGTACAGGCTTTTACGGGCCGTATTAATTTAACAGCCATAAGCAACGTCATTACCGTTATGGCAGTACTATTGAATATGCACCTAACCAATTTAAAATTATGAAGAATGCAATTGTATCGGGCCTTATTATAGGCATTTTAAGCGGACTATGGATGTTTATTATGCACTGGCTTGGCATCTCGCCGCAAACCGGTAATCCGAAGCCGCTTGAATACGTTTCTGTTTTTATACCATTAATAGTGCTGTATTTTGGCATGAGAAATTATCGCGACAAGGATTGTAAGGGTAAAATGGGCTTTTTGGAGGCCCTTATACAAAGCTTTAAAATATTGATAATAGGCGGCATCATATCTGTTTCGGCGTCAATAATTTATATTGAGGAATTTACTAAAGGGAATAACTTGATGGATTTTTCGGGTAGGATATTTGGCGCTTTGCTTGTGGGCATATTGTTTGCGCTCGGCGTATCGGTGTTGATGACAACCAAACATAATAAAGTTGATTAGGGCGATATTTCTTAGATATTTTGAGCTGGCTTTTTGGATGGCAGCACTCATTTCGCTTGCACTTACCAGCCCAACAGGTAATGCGCACTTTTCGTTGTGCCCTTTAAAGATGCTTGGCATTTCCTGGTGCCCCGGATGCGGCCTGGGCCATGCTATTTGTTTTTTGTTTCATGGCGATTTAAAAAACTCGTTTCATGCGCACTGGCTGGGTTTGCCTGCTGTAATCATTATACTTCGCCGTATATATATATTGGGAAAGATGCGGTTTTTCGCCAGCCCGGAATTTGGCGCAGCAGTTTGATGCCTTTTCGCCCCGAAGGCCGGTTGCTGCTCACTGCAGTATTTATTTTTGATTGTTGCCTGTAACTATTTTGGTAGCTTAGTGTCATAATAATACTATTTATTAGTCTTTTTAATAGTTAAACAATTTGCAACCGAGTAATTTTACACCACAATAAATCACAAAACGATGGACATGTATCAAAATCCTTATATGGCGTTTCCGGGTATCACCTTTGAGGAAATGGGCTTTTTACAACAGGGAACCGCCGACCTTAACGAAAATCAAAAAAAATATTTTTACATGATATACTCAGGCAAGAGGAAATCGCCGCAAGATTTAATGATTTTTACGCTGATAGGGGTTTTTGGCGTAGCCGGGATACAGCGTTTTGTCGTGGGGGAAACGCTCATGGGTATCCTATACCTTTTCACAGTTGGTTTTTGTTACGTCGGGACCATTATAGACCTTGTGAACAATAAAACCCTTGCTAACGACTATAACCGCAAAATGGCGTATGAAAGCTACCAGATAGCGAAGATGCACAGTTAAAAGAAAGGCACGAATTTTCACGAATGGGTTCGAATGTTCACGAATTGAGATGGACACGAATTGCACGAATAGGTTCGAATGTTCACGAATTGAATTAGCGGATATTCACCAGGATTAGTGGCATTTTTCCAGGACGCCCCCGTTTTTTATCCGCAAGCTAATTTAAAATTTTCAGGAAATCGTTGTTTAGCGCGCCCAAAAAAGGGTGTTTTCACGGGTTTATTTTCAAATAAACATTTAATAATTTTAGAATGTCATCCGTGATTTATAAATTATTAAACTTAAACCAATGCACAAACAACGCAGAAACATTTTAATTGCGGCGATTGCCGGTTGCATCGCTGTATTTTTACCCTTTTTGGGTTTGGGAGTATTCATAGCCATTGATTCCAACAGGGGTTCCATCGGGGCGGGTATAAGCGCTTTTGATTGCGATTTAGGAGTCTTTTTTCTTATTCTTTTTGGCACTGTGGGGTTAATGGCGCTATATCAAAGCGGGGTCAACACACTTAACAGAACACAAACAACAACAACAGTATTGCTGGCAGTTGTAATTTTGATGATTTGTTTATTTTGGATTTTAGCTGACATTATTTTTTATTGCATCGCCAGGGATATTTCCGAAGACCTGGTTGCAACAATTTTTGGCGCCAGGGTTAGCGCGGGGCTTGAAGGTGGTTTGGGCTTGGGCTTTTGGGGCATATTTTTAGCATCGATATATATTTTGTACCATGCCATCGCCAAAAAGACAGACAAGGTTGACTATGGCGCGTTTGCCGGCCAACAGCCGTCGTCAAGCAGCGTTAACGGCCAAAATGCCCGGATTGATGACAATCCATTTAAAGCACCAACTGCCAACCCTGTGAATGTTCCGCCGGTATATAAAGAAAGTTCTGCCAGCCCTTTTGGCAGCCCTTCAAAGCCTGTTGCAAAGCCGGAAGGCAATAAGGTGAACGATCCGTTTGCTGCAAGTGGAAAGCCTGGAGGTACGGCGAACGGCGGCCAGGCAGGGCCTTTTGGAGCGGATAAACAAGCACCGTATGCTCACCAGAGTCAAAGTCCATTCACCTGGTTTCCGGGAATTACACCAGTGGAGATGAACTACCTGGAGAAGTGCATCGCCGGTTTTAGTGACGACCAGAAGAAATTTTTTTTCGTGGTATATTCGGGTAAAAGGAAAAATCAACAGGACATATTGTTGTACACCGCATTAGGTTTTTTTGGCGTCGCGGGTATACAAAGATTCGTGCTTGGCGATACGGGTATCGGTGTTTTATACCTGCTTACCTGCGGCTGTTGCTTTATCGGCACCATTGTCGACCTCGTTAATTACCAAAGCATGACAGCAGATTACAATATGAAAATGGCACAGGAAAGCTTCAGAATAGCGACAATGAGCAGATAGAGGCGAATTGCACGAATTGAGTCAAGCACGAATTTCACGAATAAGTTCGAATGTTCACGAATTGAAAGGCCCAAAAATGCCACATATTACACAATATACCATCAATTCGGGCAAAAGGATATTTTATTGGATTGAATTAGTGAAAATTCGAACTTATTCGTGAAATTCGTGTCCTTTCAATTCGTGTTTCATTTGAAAAAAATAATCTCTTTTGCTCTTTTATTATCGGTTTGTGGTTTGGCAAAAGCGCAGCGGTATAACGATGGCTATGTTAGCCCGACTGACACGGCCGTCCTTAAAAAACTTGCACAGTGGCAAAACCTTAAATTCGGGCTTTTTATGCATTGGGGGCCATACAGCGAGTGGGGCGTAGTTGAAAGCTGGAGCCTTTGCCCGGAGGATGAAAGCTGGACACAACGCAAAGGCCTTTACAGCGCAGACTATTTTACCTATAAAAAAGCCTATGAAGATTTACAGACAACATTTAACCCCACTCATTTTGATCCGGATAAATGGGTAAAGGCTGCAAAAGAGGCAGGGATGAAATATGTAGTGTTTACAACTAAGCACCACGATGGCTTTTGCATGTTTGATACCAAAGAAACCGACTATAAGGTTACGAGCCCCAACACCCCTTTTTCCAAAAGTCCCAGGGCCAATGTGGCGGATGAAATATTCAAAGCTTTCAGGAAAGAGAATTTTATGATTGGCGCTTATTTTTCGAAGCCCGACTGGCACAGTCCCTATTACTGGTGGCCGTATTTGCCACCCAAAGACAGGAATGTAAACTACGATCCCGCCAAACACCCGGAAAGATGGCAGCAATTTAAGGATTTTACTTATAACCAAATACAGGAGTTAATGACCGGCTATGGTAAAATTGATATTTTATGGATGGACGGCGGCTGGGTTAGACCTTTGAATAAGGCAGATTCGGTTGCGGCCCGTGCAATGGGCAGCAAATACAACCAGGATATTGATATGCCAAAAATTGCCGCGATGGCCAGGGCAAAACAGCCGGGTTTGATTATGGTTGACCGCGCCGTCGCCGGCCTATACGAAAATTATACCACACCCGAGCAGCAAGTGCCCGCCGAACCATTGAGCCATCCCTGGGAAACCTGCATGACGATGGGTACTTCATGGAGCTATGTGCCCGGCGACCATTATAAATCGTCGCAGCAAATTGTGCAGCTGCTGATAAAAATAGTATCGCGCGGCGGCAATTTCTTAATGAACATTGGTCCCGGCCCCGATGGCGACTGGGACCCCGAGGCGTATAAACGTCTGGCAGATATAGGCAAATGGATAAAGATCAATGGCGAGGGGATTTATTCATCCAAACCGGTTGCGCCGTATTCTGAGGATAATATATTTTTCACACAGTCAGCTGATGGGAATAGTGAATATGCTTTTGTTTTGGCAAAGGATAATGAGGTTGTTTTGCCGCCGGTGCTAACCATTAATATGGGGAATAGCAAAAAGATCAAACAGGTTTCATTGTTGGGAAGTGATAAAAAACTGAAGTGGAAACAAAACGGCGATACTATTGAAATTGCAGTTCCGCAGGGTATTCAAGGCAATAATGGCCTCTTGTATGCAGCAACGTTTAAAATTAATTAACACGAATTTTCACGAATGAGTTCGAATTTTCACGAATTGAGTGAAGCACGAATGTCACGAATAGGTCCGAATGTTCACGAATTGATGGGAAACGAATTTTCAGGAATTGAGAAGGGTGTCAAAGCAAAGAATTACATGAATATCGTCAATTCGGATAAATATATCTTTTCTGTGGAATTGAATTGGTGAAAATTCGCCTAAATTCGTGGCATTCGTGTTTAGATTAATTCGCCTAAATTCGCACTTCACCAATTCGTGAAAATTCGAACTCATTCGTGAGAATTCGTGTCCACTCAATTCGTGTCCATATGAAATTATCCATCCTCACCGCCTACCTCGAAAGCCTGGCCCCGCTGCCTTACCAGGAAGATTATGACAACGCCGGTTTAATAGTAGGCAATCCCGAACAGGAGATTAGCCAGGCATTGATCTCATTGGATTGTACAGAAGCGGTAGTTGACGAAGCAATAAAAACAAATTGCCAGGTGATTATATCCCATCACCCCATTGTTTTTCGCGGATTAAAAAAGTTTAACAGTAAAACCTACGTGGAACGCGTAGTTGAAAAAGCTATCCGCAATAATATCGCTCTTTACGCTATTCACACCAACCTGGATAATATCATGACCGGGGTAAATGCGAAAATTTGCGAAACATTAGGGCTAAAAAACTGCCGGGTGCTTGCCCCAAAGCATGGTTTGTTAAAAAAACTGGTGACTTATGCCCCGGCCAGTCATGCGGATGATGTAAGAAATGCCCTGTTTAATGCCGGCGCCGGACATATCGGTAACTATAGCGAATGCAGCTTTAATGCCGAAGGTACTGGGACTTTTAAAGGAAGCGAAAATACTAATCCCTACGTTGGTGAACAGGGAAAACGGCATCTTGAAAATGAGGTCCGCATTGAAACGGTTTACCCTGCCATATTAGAAAGTAAAATATTAATGGCGCTGGTACTGGCCCATCCTTACGAGGAAGTTGCCTACGACCTTTATCAGCTGAGCAACCAAAACCAGCAGGTTGGTTCGGGAATGATTGGCGAGCTCGATACGCCGGCAGGTGAAGAAGAGTTTTTATATCATGTAAAAGAAAAGATGCGGGCGCATGTGATAAGGCATACGGCATTTACAGGCAGGCTGGTAAAAAAAGTGGCAGTGTGCGGCGGCGCGGGCGGTTTCCTGTTAAAACAGGCCGTTGCCGCAGGCGCCGATATTTTTATTACGGCCGATTATAAATACCATGAGTTTTTTGATGCAGAAGGAAAACTGGTAATTGCCGACATCGGGCACTTTGAAAGTGAGCAATTTACACAACAATTATTGTATGATATAATACGAAAAAAATTTAGTAACTTTGCCGTCCGTTTAACAGAAGTAAATACAAACCCCGTCAAATATTTTATTTAATGGAACAAACCGTAGAACAAAAGCTTAAAGCTTTATACGAACTACAAACCATCCACACCAAAATTGATAAAATTCGCCAGGTTAGAGGTGAATTGCCTATGGAGGTTGCCGACCTTGAAGATGATGTTGCAGGTCTTGAAACCCGTATACAAAAAATTAAAGCCGAGCTGGATGATTTGGAAGATGACATAGTTACCCGCAAAAACCTGATAAAAGATGCGCTGGCTAATATCAAAAAATACGAAACGCAGCTGAATGAGGTTAAAAATAACCGCGAGTACGAAGCTATATCGAAAGAAATTGAGATACAGGGATTAGATATCCAGGTGAGCGAAAAAAAGATCAGGGAGTTTGGCTTTGAAATAACTTCAAAGACAGCCATCTATGAAAAAGCCCAGGGCGACCTTGAAGCACGTAAAAGCGACCTCGAAGCAAAAAAAGCTGAATTAGGCACCATCACCGCCGAAACACAAAAGGAAGAAAACGAACTATCGGCCCTGGCTGATAAAGCAACCAAAGGTATTGAAGAACGTTTACTGATTGCCTACAACCGTTTGCGCCAAAACGCAAAGAACGGCCTTGCCGTGGTAACCATACAGCGCGATTCGTGCTCAGGATGCTTCAACCAGATACCGCCCCAGCGCCAGAGCGATATACGCCAGCGCAAAAAAATCATCGTTTGCGAACATTGCGGCCGTATTTTGGTCGACGAGCTGATGGCTATGGAGGCTGAAACGGTATAACCTCCGGTCCCTAAAGGGAAGTAATAGAAATTTGAAAGGCGCTCATTGGGCGCCTTTTTTGTTGATGGCTACCAAATTTACCAATTAATTATTTCGTAAATCTCAATCTCACTTCCTGCTAAGATCAGTAATGAGCAAAGGATTATGAAGTTTATGTTTTCCGATCAATTCCCCGGCTGTATACTTTTTTTCTTTTAAGTCAATATACTCGTTCGAAGTTATTCCGAATAACTGCAAAAACTTAACTGTACCATGTGGCGTATCGATTACGCCCATTTCCGTGTCGGTAAAAAAAGTAAACGCGGTAATTTGTGTATCCGTACCGCTTCGTATAGGGCCGTTGGCCGACATGTAGTGAAAATCATCAAAACCTTTTTGTGATTTAAAAACATATTTGGCGATGTTTTGGAGAAAATTAGCAGGCCACGTTGGTACTTCTTTATCATCCTTAAGCGGGGCATACCTGAAAGTCAGTTCAAAACCAAATCCATTTATATCGTCTTCTGCAAAATCTTCATTGTACCATAAATTTGTAAAGCCCAATGTTAGGTAATGGATATGTTTTTGCTGATTGTCGCTTTTAAAACATTCTATTGCCCATAGGGGGTCCTCACCCCCTAACTCATAAGGCACAACCGTGGCCCAATGTGTCGGCTCTAGATCTCCGTATACTTCTTTTTCTTTAACATTGATTGCATCCAGGCCCGGCCAGTCATCTTCCTTATAGGTTTTTTTGTATAAGTCTGTCTTAGATAGCATTTTTTATCGTTAAATCCGCAACAAGATAAAAAAAGAATAAAGATTTACGAAGTTTTTAAAACTTCGTAAATCTCCCCCACAAACTGTATTTTTAGAGAAAACTAAGCGTGACAAAATCCAGAACCACGTATTTTATCCTCATTTGCCTAACCATCGTACTTGGCCTCCTATCCCGCCGCATCCACGGCATGCCATTATTCATAGGCGATATATTATGGGCAACAATGGTTTATTTTATGATGAGGTTTCTGTTTATCAATAAACCGCTCAAATTTGTGGTCGTTGTCAGCCTGCTTTTTTGCTATGCCATTGAGTTCAGCCAGCTTTACCAGGCGCCGTGGATCAATAACATCCGCCACACCGTTATTGGCGGATTAATATTAGGTGAAGTGTTTTTATGGGGCGATATGCTGAGTTATACTGTTGGTGTTGGTATAGGCATTTTTATAGAAAGGTTGATCCGTAAAAGCACGATGCGGTAACGACCAAAAGGGCTTCTCCGCGAATTGAATGGTCACTGCGCCTTTTTATACGCCGTAATCCCACTCTCCAAAAACTTTAAGTAACTCTCCACATTATAATCAGCCGGCGACGGCGGTATCTCATTACGGTTTTTATCAGTAAGCATATTGCCGTCGCTATCCAGCATTACATAAAACGGCTGCGAATTGGAATCAAATCGCGATGCTTCAAAGTCGCTCCATTTGCCGCCTAAGCTGGTAATCTTCTTGCCGCTGTAATCAGATATAAATTGCTCCTTTGGATCCAAATCCTTCTTGTCGTCGACAACCAGCTGCAGCAATATAAAATCGTTTCTTAAATGAGCGAATACCCTCGGGTCTGACCATACATTAGCTTCCATTTTGCGGCAGTTAACACAATTAAAACCCGTGAAATCAATAAATATGGGTTTATGGAGCTCCTTTGACACTTGCAAAGCCTGGTCGTAGTCGTACCACGCGTCCAACCCTTTCGTTTTTATCCGGTCATAGTTGCCATCATCGTACTTTTTAACTTTTATCGATGATTGCTTTACGCCGGCCAATGGGGCCGATCCTCCGGGTATTGGCGCCAGGTCAAAATCCTGTGTTGCCATAGGCGGTAAAAACGCGCTGATTGATTTAAGCGGCGCACCCCACAATCCGGGTATCATATAGATAACAAACGCAAAAACAATAATGGATATAAACGTACGCGGTACCGATAAATAAGGCAGGTCGCTGTCATGCGAAAACTTGATCTTTCCAATCAAATATAATCCCATCAATAAACCAATCGCAATCCATAACGATAAAAATATCTCGCGGTCAAACCAGTTCCAATGGTAGGCCAGGTCGACATTTGATAAAAACTTAAGTGCAAATGCAATTTCTAAAAAGCCCAGTATAACTTTCACACTGTTAAGCCAGCCCCCTGATTTCGGGAGACTTTTTAAGGCCGAAGGGAATAAAGCAAAAGCGGTAAATGGCAACGCCAGCGCCAATGAAAACCCGAGCATCCCTACCGCGGGGCCAAGGCGGTCGCCTTTTGATGCAGCATCAACAAGCAGGGTGCCGATAATCGGGCCGGTGCATGAAAAGGATACGACAACCAGGGTTGAGGCCATAAAGAAAATACCGGTAAGGCCGCCCTTATCCGCATTAGCATCCAGTTTATTGGCAAGTGAGCTTGGTAAAGTAATTTCAAACGCTCCAAGAAACGAGATGCCGAATACCACAAGCAACAAAAAGAAAAAGATATTGAATATGCCATTGGTTGCGAGTGCATTTAACGCATCGGAGCCAAATATGATGGTGATGATCATCCCTAACGAAACGTAGATGATGATGATTGACAAACCATATATTAACGACTGTAAAATGCCTTTGGCCCGTGAGCCGCTTTTTTTTGTAAAAAAACTTACCGTTAGGGGAAGCAAAGGATAAATACATGGCAATATAACTGCAGTGAAGCCCCCGACCAAGCCTAAAAGGAATATTTGCCACAAGGTTTTAGGCTTTTCTTTTGCCGCCCTGGCTGCTTTACGGGCGATTTGGGCTTTTTTTATGCTGTCGGCTT
>Ga0206872_10303_pt1 | contig 13416 bp, 17 predicted proteins | sample Alteio_BWOrgCont_34_FD_152906 | JGI IMG/M metagenome (GOLD analysis project Ga0206872, IMG submission 152906) | Enriched cells from forest soil in Barre Woods Harvard Forest LTER site, Petersham, Massachusetts, United States -... | ecosystem: Environmental > Terrestrial > Soil > Temperate forest >... | reverse complement strand
GCTCGGAAAGCAGGCCGGCGACTCCTTTGAATCCCTTCTTATCGATAGATTTTTTTACGGCCCAAACTGCCTTGTCAGGAATGCCCTTTGCTTGGCACCATTGCCGAATTCGCTCGATCATTGGCGGTTCACCTGCAACTGCATTAGGGCCTGTGGGCCCGCGGCCTGTTTCCAGTAATTTCATATAGCCCGGCAATTGCAATTGCATATTATTGCCATCCTCAACTATTGTAAGCTGCTTTGCCGTTTGACCGGTAGCATTTTTACCTGCAGCCTGGAAGGAATTTATCACATCGGTTTTTAGTAATTCCAGCGCTTGTTTTAGTTGGTCGTTGTTCATGGGTTTTATTGCAGCATCATTAATACTTTTTGGTTGCGAACTATCAAGTTGAATTATTAACCTGGGTAGCTTTCAAAATACATGGTAGCTAAACTTATGGAAAGGTTTACGCCGGTGGTATTTACATCGAATTTGTTGTAAACAGGTAATGATTTTGCTTTATCACCTGCTTTTATTCTGAAATAGCGGCCATCGCCCTCGCGATATTTAGCAGCTTTAACAATAAATTCATTTGCCAGTGACAGCGCCTGGTTTACATAAGTCTCGTTATCTGATGTGTATTGATCAAAATCTGTTTTAAACAAAAACTCAAGATAAACGGAGAAGACATTATCAACAGAACCGTTTACCTGCGGCGATACGTCGATCGGCTGTAAAGTATACATAAATACACAGGGGAATGAAGCATCGTCAGCGAGCTGATTGAGCTCATTGGCAGTGCCATAAACAAAGGTTGACGGAACACTTAATGTTTGCACAATGGCTTCAATTTGATTACGGATTGGCATTGATTTATAGTTTTAGATTTATAGTTTTGGTTTTTGATGATTCCTGGGGCCTTTATTGTTTATACTGAATTGATCAGTAAGGATCTATGAAAATCACGAAATAGTCAATCCTCTTATTTTTGTGCCTGCAATAACTCACTATACTTTTTTTGATATTCTGCCTCAGTTTTGTTAAGTAAAAGTTTAGTTAACACGCGCTCATAAGGCATATTTAATATTTCGGACCATTTGGTGATATCGCCGCCAGAGAGTGAATTTACGGTGTTGATATACTTAAATTTTTCAAATGACTGTACGCCTGCCTTTTTTTCCAAAACTGTCGGAACTGACGAAAGCAATTTGTTTTCCGTCTCGATAAGTTTGGATAGGCCAAAAAAAAATGCTTTGCAACAGGTATAGCCTCCGTTACCCTTAGCTTTCTTATTTCGTCACAAAATTCTTCGGCTTCATATTCATTATATTTTTTGCCTGTTGCCCGGCAAAAAAAGTAATGGGCCAGCACCTGGCAACAAGCCTTTAACGAGGGATTGAAAAAAGTTTCCCACTTATCCGGGCCGTATTGTTTTATATGCTCAGTTATCTCTTCGGCGATTATCTCCCGGGCCGCCATAAATGCGCCCGCCGGTTCGATTGACAGATTGCTGATCACATTGACGGTTTTGGCGATGCCGCAGTATTCCATCGCTATTTTTTTTGGAACCGCGTCGCTGTTATAAATATGTTTTATCTGGTGGGATAAAGATACTACCGGATCATTAAACACGCCGAAATCATTTATATCGCAAACATTTTGTAAACGATCAACGGATATTCCTGAAAGAATACTGATTGCCTCCAGGTCATTGAGCGTAGGCTTTTGCTGTAAATCCATCATTTGGCCTAATGTTACTTCATTTAATTGGTCTGGTATTTTTACCCTCAGCTTACCTTCGGTTGTTTTTAGTGTTTTTTCTATCATGTTTTTTGATTTCACAGTTTTTTGAATGATTTCACAGATCGCAACAATATCTTATTTAAGAAGCAGCATTGATGCAAAATCGGCTGGCTGGGAATCTCGTTTGGGCAACCAGCTTTTGGTTTTGTTTAATTTATTGGCGCCTAATTTATTTAAGGCTATATAACGCAGCGGATCAATCAAATGGTTCCATGTGTCGACCGGCTCATTTAATGTTTTACCGGTTCGGTCTGTTCTCCACTTGTAACGCCCTAACTCGTTACGAAGGTTAACACTTTGCCGGGTAATGCCCAGGTTGTACCGCTTTAAAATATCAATTGAGTTTTTTACACTATCCGGTCCTTTTTTAGCGCCAGTAACGTACCAACCAAGCCGTCGCAGTTCTTCTATAGATTTTGGCTCCGCACTGTCAGCAACAATTTCAACACTTTTGCTAACGCCCCAGTCAGTTAGTCTTTTGGATATGTCGGGGTTAGTTAAGCCCGTTTCGTACAAAACTTCTTCAATCCACAGCTCGCCACCCTGCTTGTACACTAAAATGAAACCAGTCTCGTCGTTTGTAAAACCGAAATCAAGGCCTGCGGCCAACAGTTTAGCGCCCTCGGGTATTTTTTCGCATAAATGCCAGTTGTTTAACACCAGGCCGGTTATTTTCCCGGTAAGGCCCCTGGCATAAACCCGCCAAAGCTCAATGTCGGCATCCTTTAGCGTTTCTATTTTATGCCGCATTTGTTCCGATAAAAAAGGATTATGCCGATGGTCGGATATAATGAGCTGAACCGCGGGTTTCCCAATTAAATTATCATGCACCCAAAAGGCACTGTTGGGGTTGTAGTCTATAAATATCTTTTTTTTTGTGCGTAAACTCAACTCTGTAAATACACCCCATTCAACACCATTGGCTTCATTTATAAATAAATAATCCCGCTTCCCAGATTTTGCATCCTGCGCATCGGCGTAACTTTTGTACTCCATTATCGAACCGTTATGGAATTCAAATACCCTGTCGGTTTTATTGTAATTTTTTATCATAGCCTGTAATACCTCCGAAGAAGAGTATATGCTTAACGCGTCACGTACTACGCCTGCCTTAAGATTCGGTATATCCTGTCCTACTACAGTAATCACCTGTTTTTCGGCCTCGCATGCCAGTAAAAATAATACCTGCTGTATCGCGTATGTTTTACCCGAACTTGTTCCACCCTGGTTAATAACAATATGGGCTGTGCTGTAATAATTTTGTCTGCAAAGGATAGATCCTGCCAGTGCATTGCTATCGCCATCAGAATTTTCGGTATTTGTCATTTGGTCTTAATAATAGCCTGTGTAATAATGTCACCAAAAAGATACTTGTGTAATCACGAAAACAAATTGTACATTTAACCTAACAAAGGTTGTAGCCATGAAATTTAAGTACCTGTTGCTTGGTGTTGTTCTGTTATGTTGCTTAAACTCGTGTAAAAAGGGGTCGCAGGCCCCCAAACCAATAGTAACTATAGTTGGAAAATGGTTTATAACCAAACAAAGTTCCGAATTATACTACAACGGAGCTGAAATAAGCTCGTTCACGAAAACCAACTTTACAAGTGTTGATTTTGTTGAATACTATGGCGACGGCTCCGGGTATTTTTCAAAATATAGTACGACCGGGCCGAGCCTGACCGAATTTACGTACACACTTAAGAATACAAGTTTAACGCAATTTACCGGAGGCGATAACACCGCTGGTACACCTGAAACGATTACAAGCCTTACGATAAGCAGCTTGTCTATTCACGCGGAATCACAGGTGCCTGATCCTAATAATTCAGGGCAGATTGATAACGAGATAGATGACTATACTTATACAAGATAAAACTTTTTATAAAACCACCTCATTTTCGCTGGCCGCAAGGTAGGGGCCTGTTTCAATGATCTCGATTTTTAAAGTCTTAAAAACATCCGCGCCGTTGGTTTTTTCTTCGTTTTTATCATTCCAGCCCATATTTTTTAAGGCAAATATTGCTCCCGCAGGCGATTGCATATGCAATTTTTTTTCATATACCGTCTCAATTCGAAGGCGGCCGCGTTTAAGAATGGGCGCAAATTTTCCTTGTTTTTCATAATCTTCAAAGGCCTTCAGGCTATCAAAGCCGAGAAAAAGAGCAAGCCCGCTAATAGTTGGGAGCTCCGGGTCACGGTTCCATATTTTTTGTGCATCACTTAACTCTCCCTTGCTCTCTTTTCCTGGCTTCTTTTTCGGATTAAGTTCACCCTCAACATCATTGAAGTAGGTATCTATACGACTGCTCAGTTCATCAGCAGTAAAAAAAAATAGAGTTTGCATTTTAATTATGATATAAATGCCAATTGGCATACTACAAATGTAAAGGTAGGGATAATTATTGTTAAATGCAAATAATTTTAGTAAAATATTCCAGATCATTTTAATTTTAAAATATCTTTCATAAAGGCTTTCAAATTGGTTTTGTAAAGGTTGTATTACAATTAAACCATGTTCGGCCTGTACAATTCAAATAATTGGTTAAATAATGTTAAAATGTTAATTAAAATGCAATTAAAGACAACCATTGCAACCTTATATTCGTTAATAGTTTTGTAGATTTATTTAATAATTTTAAATATGCGCGACGGAAGGTTTACACGCCTGCTAATTTTCTTCGTAATTTCTTTACTGGCATTGACAGAAGCTTGCCAGAAGGATCCTGCTGTGAGTGAACCTGCCACGTCAAAAACAAGTATTGCTGCCGATAGTTCCGTGTTTTCATCCCCAGGTAATTTTCTGGCGGTATCCGGTACACTCAAACTTAAATACAACGATTCCACCTATACATTTGACGCTGCTAAAGATTCTATCGCTTTTATTAATGTCCGCGTTAATGATGATACCCGCTATTTTGGTATTACAGCTATTAACAAGGAGCATAACATGAGCTTTGGCATCAGTTCGTCGGGCTTTGTTTATAGCAATATCAACCGGAGTATTGCCGGCAGCCAGTTTCTGTTAAGCGCAGATGATAAAAAGCCCGCCTTACAGCTTTCGCTAAGTAAATACCCGGCCCAAAAGGATTTTGGCAATATCAATATTATTCAATATAACCAGGGCAACGAGCTCGCCAAGGGTACTTTTTATACTTTTTTGGCTAAAGATGATAAGGCCAATTCTCCATATTACAGGGTGGAAGGCAGTTTTGATCTGCAACTGAAATAGGCATCACCCCCGGCGTTACGTAAAAACGCGCTGCCTGCAGCCAGGCGAAAGCTTGTAATTATTGGCCCCAAACTCCGAAATTATAGTTTTTATCATATTTGTGTCTTATTTTTGATATACCAATTGAAGCAAATATCATGAATACAGAACCAAACGCTACCATGGCAACTATGGCTCCAAATAGCGCCCATAAAGAAATACCAGGCAACCCCTCGGTTTCACGGAGCAGCACGGTTATGCTAAATGACCGCAGCAATGGCAAGCCTCTGAGGGTTTTAAGTGAGATGGAGTGGAAATTCTGGACGGAGAACGGATACATCGTGATAAAAAATGCAGTTCCAAAAAAGCAAGTCGAACGTTTGGCTGATTTTTTATGGGAATTTGAAGAAAAAGACCCGAAAGACCCTGAAACCTGGTACGCACCTCCGCGGGCCGAAATACAAATGAAAGAACTTACCAATACCGGCATGGTTGAGATTTATAACCATCAGTACCTTTGGGATAATCGGCAGGCACCACGCGTTTACGATGCTTATGCTGATATTTGGGGTACCGAAAAGCTATGGGTAACCATTGACAGGGCTAACCTTAATTTTCCGATGCGACCGGGTTTTGAATATAAAGGGTTTATCCACTGGGATTATGACCCCGAAACCAAACCCCAAAATGCACAGGGCGTTTTGGCACTTGCAGACCAGACGGACGAAAACATGGGCGGTTTTCAATGCGTGCCGGAATTATACAGGACTTATGATACCTGGAAACTTACCCAGCCGACAGAGAGGGACCATTTTAAACCCGATGTAAGCGGTTTTGAACTTGTAAAAGTAAAAATGGAAGCCGGTGATTTGCTGATATTTAATAGCTTGCAGCCCCACGGCATACGGCCGAATACCAGCGGCAATAAAGTTCGCATTGCGCAATACATTGCTATGATGCCTGCCGAAGAAGACAACGAAGAACTTAGGCAGTGGCGTATCACCTCCTGGCGCGACCGTAAAGCACCTGAAGGTTATGCATTCCCGGGCGATCCGCGCAAGTGGGAGCAAACAAATTACAAAACTGCGGAACTTAGCGAACTTGGTGAAAAGTTGCTGGGCCTAAAGAGGTGGTAGAGGGGTTTTATGCTTTAAAAATAACTGCATGGACATGGCTTTTACCGCTTGTTTCTGGGGTTTTAGTGTGACACTTCTTTTTAAAGTAATTTTTAGGTAATAAAACCCCTAACCTTTTACCTTTCGCCTTTAACCTAAAAGAATACGCCTTTTTATCCGTATCTTTGCCTAAATTAAAAAACATTGATGAAAGTATTTATTGCCGGCCTGCCATTGGAAGTGGACGAGGCTGAATTGACTGCTGTTTTCGGTGATTTTGGGCCGGTAAAATCGCTCAGGATCATTAAAGACCGCGAAACAAAAGAGAGTAAAGGTTTTGGTTTTGTTGAAATGGTGAATGAAAACGAGGCTAAAGAAGCAATCAGGTGCATGAACGGCGCGAGCTATTATGGCCGCAGGATCACGGTTAACATTGCCGAAGATAAGGGCCCGGGATTTAATGCCGGCGCCAGTAAAGGCAGTTTCAGGCGCAATTAATCGCCGATAATATTATTCTTTTTAAGTTTAAAAGCTCTCTGGTACGCCAGAGGGCTTTTTTGTGATATTAATGTTTTTAATTATTACCCAACTTTACTAGCCCTGTTATTCCGAACTGATCTTCGGTAAACTAAATCGTGTTCTTAACCTATTGTATTCGGTTTTTGGAAGTTGTACCAGCAAAGGATTGTATTTGGCATTTATCCAATGCAAAACCCTTAACAGGTTGCTTTCTGTCATGGCGGTGCAGCCGGTAGTGCCTGCATGATTATTTTCCCAAATATGCATAAACACGCAAGAGCCGTCACCGGGTACTGTTTTTGGCGCGTTATGATTTATAAAAAGTCCCCATTTGTAATAATCGTCCTTACGGTGCATGTATTCAAAACTATGATAGTCAGTTTTTGCGGTATCTTTATCTACCAGAGTGTTGTAATTGGCCGAATGCATATCATCCACGCATATCAGCGTATCAAAAGCCTTTATGTAAGGGTTTTTTATCCATCCGGCATCTTTTTTATCAGCATAACCGAAGGCTTTACCAATGCTAAAAATGCCTGCAGGTGATTTTTTATCCCCTTCCTTTTTTACAGGCGCGTTTTTTATAATAAGTTTCACCAAGCCATCGCCTACGCCAAGCCCTTTGCTGCCTACAACTATTACATTGCTAAATTGCAACGCCCATTTATTGCGGCTCATTTTAAACACATATAATTTACCTTGCAAATTATCCCATCCATTAGTCAGCACTACCATTAATTGCCGCGTATTTAAGCGTTCTGCTGCCTTGCGCCTGTTTTTAACGGCAGTTTGGGCCCAGGCCGCAGCCATAAATGGCTGTATAAAAATTATCGCAAACAACAGGCTAAGTAGTATCCTTTTCATCTTTTGAAGTGAGTGGTGCATGCAGCTAAAATACGGATAATCTTTTGTGTGAGAAATAATTGTCCGCGGCCATTCGAATTCTTGTTATTTAAGGACGAACGTAAATTTTTTACCGTAAATCATAATCAGCATTGTAATGCTTAACAATGATGAGCATACAGGCAAGCAGGAATGCTAATAGAGCCATAATTAGCCAGTTTTTTGGGTGTTTGATTGTGAGCATAATTAAGTTATAAATAGATTGTCATAAATAGAAAGTACTCTGAACAGAGGTTTTTTAGATCGAAAGCCAAAACATTTTTGCATTTGCTTGTTTAACTGTTAATAATACAAATTGATAGAGCATGAGTCAAAGATTTAACTTTGGTGATATTGTACTTATGGTGGCCGACGGACCCAAAATGGCTGTTGAAGGCTACTTATTGAACGAGGATACGCCAGGCCAGTTCACAGAAAGTGAGGAATATGTAAACGTGGTTTATTTTGCAGGCGACAGCTTTAGACGCGATACCTTTCACCAGGACCTGTTGCTATTTATTGAAGAAGTGGAGTCTGGAAATCAGTAAGGCATCGAAGCCTGAAAAGTAGAAGCTTCAAATTTGTCCGATCTTCGTAATATGTTTAATATTCCAAATGGAATATAAAAAACGAACAATTGATGTCGCGGATTTCAATAACCCATTTTCCCGCTTCGCAATTTCAAGCTTTCCGGTTGTTTCATTACCATTCCTCAATCCCATGTGTTTCGGTTTCCACTAATTGTGTTAACAGCTTTTTTAACAATATATCGCGTGTCCATTGCTGTTCAGTAAGCGTAGCATCATCAAGATACCAGGTTATCGGTTCATTAATTTCTATCCGCGTTCTGTAAACATAATTTTTTGAAGGATGCATTTTATTTCCTTCATAGCTGTTCAGGTTTTCGTCCTTTATCAATTTGGCAAATTGCTTGGCCGTAATGTCCAGCTGCAGACATTCATCAAGCGAATTTTTAAAATCGTGCTTGTCTTCAAGCCACAGGGTTAATGTTTCGCCATTAAAGTCATGGTCGGCTACCGTGATGCGGCTATAATCGTAATCAACAGAGATTACGAGCCACCATAGCTTGTCTTTTAGTTTTTGGTTTATCTTTATCATTTTTTTTGGTTTGTTTATTAGTTCATTAGTTCATTAGTTTCATTAGTTCGTTGGTGCATTAGCTGATCAGTTCATTGGTGCAATAGTTTAATGATTGGTCCAGGTTTAAAGGCTTATTTAGTTACTTATTACCAATGAACCAGTGAACCAATGAACGTTCTCTACCGAAACTTCGGCATCCATCCGGGTATGTATTTTTGTATCGACGCAATTTCGCGGCTGTATTTATTGCAGGCATTTTGATAAGCCTGGTAGCGTAGCATTAATTCATTATCGGTTTGATCATGCAACTGGTTTGCGATGATTTGGGCTTGGGTATCGACGGTGTTAAAAGCTGAGTAGGCGAGGTACATCGGTTTAGTTTTGAAAGTTTTGCATGATTTGGTTATCATCCTGCGGGTTGCCTTACCCTAAAGGATTTTGTGGGGATGACTCAACTATGCGACTTTATGTCGGGGCAAAACTCACCCATGTGTTTTCTTGATATTCTTTAAGAAACATATTTGTTTTTGTTAAAAATTGTAGTACTTTAGAGAATTATTACAGAACAAATATAAAGAAATATCTTTATTATTATCAAGAAAAATTTAAAATAAATTTTTAATGTTATGGATGGTTCAGTAAAACCAAATAAAATAAAGACGGTACGGTCTGAAACACTGGAGTTTATAATATTATATAATCAGCTTAAAGGAAAGGCATTTAGCGGAAACGCGCAACTTGCCGAAGTACTTGGCTTTAACTCGGCAAGCTCAATTACCGAGATCATCAAGAGCAGACAGAATATAGATCCGGAGAAATTAAAGATATTTAAAGAAAGATACAGCGATTTCTTAATCGGTAAAAAAAATACAGTAAATTCTGAAAGCACGGTGGCTCAGCGGCTGTCGGAAGGGATTCCGATGTACGAAATAACAGCGACCGCAACAGGTGTTGAAGTTTATAATGATATTAATGATAAAGAGCCGGTAGGGCACATGAATTTTCCGGGCATTGAGGATTGTGACTTTGCTTTGCCTGTTTGGGGGCATTCAATGTATCCTTATCTCGAAAATGGTTGCTGGGTGGCCCTAAAGGTGATTCATGATAAAAAAATACTGCCTGGCGAGGTATATTATATTGAATGGGGTGATTATCGCATGTATAAACGGCTGCTGGCCGGCGATAATGACGATGAGGTGATAGCTCATTCGGATAATTCGACTGAAATGATTGGCACCCGGCTTAAGTACGCGCCTTTTGTAGTGAAGATTGCCGATATAAAAAAATTGTGCCTGGTTAAAGACATACATAAGAAACATAATCATTAGTGCCCCCAGGTCGGAAGAGCCGTTAATGTTCGAAAAGATTGAAAGCCGGTTAAATTGTGAATTCGATTTTATTCTAAGTCCTTTCATGTTCAAAAGGTTTTGTTGTAACAGCTCGTTTGCCTAAATGCACCCATTTTCGCTTTTTTCGCCTTCGGGCTTTAGTGGCTTTTCCGATTAAAAAAATCCTTACATTTATGTCCATGTTTGAACCAACCCAATATCCGTATAGCCTTAAGTTTAGCATGGCGGCTATTTTGTTATTGATTATATTGATGATGCTTTTGCTTGCCAACACAATAGCAGCAAATACCATGTTTGCCTGGAGTATTTTCGGCGTTTTTTTGGCTTTTTTTCTATTTATGGTTACAATGCTCATAACAAAACGGTTGATACCGGCCTTAAAAGGTAAAGTTGCGCTGCAACTTGACGATGAGGGCATTAGTGACTATATCCGAGATATAAGTATTGAATGGATAGATATAAAAGAAATAAACCTCGTTCGCGGCAGAAGCGCCTCTACTATGCAAATCGACCTGAAATTTGAATCAGATTATGGCAGCCAGATACTAATCCCCCTTCGATGGGTCAAAGGCAAGGATGATGAGATATTTGAAACAACATTGGCCTATTTTGAACAGATCCCCGGCAATGTCGCCGACTAATTGCTTGGGCCTGTTCACCATTTTTTTAAAACACACGCTTAAGCACTTTTTTATTATAAATTAATTGCCGCCATCGGGCAAATAAAATAGCATGCTTTATAAAATACTGTCACCAGATAATCGTTTATTTGTAAAAACCTATACAATAGCCAGCGGCTAATAATTATGAAATGAAACTTTTAGATTTTTTTTGCCGTTGAACGCTGCGTCCGATTTAAATTATCAACATGTTAAACCAGTTTATACATTTCATTGTGGCTGAATTAAGCGCGGGTAACTTTTTTCAAAACGTTGGATTTTATACATTGCTTATATTGCTAATATGGGTAATAATGGTTCAGTTTAAGGAAAAAGCAGGTCGCTGCCCGGTCAATTAGGCCAGGAAACGTTGTTCCACTTGTTCTTCTTGTTTTTCAGGTAGCTATCCGGGATTTTAAAAACGATAAAATTTCGTAAATATTAATTAGTTTTAATGGTCTGATTGAAGTTTATGAGCTACCCCGGCTGCCCTAAATGTAAAATGCCGTTTACCAGGAAGTTGCATCGTAATTCTTTTCTTAAATCTCTTTTCCCCTGGTTGCGTCTCAGGCGGTATTACTGCAAAACTTGTAACGGCAGTTACTATAAACTTATAAGTCGAAAATACGAATAACCTCATCATGCCAGACTATAATATCGATAGCATCCTCACTCAATTAGAAGCCATCATTGCCGATGCTGTTAAAACCAATAGCCGGTTGGGTTATTTTGCAGCGCTATATTATAAAGTAACAAGCAGTGTGAAGGAAGGCATAGCCAGGGGCCAATTTGAAGACGGAGCCCGGATGGAACAATTTGATGTGATATTTGCAGGCCGCTATCTGGATGCTTTAAATGCATGGAAGAATAATAAACCGACAACAGCATCGTGGCAAGTTGCTTTTGATGCCGCTGAAAATTCTTCAATACTGGTTTTGCAACACTTATTGCTTGGCATGAACGCGCACATAAACCTCGACCTGGGCATAGCAGCTGTTGCCGTATCCGGAGGGAAACTCGACAGCGTTCAAAACGATTTTTACGCTATAAACACCATCATCTCCTCCCTGACTTACCAGGTATTGAATGATATTGACCGCGTTTCGCCGCTGCTATCGTTATTGGGCCTGCATGCAGGCAATCAAACATCCATACTAATACAATTTAGTATTGACAATGCCCGCGATGGCGCGTGGTGTTTTGCAGAAGAACTGGTTACAAAACAAGGCCCTGATTATGATGCCTGCGTAACCCAACGCGACCAAACGATTAAAAAACTTGCCACAGACCTTGTACACACCAGAGGTTTTATGCGCTTCACTATCTGGCTGATTCGTTTGTTTGAATGGAAGAAGCCATCAGAAGTGATAAGAGTGCTGCACGAGACTATTAAGTGCAAGATTGTGGTTGGTTAGCATAAAACAAGATTAACTGTTGGTTTTTAGCTAAGCGTAAACCGCTTTAGGGCTTCGTGTCAATGTATCCTGTAAAAAAGCCACAAAAAACAAAACTATAAGCGAACATACCCAACCAAACAAAACCTGTTCGCCAAGCAGTGCTGTCCTTTCTTCAATTTTTCGTAAAGAGCGGCCCGCAAAAACCATATAGGCTTTGCCATTGGCGGCATGCATACCTAACATGGCCTGGCGTACACCAGGCTGCGGCTGCCATGAAGCAGCGTCCGAGCCGTGTTTTTTTACATAGGTTAATACTCCCGGTGGTATCGCCAGCGGTTTACCATTTAATAGTGCGTTTGAAGCCACGACATTTCCGGCATCATCGTAAATCACGAGGAAAGGGGCAAGACTTTTTGAAATTTCAATATCAGCTGTTGAAGAAATAAGGGATCGGGGGTCAGCGCCATTGCTTATCGCATTTGCAGCATCCTCAACCATTTGATACTGCGGGTCGTTTGCGCTCATACGGAAGTTTTGTTGAACCACAATATAAACAATCCCGCATGATAATGTGATTATGGCTGCATATGCTATCCAATTTTTAAAAATGTTTGTTAACTTTTTCATAATGGTTCTTCCTTAATTAAATACACAAAGTACTTTGTAATTCAAAGTAATTAAATATATTTGAATTATGCAAATGATTTTTATACACCGGATAATTAAAATATTTTCGCAGAAAATTTTTTAATGACAATTCGTCTCGCGTCGCTGACAGATATCTCCGGGATAATGCAATTGATAGCTGAAGTGGTGCCTGCCATGAATGCACAAGGCAATTTTCAATGGGACAGCACCTACCCCAATGCGGAGGTATTTGAAAAAGATATTGGCCTAAAACAGCTTTGGGTTGCCGATTTCGATGGCGTTATAGCTGGCATTGCCGCCGTTACTACCGACCAGGAGCCTGAATATGCTGCGGTTGGCTGGGACATTACCGAAACAGCAATTGTAACCCACAGGCTGGCCGTAAGCAAAAGTTACAGGGGGAAGGGCATTGCCGCCGCGCTATTAATGCAGGCAGAACAGGAAGCTGTTAAACAAGGAATTAATGTGCTCCGAATTGATACCAATACGGCAAACCAGGCAACACAAAAGCTTTTCCCTAAACTGGGCTATGTTTTTGCCGGCGAAATTGGGCTGGGATTCAGGCCCAATCTTCGTTTTTATTGTTATGAAAAAAGGATTTCTTAGCTCATAAAGGTTCATAGTTCTTCGCAATTTCCCTGTTGACACGGACTAATGCAGCGTTAATTGGTTTTGGTTCGCAACTAACCAGGAGATATTAACCTTTGGTTGGAAATCAAGATGTTGCAAAATAAATCTTCAAATAGCGTAAC
>Ga0206872_10302_pt1 | contig 13418 bp, 7 predicted proteins | sample Alteio_BWOrgCont_34_FD_152906 | JGI IMG/M metagenome (GOLD analysis project Ga0206872, IMG submission 152906) | Enriched cells from forest soil in Barre Woods Harvard Forest LTER site, Petersham, Massachusetts, United States -... | ecosystem: Environmental > Terrestrial > Soil > Temperate forest >... | reverse complement strand
GCGGTACGCCGCGGCGACAGGGTGCTGGTTTGTGCTCCCAGCAACCTCGCGGTGGACAACGTCCTCGAACGGCTTCTCGCTCAGGGCGTCAACGCCGTGCGGCTAGGGCACCCGGCCCGTGTGCTGCCGCAATTGCGCGAACATACGCTCGATCTCATGGTCGACAGCCACCCGGACGCCCGCCAGGCACGAAAATATGCGAAAGAGGCGTATGCCCTGTTGCGGCAGGCGAAAAAGTTCACGCGTGCCCGTCCCGAACCCGGCGCTCGCCGGGACATGCGCCAGGAGGCCCGCGCGCTCTTGGCGGACGCTCGCCGGCTCGAAAACCAGGCCGTCGAGCGCATTCTGAACGCGGCCCCCGTACTGTGCGCGACGACGACCGGCCTGGACAGCGAGGTGATCGGTCCGCGGCGCTTCGGGCTGCTGGTTATCGACGAGGCTTGTCAAACGACCGAGCCCGGCTGCTGGATTCCCCTGGCGCGCTGCGACCGCGTCGTCCTGGCCGGCGATCCGTGCCAGCTGCCGCCGACCGTGGTGTCCCCGGAGGCGGCGAAGCTCGGCTTCGGCGTCAGCCTGCTCGAACGCCTGGTTTCGCTTTACGGCGACCAGATCACCCGGCGTTTGGACGTGCAGTATCGGATGCACACCGACATCATGACCTTCTCGTCGCGGGAGTTCTACGACAGCGCGTTGACAGCCGATGAGAGTGTGCGCAACCACCATCTTTGCGATCTGCCGGGAGTGATAACGAACCCTTTGACCGCCAATCCCGTGCAATTCATCGATACGGCTGGAGGCGGTTACGATGAGGAGCGCGAGCCCGACGGCGAGACCCGCCTCAATTCGACAGAAGCGGCGTTGGCGGCCCGCAAGGTTCAGTCCTTGCTCGATTCCGGCGTCCAGCCGGCGGACATTGCGGTGATCGCGCCCTACGCCGCCCAGGTGCGGCTCCTGCGCGAGGAGCTGAAAGTCCCTGGCTTGGAGATCGACAGCGTGGACGGCTTCCAGGGTCGCGAGAAAGAAGTCGTGGTACTGTCCCTGGTGCGCAGCAACCAGGAAGGCGACATCGGCTTCCTGGCCGACGTCCGGCGTACGAACGTCGCACTGACGCGTGCCCGCCGCAAGTTGCTGGTCATCGGCGACAGCGCGACGCTCGCGAATTTGCCTTTTTACTGTCGGTTATTCGAGTATTTCGAAAGCATCGGTGCGACGGGAACGGTTTGGGATGAGGTGGAGATGTGAGTAGCGCCCCACTTGCTCGTGCCGCGTGCTAAAGGCCGTCGTTTGTTGACCGCATCCATGCGGCGGTCTAAAATGGAGAAAGAGTTGCCACTCCCAGACTTCGCCCAGCAATCCATTCCGAGTTGACGGCGCGCGTGATGGCTTTTGCCATCCGTTTTACTTGCCGAGGCTCCTGGCGATTGGCAGCTTACAGCATGACTTCGGAACTCATGCGCCAGTTGTAACGACGGGAGTACAGTGTGGCACCAAAGCGTGGCAAAGAGCGGGGGCGGTCCTGGTTCAGCAATAGTCCTTTGTTTATCGCAGTTTTCGTTGCGGGGCTCATCGTCTGGTGGTTCTTGAACCGGCAGCCGGAGTTCACGAACCTCAAATATGGCGAGCTCATCCAGATCCTCAAAGTTTCCCAGCGCGATCCGACTGTGACCGTTCAGAAGGTCATGATCGGCCACAACGACATCCGCGGGGAAATCGTTACCAACGACTCCGTCATCGACGGCAAAACCAACGGCAAGGTTACTCAAAAGACGCCGTTCCGCACGCTGCGGCTCGGGCTCGAAAACGATCAGGGCCTCCACGAACTCCTCAAGTCGGCATCGCCCTCCTACCAGGGCGAGGATGAGGAGTCAGCGCTCAAGAACATTTTCCAGTATGTGCCGTTTATCCTGATTATGCTGGCAATGGCGGCCGGCATCTTTCTGCTCCTGCGCTGGATGGCAGGAGAAAACTCGCCGTTGACCTTTGGCCGCAGCAAGGCCAAGCTTTATGCCCAAAAAGACCTCGAAATCACCTTCAAAGACGTGGCTGGCATCGAAGAGGCCGTCGCCGAGTTGCGCGAGGTTGTGGACTTCCTCAAGAAGCCGGACAAATATCAAAAACTCGGCGGCCGCATTCCCAAGGGCGTCTTGCTCGTCGGGCCGCCCGGGACGGGAAAGACGCTTCTCGCCAAGGCTGTGGCGGGGGAGGCCGAGGCGCCGTTTTTCAGCCTGAGCGGCTCCGATTTTGTTGAGATGTTCGTCGGCGTCGGCGCGGCTCGCGTTCGCGACCTGTTTTCCCAGGCCGAAAGTCGAGCTCCGTGCATCATTTTCATCGACGAACTCGACGCCCTGGGCAAGACGCGGTCGGGTGCAGCGCTCGGCGGCCACGACGAGCGCGAGCAGACACTCAACCAGCTGCTGGTCGAGATGGACGGCTTCGACTCCAATCGCGGCGTGATCATCATGGCCGCGACCAACCGTCCCGAGACGCTCGATTCGGCGCTATTGCGCCCGGGCCGTTTCGACCGCACCGTTGTCGTCGATCGGCCAGACATCAATGGTCGTGAGGCGATTTTGAAGGTCCACGTTCGCCATGTAAAACTTTCTGACGACGTGGATCTACGGCGGATCGCGGCCCTGACGCCGGGCACCGTCGGCGCGGACCTGGCCAACCTCGTCAATGAGGCGGCCCTGATGGCGGCCCGCGCCAACAAGGACAAAGTCTCGATGGCGGAGTTCGACGAGGCGGTCGAGCGCGGCGCGGTCGGCCTGGAGCGCAAAAGCCGGATCATGAACGCCGACGAAAAGCAGCGCGTCGCGTATCATGAAGCGGGCCACGCCCTGGTCGCGTGCACGCTGCCAAATACTTATCCTGTCCACAAGATTTCCATCATCCCGCGCGGCATCGGTGCCCTGGGCTATGTGCTGAGCCGGCCGGATGAAGATCGCTATCTGGTCACGCAATCGGAATTGGAAAGCCGGATCAAGGTCGCGCTGGCCGGCACCCTGGCCGAGGAGCTCGTCTACAACGAGATTTCCAACGGGGCGACGAGCGACCTGGAACAATGCAGTCGCATTGCCCGTAGCATGGTCAAGGAATACGGCATGAGCCCGATGGGCCGGGTGAACTTCAAGGACGGCGCCGGCCCCGTGTTCCTTCAAGGCGCTCCCGTAATGGAAGGCGAGCGCAGCCACAGCGAGCGGACGGCGCGGGAGATCGACATCGAGGTTCGCAAGATCATCGATGAGGCCACGACGGCAGTGCGCGACATCCTGCGGACGCGGCGCGACGCGCTGGAAGCGATTGCGCAAAAGCTCATCGAAAAGGAAGTGATCGACGGGTCCGAGTTGCGCGACATGCTGGAGAAATTCAACCCGGGTCCGCGGCTGGTTCCCGGCTCGGAGGCGATTCAGGGAGGCACGCGGCGGCCGGAAATCACGATCCAACCGTCGGGCGACTCGTCGCCGCTGGACGACCTGGGGAGCGTCAAACCGTGACAAGCGTGGAATATTCCTCTTGCATTGGCGGCCCCGCTGCCCGACACTAGCGAATAGATCGCGAACCCCCCGCCGCCGGTCGCCCCGTCAAGTGTACCCACCGACCGATTTCGACGCGTTTTCGCACCGTGATAACTGTACAATCATAGACGTATCGTTGTCGCCTTACCGGCGTGAACGCGGCCAGCGCTTTTCGATCGTGTGGTTTACAGAAAACCAGGGCCAACCGACCCATGCCAAATCATGAAGAGCGAAACCAGGCCGCATATGCAGGCCATGCTCCGACCAGAACGCTCCGGTGGGCGTGGCTGTTGGTTGTCACGGCCACTGCCGCCGCCGTCTCGCTGGGTTGCCGAGAGGAAGAAGGAATTCAGCACTACAAGGCCCCGCGTGCCGAGACGCCCATGGTCAGCATGCGCGTGGCGATCTTCAAAAATGCCGATCAGAGCTGGTTCTTCAAGCTTATGGGTCCGAAGGATGTGGTCGACGATCACACGACCGAATTTGACCAGTTTCTGCAAACCATCCAATTCAATGCCGATGATAAAAACCCAGTAATTTGGAAAGCCCCGGATGAGTGGGAGAAAGACGCTGCCGGAAGCCAGATTTATGCAGCTTACCTGGTCGGGCCGAAAAAGACTGCCGCCCAGATGACGGTGGTAAAGCTTAGCGGACAGGCCGGAACGCTTCTAGACAACGTGAACCGCTGGCGGCGACAACTGGGTTTGAAACCCGTAACTGAGGAGGCCCTGGAAGGCGTCACCAAGGTGACGATCAACAGCCGCGAAGCGACCATCGTTCAGCTTAGCGCGAGCGGCCGATTCCACAAACCGGCGGCGCCGCTATTGCCACAAGGCCCTGGACCGCTCGAACCCGAGATGAAAATTGACACGCCGGAAGGCTGGCAAAAGATGGACCAGCCGCCGCAATTCGCCGTCGCCGGCTTCCGCATCGAGGATGGCAATGAGCATGCCCAGGTGAGCATCTCCCAATTGGGCCCGCAGCCGATGCTGGAAAATGTCAAGCGATGGAGAGGCCAGGTTGGCCTTGGACCGGTGGACGCGGGGCAATTGAAAGAGCTTGTGCAGTCATTTGACGTCGGTGATAGCAAGGCCGACTACCTCGACATGATTGGGAAGCGGGACCGAATCCTGGTCATCCTGGTGCACAAGGCGGACACCGACTGGATCTTCAAAATGATGGGCTCGCCGGATCTGGTGGGCAAGCAAAAGCCGGCGTTCGAGAAACTGGTCCGTTCCGTTCGCTTTTGACGGAGGCCGCGATGAGTAAGACGTCGATCACGTCCGACATGCCCCCCGGCCTTCGGTCAGCCGTTGCGGCCCGACCGGCCCGAGCTGCGCCGGCGCCCGGAACCGGTCATGCGTCAAGTCGTGAAGGCGCTGGCGTCATTGAAAATTACGGTCGCGCTGTTCGCGCTCTCGATCCTGATCGTCTTTTTCGGCACGCTGGCGCAAGTTGACGAAGGCATCTGGACGGTTGTCGGCAAGTACTTTCGGTCGGCCATCGTTTGGGTGCCGCTGCAAATCTTCTTCTTCCCTCGCGCGTGGCATGTTTGGGGCGGCTTTCCCTTCCCGGGCGGTTGGACCATTGGCGCCTGTCTTTTGATCAACCTTACGGCCTCCTATATCGACGGTTTTCGGGTAGCCCTTAAGCGCTCCTCGACCGTCCTGCGGACCGGCGGCGTCGGAACCCTGGTCGCCGATTTGTCCAGGCGGTCGGGCACGGCCTTGCTGCACGCCGGCATTGTCGTGATGATGCTCGGCGAGCTGGTGACCGGCCTCTACGCAGTCGAAGCCAACATGACGATCGAGACGGGAACCACGGTAGATTACGTGGAAGAGCGCGGCGCTACCGAGCTTGTGTTCGTGCACCATGACGACAAGAAGACCGACGACGTGGCGGTGGTCCCCGGCAAAATGCTCAGACGGGAGGAGGGCAAGGCGCTGATCCGCAGTGTCGACCTGCCGGTGGATGTGCAGGTGGTCAAGTACATGGTGAATTCGGCCGCACCGGACGAGACTATCCCGCCCGATTATGCGAACCCGGCAACTGCAGGCGATGGCAAACGCTTCTGGGTCAAGGAGAAGCCGGAGGGCACGGGCGTCAACGCCGAACAGCGCATCGATATGGCTTCGGCTTATGTCACGTTTTGGAAGAAGGGAACCGACGAGAATCTCGGCACCTACCTGGTGTCGATCTGGCAATCGGCCTTGACCGATCAACCGCAAAAAATCACGGTCGATGGCAGGGACTACGACGTCTACCTGCGCTTCAAGCGTAACTATAAGCCGTATACCGTTACACTGGAGAAATTCACGCACGACGTTTACCCGGGCACGATGACGCCCAAGAACTTTGCCAGCACAGTGCACCTCGTTGACCCGCTGAAGGGGATGGATCTGGAAACCACCATTTCCATGAACAATCCCCTGCGCTACAACGGCGAAACGTTTTACCAATCCAGCTTTTTGCCGGGTGACAGTGGCACCATTCTGCAGGTCGTCCGCAACCCCGGCTGGACCATGCCGTACATCTCGTGCTTGATGGTCGGCCTGGGCATGTTGATTCACTTCGGAATTACGCTTTGGAAGTTCCTGAGCACCAAAGTGGCCGTCGGCACGATTGACCTGAGCTGGCCATCCCTGCTCGCCCCTGCACTTGTGGCTGGCTTCGGTGTGCTTTACATCTGTTTGTTTTTGATGCCGCCGCAGGATGTGCCCGGGGCCATGCGTATCCACGATTTTGACAAGTTGCCTATTGTGGACGGCGGCCGCCCCAAGCCCATCGAGACGTTCGCACACAACCGCTTGCAAATGATCGCCAACAAAGGGTCTTTCAAGGGCACCGATGGTGAAATACATGATGCGATTCGCTGGTTCCTGGACGCGGCCACAAGCCGGCTCAACAAGAATAGCACTGCCGATTCGGATGAGATTTTTCGCATCGACAACGACCAGGTGCTGAACCTGCTGGAGTTGCCAGTCAAGCCGGAGAATTTGCGTTATTCCATCAAGGAGATGGCGCCGAAGTTCGCAGCCCTTCAAAAAGAAGCTGAGCGGTCCCAGGCGGTCGAGCAGGAAAAGCGGACGCTTTTTGATGTCAAGGTGCTCGAGCTCACGCGCCGGATTCAGGTTTACATTGATGTCGTTGAACTCAAAGAACCTAACTTGTTGCCCGAGGTTGGCGGCAAGCCCTCTCGCAACTTGATCGAAGCTCTCCGTGCGATGAAGGAGAAAGGCGAGAAGGACGTCGACGCCGAGTCCATGGGAAACATGCTCTTCGCTTATGCACAGAATGATCCCAAGGAATTCAATCAGGAACTCGACAAGTACCACGCGCGCCTTGCGTCGGCGATTCCCGTCGAGGTGAAGAAGGCCGAATTTGAAGTCTTCTTCAACGATTTCGAGCCTTTCTATCACTGCACCGAGCTGTATGTGGCCCTCTTTCTCCTGGGTATCTTTTCCTGGATTGGCTTCAGGACGCCGCTGGCGCGGTCGGCGTTTTTCCTGTGCCTGGTCACGCTGGTGCTCCATACGTGGGCGATTGGCGCCCGCATGTACATTCAGGACCGGCCGCCGGTGACGAACTTGTATTCCTCGGCCATCTTCGTCGGTTGGGGTTGTGTACTACTGGGACTGATCCTGGAAGTGATCTTCCGCAATTCGTTCGGCGTCGTACTGGCGGCGGTGACGGGATTCCTCTCCACAGTGATTGCCCACAACCTGGCGACGGACGGCGACACGCTGGAGATGATGCAGGCGGTCCTGGACACGAACTTCTGGCTCGCGACCCACGTCGTCATCATCAACATCGGCTACGCGGCCACCGTCGTGGCAGGCGGTGTCGGCGCGACATTCATCCTGGCAGCGGCGCTGCAGCACTTTACTCAGTCGATGCGCCGCGAGCAGTTTTTGGCACTCAATCGCATGATGTACGGCATCCTTTGCTTCGCAACCTTGACGAGCTTCGTGGGCACCGTGCTCGGCGGCATCTGGGCGGACCAATCGTGGGGCCGCTTCTGGGGCTGGGACCCGAAGGAAAACGGGGCGCTCATGATCGTGATCATGAATGCACTGATCCTTCATGCCCGGTGGGGCGGTATCGTGCAGCAGCGGGGCATGGCGGTGCTGGGACTGTGCGGCAACATCTTGACGTCCTGGTCGTGGTTTGGCGTGAACCTGCTAGGTGTAGGGCTGCATGCCTATGCGGGGCAGACAAGTACCAAGGATTGGCTACTGCTGTTTATCGCATCGCAGGTTGGGCTAATTATCCTCGGCCTGATGCCGTTCCTCAATTGCTGGAAGACGGCCGCTCACGATACCCCGGTGAAGCTGCCGCCGCCGGACTCGCCGGTTCTGCGGAAACGTGGAAAGCGCGGCGGCCACGACTAGGCATACGCGCCAAGATAAGTTGCCGCATTCGGGTGTGGTGGGACCGGCGTCCCGCCGGCCCAGGACAGGCGAAACGCCTGTCCCACCGTTAGAAATCCGGCACCTAATCTTGGCGCGACTCCTAATGGAATCGTCAAGAATCTACCGTGATTGTCAGCGATTTTTTGACGTCGGAACGCGCCACATGGCGTGGAATGGCATGGCTGCACCGTTACGAAACGGTGTTTTCGGCCGACGTTGAGTGCCAGGTAAAATTACCACCTATCAGCGACTGAAGTCGTACCCTTTCGCTCGCGCTCCGCGCTGGCACGCGATCGTGCGCTTTTTTCTTGCCTGCATTCCATCCATATGATTCATCTCATCTAGGACAACATCTGTTCTTTCCCAGGGGAGATTGCGCATGGCATCCAACAGCAAAATCCGCGTCGCCATTGTCGGGCTCGGCTTTGGGGCGGAGTTCATTCCCATTTATCAGAACCATCCTGGCGCGGAGATGTACGCGATCTGTCGCCGCAATGCCAAAGGGCTCAACGAGGTCGGCGACCGCTACGGCATCAAGACTCGCTACGCCGACTACGACAAACTTCTCGCCGATCCCAACGTGGATGCGGTCCACATCAACTCGCCCATTCCCGATCACGCCGCCCAGAGCCTGGCCGCGCTCAAGGCCGGCAAGCACGTCGCCTGCACCGTGCCGATGGCCACGACCGTTGCGGAATGCAAACAACTCGTCGAGGCCCAGCGGGTGTCCGGCAAAGTCTACATGATGATGGAAACAGTCGTTTACAGTCGGGAATACCTGTTCGTGAAAGAGCTGGCCGACAAGGGCGATCTGGGCCGGATCCAGTTTCTGCGCGGCAGCCACCAGCAGGACATGGACGGTTGGCCGGACTACTGGCCCGGTTTGCCGCCCATGCACTACGCCACCCACTGCGTCAGTCCGTGTCTGGCGCTACTGGGAAAAGAAGCGGAGAGCGTCGTTTGCCATGGCTCGGGCCGGATCCGCGAGGAATTGATTGGCCGCTACGGCAGCCCGTTCGCGCTGGAGACAGCGACCTTCAAGATCCGTGGCTCGGATGTGGTCGCGGAGGTGACACGGAGCCTGTTCGACACGGCCCGCCAATATCGTGAGAGCTTCGATGCCACCGGAAGCAAGAAAAGCTTCGAATGGCAGCAGGTCGAGGGCGAGGAGCCTGTCATCCACACGAGAGGCGTGCCCGAGCCCGAGATTCCCAAGCGCGTCAAGGTTCCGGACTACGCCAGCCGGCTGCCGGAGTCGATCCGCAAATTCACGCAGCCGCAGGCAATCCAGGACGCGGAGCACCTGTCGTTCATCCAGGGCGGCGGCCACGGCGGCTCGCACCCACATCTGGTGCACGCGTGGTTGAGCGCGATCCAGGGCGACCGACCGGCGCTGCCGGATGCGCCAACATCCGCGAACTGGACCATGGTAGGTATCTGCGCCCACGAGTCCGCGATGAAGGGCGGCGAGCGGGTGGTGATTCCGCAGTTCTGACAAGGTGACAGGGTGGCAAGGTGGCCCTACGCGCTGTGGCCGGTCTCCGACCGAGCCACCCGACCCGACCGAAGGTCTCCCGCTGTTTCCGACGCGTCACGATTCGCAATGCGGAATAAACGACACTAATGCGGAAGAGAGTTGGAGACCTTCGGTCGGGTCCAGTGGCTCGGTCGGAGACCGGCCACAACAGGCCAAGATGGGGCATGGTGGCCTGACAATCGTCGCAGCTCTATTAACCTCCGCGGCGTATGCGGGGCATCAGCGGTAGCATGGCCAGCAGCAGCCCGGCACCCAGGATATACGGCAGGAGATGCGAGGAGTGCGCCTTGTAGAGCGTCAGGAACAGGATTGGTCCCAGGATGCGGGCCATGGCCGACGCCGACTGATTGACACCTAAAATCTCGCCCTGACGGGCCGGATCGCTACGACGCGATACCAGGGCCTGCGCCGAAGGCGTGAGAAAGGCGAACCCTACCACGGCAGCGGTCAATCCAAAGATCACAATCGTCCACAGAGCGGCTGGCGTGCTCCAGGATTGCACGCTCATCCATGTCACAACACCCAGGCAGGCAACTCCCACTCCCATCAAGGCAATGCCGGCTGCCATGAATGTCGCTTCGCTGAAGCGCGGAGCGAGCCGGCGATAGAGGAATCCTTGTGTCAGCATGAGCACGAAGCCGACGTAGGCAAAAGGCAGGAAATTTTGGCGTTCCTCCAGTCCGAGGGCGTCGCGATTCAACAACGATAGCGTGACCTCCAGGCCGCCGAAGCCGAGCGTGGCCAGAAAAAAGCACCAAACGACTGGGGCAATCGACGGATCGCCCAGAGCCAGGCGAATGGCTTGCGTGTCGAACCATTTCCGCTTCAAAGGCGGAGCAGTGTCGAAGCGGCGCGTTTCCGGCAGCAAGACGCAGCCCAGTCCAAAAGCGAGCGAGGATAGCCCCGCCGCCGCGTAGCCGATGGCGCCATGGTGGTTGGGCAAAAACCACAAGGAGCCGGCACCCAGCAGCGGGCCAAATGTGAAGCCGATGCCGAAGGCAGCTCCAATCAATGCCATGCCGCCTTTACGCTTTTCCGGAGTAGTGCAGTCGGCAATCACCGCTTGGGCCGTGGATATGGTCGCCCCTGCAATGCCGGCCCCCATCCGGGCCACAAACAGCAGCACCAGTGCAGCGAGAGCCATTTGCCCGGGATCGAGATCGGACGCAAATCCAAACACGGTGTAGCACACCACCGACCCGGCCAGGCCCACGAGCAGGATCGGCCGCCGGCCGACGCGATCGGAAATCCGTCCCCAGAGCGGGGCGAACAGGAATTGCATTGCCGAGAATGAAGCCATCAGCAGTCCGACAATGGCGCCGCCGGCCGGCGCTTCTTTGCCGCCGGGGACGAGCTGGGCGACGTAACGGTCGCCATAGATCGGCAACAAAGGCAACACGATCCCAAAGCCGAGGAGGTCGATAAAGACGACGAGGAAAACGATAAACATCGCCTTTCGCGACGAGGTATCGGCGACCTTCGATGGCTCCGGCTCGATTTCGGGATGGGTGCGGGGTATTTCGGATGTGGGCACGACGGGGTCAGACATTGGTGCAGTTTCCTGAAAATTCGAGGGCGCGAGGGCGGACCCTCGTTTTATACCGCTATGCCGCGGGGATGACGAGGCGCGGTGGAGGCCGCGCTTGGGTGGCGCTCGGCAATCACTAGTACGGAGTGCCCCGGCCGCGAGCCACCTGCAGCGCGTTGGCGTACCACTCCAGCTCGTCGAAAAAACGGTCGGCGGCCTTGCCGGGGCGGTCGCCGGTTGGGCGGCCATTTTCGTCAAGCATGTTCTGCGCCTGGGGGAACGGCAGTAGCGACGGGATGCTTGACATTCCCATCTCGGCCAGCATGGCGCGGAGCTGCATGGCTGCACGAACGCCGCCAAATGGGCCGGCCGAGTAGCAAATGATGGCCGACGGCTTGAAGAAATACTCTTCGAGGAAATGATCCAGCAGGTTTGAGAGTGCCGGCGGGATGGAGTGATTGTATTCGCCCGACACGATCACGTAAGCGTCGGCCGCCTTGATGATTGCCGCCAGGCGCTCCAACACCTCCGGGGCCTGGCCTGGTTTGTATTCTTTGTACATGCGGTCTAGAAGCGGCAAAGGAAATGCCATTGGATCCACGAGGGTCATCTCGTGACCGCGCCTTTCCACGGCCGCGGCCGCGAAGCGGGCCACCCGGATTCCGATTCGATCGCGGCGAATGCTTCCGAGGATTACGGGGATGTTGAGTTTCATCGCAGAACTCCGGGGATTCTTCAGGGTGGTCGGGAGTTGACGCCTGTTCACGTTGAGCCCGGCGAATCGGATTCATGGTTTTTTACTGCTTCGACCGGCTGGCGGCTCAACTGTGACGATCCAAAGGCAGGTTTTCCTTGACCGACGCTTGACTATCCGTCATCCTTGAAGTTACGGTACGTGGATTCCGAGCGGGAGGGCTAGGATGGTCAGCAGCCAAATCAGCGCCGAGATCAAAGCCCGTCGCATCAGTGCCGAGGCGCCCGGAGCCGCGACCGCCTTCCTCATCCTCGACACCGAGAGCATTCCCGACGGCCAGCTCATTAGCCGTGTCAAATACCCCGACGACACGCTCACGCCCGAAGCCGCCATCGAACGGGCCCAGATCGAGGCTCGCGAAGCTTCGCGCGACGGCTCCGACTTCTTGCCCGTCACCTACCAGGTGCCCGTGGCCGCTTGCGTGGTCCGGGTCGCCGCCGACTTCACCATCCAGGCTGTCACGTGTCTCGACGCACCGATGTACCGCTCCGAGGAAATCGTCCGCAAGTTTTGGATCGGCGTGGCACGCTACAAGGCAAAGCTGGTCACGTTCAATGGCCGCGGCTTCGATCTGCCGCTGCTGGAGCTGGCGGCCTATCGCTACGGCTGCGCGGCCCGCGACCATTTTTACAACAGCCGCAATCGTTACAACGGCAACCACATTGACCTTTTCGACTGGCTCTCCAACTACGGCGCGTGCCGTCTAACCGGCGGGCTCAACTTGCTGGCGAAGCTGATCGGCAAGCCTGGAAAGATGGAGTTGGCGGGCGACCGGGTCTACGCTTTGCACCGCGAAGGCCGGGCGCGCGAGATCAATGACTACTGCATGTTCGACACGCTCGACACGTATTTCGTCTTTCTGCGGACGCGCGTCCTGACGGGTGAGTTAACGCTGGACCACGAGAAGCTGCTCGTGGCCCGCGCCCGGGCCTGGCTGGAGTCAAAAGCCGGCGAAATGGCGGCAGTGAAGCAATACCTCGACAATTGGGTGGATTGAAGGCGCGGGCTCTCCAAATTCGCCGCACATCTGCTTGTTACTCAAAATACATTTGACGGTCGCCTGCAAACTTCTGAGACTAAAACATGTCTCTGTTGCGGCAGTCCCAGGCATTTCTTGGTGCTGCCGCGGCTACACCCATTTCTGGTTCACTTCTGGAGGACGACCGATGCGTTTTCGATTGACAGCCCTTGCCGCGCTGGCACTGTTGGCGGCTCTCTTCGCCGTGGCGCCCGCGGCCGATGAAGCAAAGGACTCATTCACCGAGGAAGGCTTCGTACGCACCTGGCTGATCCTCGCGCCCATCCCGCTCAAGGACGGCCAGAGCGGCGCCGATGGCCTGGCCGCGGAGCAGATCAAGGACGAAGTAAAGCTGGAGCCCAAGGACGGCGACAAGATCAAGGTCGGCGAAAAGGAACTGACCTGGAAAAAGCACACGACGCCAGAGCACCTCGTCGACTTCAACGCCATCCTGGGCGCCCAGACAGAGGATAGCGTCGGATATGCTGTCTGCTACGTCGTGGCCGCGGAGGAAATGAAGGACGTCAAGATGAAGACCGGCAGCGACGACCAGCTGAAGGTGTACCTCAACGGCAAGAAGGCATTCGAGTTTACCGAACCCCGCGCAGCCGATAAGGATCAGGACAGCACCGACGTGACGTTAAAAAAAGGCGT
>Ga0206872_10301_pt1 | contig 13457 bp, 10 predicted proteins | sample Alteio_BWOrgCont_34_FD_152906 | JGI IMG/M metagenome (GOLD analysis project Ga0206872, IMG submission 152906) | Enriched cells from forest soil in Barre Woods Harvard Forest LTER site, Petersham, Massachusetts, United States -... | ecosystem: Environmental > Terrestrial > Soil > Temperate forest >... | reverse complement strand
CGCTTGAAAGGTTCCATCTCCATTGCCGTACAACACCCCAACGGAGCTGTTCATGCCGCCTGCAGGGCCATATCCAGTCACCACCAGGTCAGGGAAGCCGTCACCGTTGAAATCGCCGACCGCGACCGCGCCTGCCCCATAGCCGCCAATGTTGTAAAGCACCGGAGCCGCGAAACTCCCATCGCCGTGGCCGAGATTTACTGAAACGTAGGGCTGCGCGGTCGTCGCATCCAGTTCGACGTTCACCACATCCAGCTTCCCGTCTCCGTTTAGGTCTGCGAGGGCCACCGTGGCCTGTTCGACGGTGCTCGTTATTCCGAAACCGTCACTAAAGACCGGCACCCACGGGGGGGGATTGGCGGTGTTGCTCATTTGCAGAGTGCCGTCCCCGTTTCCATACATCACGCCAAAGAATTCGCAGGTTAGACCGCCTTCGCAACTCGTGCCCGTATAGTAATCAGGATAAGGGAAGGTGAGAATCGCATCCAGTTTGCCGTCTCCATTGACATCGCCCAAAGCGATGCTGCCGATCTGGCCCATTCGGTTGTTGAAGTTTGGATCCCAGAAGTTATAGGTATTCGGGCCGGTCAGACCTCCGTCTCCCCTGCCGTCATTGAGAAACACGTACACGATAGGGGAGTAACTAGAGACCAGGACTACGTCGGGGTAGCCATCCCCGTTCATGTCTCCCACGGCAATGGCTTGCGGTTCCACGCCTATTATCGGGGAACCCACGGCTGGCTCAAATGTTCCATCGCCTTTGCCAAGCAGCACATTGATCGCGCTGTAAGCGACTGCGCCTCCCTGCGATTCTGACTGAATCGAGAAGTCTGCCACCACCAGGTCGGGTATTCCATCCTGGTTCATATCCGCCACGGCGATGAGGGAGGGTTGATAGCCAGCGCCGTAGGTGAGATAACTCGACAGGCTCGATGTGTTCGCGCCCGCAATAAGCGTGGCGCTGGCCAACACGAAGTTACTGTTTGTCGTGTCAAGAAAATCGATAGTGCCGGTGGGGGGAAAAGGCGGACTGTTTACGCTTGTCACCGTTCCTGTTAATCCATATGCAAATGAGTCAGGATATTGGGAATATGAAATAGCGGCGGTGGTACTAAAAGGGCCCGCCGTGACTGTGAGCGATTGCGCATCCGAGGTGCTCGCCGCGTTCGAAGTGGTGCCTGTGAATACCGCCTTGTAACTATGCGTGCCAGGCGCAGGTTTGAATTTGAATACTGCCGTTCCATTCGATTTCAGTTGAGCGGTGCCCAAAAGGTGAACATCGCCGCAGTAAGTGGAGTTCGCATCGCAGAAATTGACAGTGCCAGGATTGACGGCGCCCCCTCCAGCTTTGGTCACCGTCGCGGTGAGAACCACGATGGCTCCGGAGGCTACTGATGTGACGGCGTCGTCGCTCGTGTCTGTCACCGCAAGTGCTGTCGAAGTGGCGGTTTGCGCGCACAGCGAACCGGCCAGGCCGAACAGGCACAGCAGCGTAACGAAGACAGCAGGTGCAATGGATGCGGGCGCGGCCGGACCGAAGGCTAAAGGCACACGACGGCACGAGGGCTTGCTAACAACACAGGCAACGGAGTACATCAGGGAACCTCAACTGGGGAAAGCAAATAGGGAAACAAAAGGAAATTTGTGCGAACGGCGTGCACTGCAATGCCTGAGAGGAGGTGGGGGGGACTCCAGATGGGCGCGGATAAAGTTCCGGCTGACCCCTAATCCGCAAAACAGACCGAGCAGCGACGTTCGAAGGGTGATCGTCAGCCAATTTCAAATGTGAAACGAGTCTAGCGTTAGTATCGACACTATGCCAGTGAAACTATGTTGGCGAATAACACAATTGCGGTATTGCGGAGCAGTTGAAAAAGCCTCGACCATCCGTCCAAAGTTGCCGGTTGTCATGTCGGACGGTTCGCCTGAACCCACCGGCAACCATTCTTGCGGGTTAAAACCGTAAAGCAACCTCCAATGTGTCTTCTGCTGCGGCAAGATTCTCCGGCATTTCCGGTCGCCGGATTAGGAGCGAAGGTGTCGCCGGTGAGGGGCAGGGTCCCCGTCCCGCCGTTTTGAATGGCGCCGGCCTTCGCGGATTGATTGGAGAATGTGCAATTGTCGATGGTTCAGCTCTATCCAGCAAGGGTGCTGCCGCAGGAGATATGCCACTCAGCATTCATCTGCGGCTTGCGTGGTAACTTCAGGGTCGATGGCCGGCGAATCCGACTCCACCTTTAAGAATTATGGTAATTCCGTTGAAGTAATTTTAAGGGTTCTTATGGGAGTCCTTCTTAACTGTCGACGCATCGGAATTCTGCGTTGAGGAGTCCAATAAAGGATCGGTTACGGTGGAGGTCACCGGGTATGTACTTGCAGACTGGATTTTGACGCTCACAGTTACATAACTGACAGCGGGAATGACTTTTGCGACTCACTCGTCGGGAGTGCCTTTTGCATCTCTCGGAACCATAAATCTATTTTGGTTTACCAGCTTATCTATTTGCTATTGAAAATCGCTTTCCTGTGCTTTAGGCAGCAAGAAGTACTGACCGCTTATCAGCCGAAGAGCATTGTTTGACGAGATCAAGCTAATATCGGCTCCTTGTTGTGTAACGGCTAAATCCTGTTGCGCGCCGTTAAGGATGAAGTTTTCAGGAAGTGACTGCTCTAACTGCCCATAAAGAGTGTAAAAGCTCCTTAAGGCGCCAAGAGCAATGCCTGGAAATCCAAGCAGCGGAGTCATGATTGATGTGGCTTCAACCGTGCCGCGAAGAATTCGATCAAGCAATGAATTCAGCGGCCTTGAGGTCACGTTCACATTCAGGTGTCCTGCTCCCTGACTTAGAAGCATAAGGCTCAATTGCGGTCCCTTAGTTTGAGCTCCCGGTTGCTGTTGGTCTGACCTCCGGTCAGAGTGCTCCAGCTTAAACTTTGAGCGGTCGGAAGCTTTTTTGCGCCATCTGTAAAGATTGTCGCCAATGCCGCCCAGACTAGCGGCCCAACAAGCTGGCTACCTGTAACCCGCTGGCATGAAAGGTGCGACTGCGCGAACTTCACTTTTGCCAGCACATTGTTGATGGGATTGTGTAATTAAACCGCCCTCAAATTCGGTGATGAAATCAATCCGCCTGTGGAAAGTGATATAAATCATTTCAGTTCCTCCATATGAAGTGATATTGGGATAGGTTATGCCAAAAGAATCTGGATTTGAGTTCCTTCGTCGCCCTTTTGATCGTCGTCGCTTTCTGAAGACAGCCGGGTCTGCCGCCGTTCTTCCCGCAGTTCTTCGCAGCGCTCGAGCGCAGACTCCTACAACAGCTCCCAATAACCGCATCAACCTGGGCGTGATCGGAATGGGGTGGCAGGGGCCTAACAACACAGACGCCTTCCTGACATTGCCGGACTGCCAGGTGGTTGCAGCGTGCGACATTGACGCCGATCATCTGCAAGCCGCCGTCAAGAAGGTTAATGACGCCTACGGTAACGAGGACTGCAAGGGCTACCACGATTATCGCGAACTGCTGGCTCGTGAAGATATCGATGCCGTTATGATCGCTGTGCCCGACCACTGGCATGAGATTGTGGCCACCGAAGCCGCACGGCGCAAGAAGGATATCTACGCCGAAAAGCCTTTGGCGCACACCATTGCCGAACAGCAATCCATCGTGCGCGCAGTCCAGAAGAATCAGATCATCTGGCAGATGGGATCATGGCAGCGTTCGGTTCCCATGTTTCATAAAGCCGCGGAGATTGTTCGGAACGGGCTAATTGGCGACGTGACCCATGTTGAAGTCGGCTTGCCCGGCGGCAATTCAGACTTCGACGACGTAGAGAAGGCGGCACTCGCAAACCTGGCCTCAAAGGGGCAAAACGCAGCCAGCCTCGAGCAGATTGTGCCAGGCACACCGGCGTGGGATCTGATTGTCACCGATCCTCCGAAGGAACTGGACTACGAGATGTGGATTGGCCCGTCGAAGATGGAGCCGTACATCAGGGCTCGCTCCCACAAATCGTGGCGCTGGAACTACAACACCGGCGGAGGCCAGCTCATGGACTGGATCGGCCACCATTGCGATATCGCCCACTGGGGGCTCGATTTCGATCACACCGGTCCGTCGGAAATCGAAGGCAGCGGCGAACTCCCACCGCCCAACGCGGTTTGGAATACCGCGCCGAAATACCGGTTCGAACTGAAATACCCGCGGGGCGTGACGATGACAATTGCCGGTGGCTACCCCGGTATCAAGTCCGGGGTAAAGTGGATTGGCACTGAGGGTTGGGTATGGGTCGACCGCGGGGGATTTGACGCCTCGAATCCGGCCTGGAAGCCAGGCAAATACCTGCCGCGGGAACTTCGCAAGGTCAAGCTCTATACGTCATCCGATCATCAACAGAACTTCCTGGATTGCATCAAGACACGTCAAACAACCGTGACGCCCGTGGAAATCGGACACAATTCCGCGATTCCCGGGCACCTTTGCCTTATCTCGATGCTCACTGGAAAGAAGATCCAGTGGGATGCGAAGGAAGAGATGATCATCGGCGTTCCGGAAGCGAGCAAATTGATGACGCGCGAATACCGTGGACCCTGGAAGATGAGCTAGGAATTCGACCGTTCTTCCTCAGTCCTCCTGCCGTCGAGTACCGGTTCCCGGTATGATTTCGAGTGCCAAGTGGTTTGGCAAATTACCGGCCGACGATAGAATGGTCGATTGGGTTGGAGGGATAATGCGACCCGTAACGCGCAGAGACTTTATTGGAGGGGCAGCCGCAGTTGCAGCGGTCTCATCAACGAAGTTCACGTTTGGAATGCCATTGGGATTAGCGCTGGGCATCCAGTTGTACAGCGTGCGGCAGCAGATGGCACAGGACTTTGAAGGGACCCTGGCGGCGGTGCGCGAGGCTGGGTATCTTGAGGTGGAGTCTGCTTCGATGCCGAAGAAACCCGCAGCGGAGATCCGCAGGGCGCTCGACCAGGCGGGGCTGAAATGCGTCAGTTCACACCGTGGTTTTGTCGATGTCACCCGGGACCTGGATGCCACAACAGAATTTGAGAAGACCATCGGGGTGAGTTACATCGTTTGTCCGGGACCGGGACGCAAGAACCCACCTGTCTCCGGTCAACAGGCTGGGCCGCCCACGATAGATGACTGGAAGTACAACGCCGAGGAATTCAACAAAACCGGTGAGAAGCTGAAAGCTGCGGGCATCACTTTTGGCTACCACAATCACTGGGTGGAGTTTAAGCCGGTCGACGACAAGGTGCCTTACGAAGAACTGCTCGAGATCTGCGAGCCGGACAAGATGACTTTCGAAATGGACCTGGGCTGGGTGAAAGTAGCAGGCCAGGATCCTGTGGCACTGATGAAAAAGTATCCGCACCGTATTTCAATGTTGCATGTGAAAGACTTTCACCTTCCGCCTAATATCTCGTTCGCAACTCATGATGAGGCAAAGGTGACTGAACTGGGCCGCGGATCGATTGACTACCGGCCGATCTTTGCGCAGGCCGCCGAAAACCAGAAGATTACGCACGCCTTCGTCGAGCAAGAGGCATTCGATATGCCCTGGAAAGAATCGCTGAAGATGGATGCAGAGTACTTGAAAAACCTTACAACCTAACGCACCTTCATCGCCTGAGGATACATGGCTGCTTCAACAGAAATGAGAGTTTCTCCAGTCCAGAAAGTAGCGTGGGATTCCACCTTCGCTTTTCTGGCTTTGCGATTATGGCTGGGATTTCGTGCCTTGTTCGTCGGCATTCAGAAATATGCCGCGTACAAATCGGTTGCAATGCCGCTCATCGATCCATCTACCGGCCAACCGGATGCAAGCGGCGTGATGGTCAACGTGAGCGTGAAGTCATACGCGTTGGCTAATTATGCGGGAATACCTGTAGGACTCAGAGACAAATTCGCGAACGATCCAATGTTTCCGAAATTCGCATTGACTCTGTTCGATCGCATGCTTGGCCCGGCGTTCATTCTCACCGGAATCATGCTCATCATCGGATTGGGCACGCGCGTCTCATTGCTTGTACAGGGATTGCTGTTTATCGCACTGACGGTCGGCCTGGTTCTGATTGATTCGAACGATGGCGTGGCCTACCTTGGAATTCATATCGGCCTGGTTGCTGCCGCGTTTTTGCTTGTCCAGCACAACAGGTTTGCGGTTCTGAAAAAATGGTAGACAAGTTAAATCGTCGTGAGTTTATCGGCGCCACAGCGGTGGCGAGCGCCGCCATGCTGCTTGAGGCCTGCAAATCCGATTCAGGCGAACAGACGGCCGCCACCAAGAAGTCTTCGCTGAATACCATCAATGTCGCCCTCATTGGATATGGCGAGGAAGGGCAGGTTCTGCTCGAATCGCTGCTCAATATTGATGGTGTACGGCTCGTCGCCCTCTGTGACATATGGGACTACCACCGCGGCGAAGGCCAGCGCTACCTGCAGAAACTGGGGAACGAAGTTCGCGCTTACGAGAATTACGAGGATCTGCTGGCCAAGGAAAAAGATCTTCAGGCGGTCCTCATCGCGACACCGGATTTTTGTCATGCACCGATGACCAACACCTGCCTCAAGGCCGGTCTGCATGTGTACTGCGAAAAGATGATGAGCAACACGATTGAAGGTGCGCGCACAATGGTGCAGACCATGCGTAAAACCGGCAAGCTGTTGCAGATCGGCCATCAACGCCGCAGCAACCCGCGGTATGTATTCACGTTGAACAGACTGCTGCACGACGCGCAGTTTTGCGGGCGGCTCACTGCAGTGCAGGGACAATGGAATCGCGCGGTCAAAGAGGACTTCGGATGGCCCAAGAAGTTCGAGATGCCCGCAAGCATGCTCGCAAAATACGGCTATAAAGACATGCACCAGTTCCGCAACTGGCGCTGGTACAAAGGGCTCGGCGGCGGTCCTTTATCGGATCTCGGAGCGCACCAGATCGACATTTTCAATTGGTGGCTGGGCACCACGCCCAAATCCGTAGTCGCCAGCGGTGGTCTGGACTACTTCAAGAATCACGACTGGTATGACAACGCCATGGTTATTTACGAGTATCCCCTGGCGCAGGGTGTTGCGCGCGCGTTTTACCAGGTGCAGACAACTACCAGCGCCGGCGGCGGCTACTTTGAATCGTTTATGGGAGACGACGGCACCATCAAAATGTCAGAAGATCCGTCGCTCTGCGCCATCTATCGTGAAGCGCGCGCCGATGCCGTTTCATGGGACGACTTGGCACAGAAGGGTTATGTGCGCGCAATTCAGACATCCGCTGACGCGACCAAGGTAGACGTGCGCGAAACCGCGCAACTTGCACAATACGAGATTCCTGTGTTCTTTAATAAACCTCCGCATCAACCCCACCTGGAAAATTTCTTCAACGCGATCAGGGGAACGGCCAAGTTAAATTGCCCGGGCGATGAGGCTTTCAAAAGTGAATACGTCATTCACAAAGCCAACGATGCGGTTGGAGCCGAGAAGAAGCTTTTGATTACCAGCGAAGAAGTGGAAGCCTGAGATTATGAAAACTATCCCATTCCGTAATTGCTCATTTGTGGCCGCAATCGTTGTAGCTGCTGTTAGTGCACTGGCGCAGGACAAAGTCCCGCTGAAAACCCAACTGCCTCGTCCTCTGTTCGTTGGCACGCCCGTTCCGCTCAATGTGCCCAACCTTGAGCCGCCCATGAAGGGCAAGCGTCCGGACTTCATGGTTCCCGCGGGCACTCTGAATCTCGCCAGGGGGAAGAAAGTTACGTCGAGCGACAACAATCCTGTGGTGGGAACGTTGGATCTCGTCACCGATGGCGACAAGGCCGGCGACGAAGGCTCGTGGGTCGAACTCGGGCCGGGCAAACAATGGGTCCAGATCGACCTGGCAAAGAGCGCCAACATCTATGCCGTCCTGGTGTGGCACTTCCACTCGCAGGCACGCGTCTACCGGGATGTAGTCGTCCAGGTATCCAATGACCCCACGTTCAAGTCAGGCGTCACCACCATCTTCAACAATGACTTCAAAGGCGAAATTGGAGCCGGCGCGGGTAAGGACTTGAATTACGTTGAAACTTACCAGGGTAAGTTGATCGATGCCAAGGGGGCGAAAGGCCGTTATGTTCGCCTCTACAGCAACGGGAACACGACTAACAAATTGAACGACTACATTGAGGTTGAAGTGTGGGGCAAGCCAGCCTGAACTTAGCCGCCGGGGCAGCGCACTAATGGAAAGCGCGGCTACTGCTTCGCGTTGGGCTCGCTGGACGGCTTTCTTCATCGTCGCGCTTATCGGACTGGCACTTCGGCTTCCAAAACTAAGCGCTCGGCCCATGCATACTGACGAAGCCGTCAACGCTTACATCGTTGGACAATTGCTTGCCAACGCGCCTTTCATCTATGATCCGCAGGATCGTCATGGTCCTGCGCTTGCGGCCCTTGCTTTGCCGATGGTCAGAGCGCAGGGAGCGAAGTCGTTTTCTGACCTGACGGAATCAGAGCTGCGAATTGTACCGGTCTTAGCTGGGACCATCACAATTTTGCTATTTGGCACTGCTGCTGAAATGTTCGGCTTCATCCCCAGCCTGCTCGCAGCCATTCTGTTTGCCGTGGCTCCGTTGCCGGTTTACTACGACAGGTATTTCATCCATGAATCGCTGTTCTGCGCGGCGACGTTCGGACTGATCCTGTCTGCTTGGCGCGCATCGCAAACGCGCTCTGCTCGCCAGGCAGCGCTCGCAGGCGTGTGTGCTGCACTCATGCTGGCTTCGAAGGAGACGGCGCTCCTTCATTTCTTTGCCCTGGCAGCCGCTGCGATTGTGTTTAGATTCACGATTGCGCGCGAAACTGGCCCAATGCGGCATCGCCAGTGGAAGACGATATTTATTGCGGCTATCTCTTTTCTATTGCTCAGCACAGTCTTATTCACCTGGTTTGGCAGAAACTGGAAAAACCTGCCCGCGCTATTCCATGCCGCCCCCCACCTGTTTGCACGCGCGGCCGGTCAAGGTCACGAAAAGCCGTTCTGGTATTTCGGCCGGCTTCTCGTTGCCGGTTGGTCTGGTGGACTGCTCGTCGCATTTGCCTGCGTCGGGCTCTTCATCATAATCAGAAGACGTGATGGTTCGCCTTATCAATGGCTCGCATACTACGGATTATTGATCGCCATTATCTACAGCCTGATTCCATACAAAACACCATGGCTGGCGCTTAATCTGTGGCTTCCCCTAACGCTACTCGCCGCTAGCGCAGTCGAGTCGCTCTGGCGGTGGTGCACGACGAAATTCCCTCGGCGCGCAACGATTCCAGCATTATGGATGCTCGCGGCCTTAACCGGCGTGCTTATTGCGCATGACACGCGCCAACGCGTCTTTGCTTATCCTGCGGACGAGAACAACCCGTATGCCTATTCGCAGACTTCGGAGGATATTCTAGCGCTACCCACAGAGATCGCAGATTTGGCTCGCAAGAATGGAATAGTTACGCCACGCATTACGCTGATTGCTGCCGATCCCTGGCCTCTTCCGTGGTACTTGCGGCACTTTTCCCAAGTTGGTTTCTGGCAGCCGGGCCAGCAAGTTGGAGATGCGGATTTCTATATCACTTCCACCGAAGCTGCGGATCAGTACGCCGACAGATTCAGGATGTTTCGCCCGGAATTCTTCGGAGTTCGCCCTGGTGTGCTCGTCCTGTTGTGGTCACCCGCACCCAAATAAATCTCAATGAGTGAAATCCATCAATTCAACGGCAGCGCCATGGCGACACATTTTCAGGTGCGCATCAATTGGGACGAGAAAATGTACGCCGCGCAGGCTGCACAGGCTGCGTTTGATCTGGTCGCTTCCCTTGAAGCGCGCTTGAGCCGCTTTCGAAGTAATAGCGATATTGCCCGCATCGCAGAACTGGCGCCCGGTGAGAAGATGCGCTTGAGCGAGCCGGCCTTTGCCTGCCTTGAAATTGCGGAGCAGATGGAGCGGGCCACCCACCGCGCATTTTGCGCAACTCCCACGGCCCTCACAAGTCAGCGTACCCTTCCCGAGTGGAATCTGTTGTCGAATGAGCAATCCATTGTTTGCATCACCGGCCAGCTCCAATTCGATCTGGGCGCCATTGGTAAGGGATTCGCGCTTGACCGCATTGCCGAATTACTTTGCCAGTGGGATTGCCGCTCGTTTTTGCTTATCGCCGGTGGCAGCAGCGTACTAGCCGGTGATGCGCCTGCCGACAGTCCAGGGTGGTCCTGCGGCCTGGGTGACGATGACGCATCGCACAGGTTCTTTCTGACTCACGCTTCATTGAGCGGTTCAGGGCTGGCGGTACAGGGACTCCACATTCTCGATCCTCGAAACGGGCGCCCGGCATCGCGGCAAATGCGTGCCTGGGCTCTGGCCGATACAGCCGCTGAATCTGATGCGCTCTCAACCGCGTGCATGGTTCTCAGCGAGCCGGAACTTGAAGAGGTACTCGCTCAAAACCATTCCTGGCTGTCTTTCCTCGAAACAGCCGAAGGATACCGACCGATTGGAAGGCGCGCGCTTCCGATTCAATCGTAGAGTAGAACTCGAATCTACAACTATTCGATTCAAAGCCGAATTCCCCGCCCTCGCCTGCACGGTTCCGGGTGACGAACTGTGTTTTCAGTATCTGGATGGTGGGTTACATATTAGAATGACGTGGAGAGACAGGTGAAGTCGATAATTTTTCTGTCATTATCCAGATTGAGCAAAAGCGATAAAGGCGAACGCCGGAGAGTAAAGCCAAAGCGTTTTCCTATTTTCTAAAGCCTTGCCCGATGATCGCTGACTGGCGAGCCCCATGAATCCGCAGGAAGCGAAGTGCCCATTTAATCCGGAATCCGCGGAACCGCCTTTGGCGAACGCGCCGAGCCCGCCTTTGGTCAAAGGCTGGCCTCTGCTGGGTAGCACCTTTCACTTTCTGAGCGACGCGCCGGGTGTTTTGAATCGCGCTTACCGGAAGTATGGGCCGGTGTTCAGACTTCGCGCACTCTGGATCAGATACACCATCATCGGTGGGGACGAAGCGAAGCTCTTCATGCAGCAGGGGCTCCCGAACCAGTATCTGTCGCGGGAGAAAATCTTTCACACCATCGGTAAGGAACTGGGCACTCACGATTTCATGATGAGCCAGTCAGGCCCAACGCATCTCAGGTTGCGGCGAATGTTGGCGCTGGGCTACTCGCGCGAAGCGGCATCCGCTTTCGTACCGGATTTTATTGAGGTAGTCAGGGACGAGGTGCGTAAGTGGCCGGCCGGGAGTACTCGCGGGGTGATGGCCGCGATTAACCGCATCGCATTCGAGCAGTATAGCCAGGTGATGTGCGGTCGCTCGCTGCATCAGCACTTTGCCGAAGCCATGACCACGATCGAAACCAACATGAACGTCGGCGGACGCGTATGGCCGTTCCTAGCGCTCAAAAACCCGTGGTATCGCAAAGCCCGCAATAAGGTCATTGGTCTGATATCAGACATGGTGGATGAGGCCGCGAACGAGACGGCCGAGCCAGGTTCCGTAAATTCGGTCGGTTCCCGAAAGACGATCATCCACACGCTGCTGAGCCTTCGCGACCCGGAAGGCGTGCCGCTGCGGCATGACCAGGTTGTGTGCTATGCGATGTATGGGTGCGCGGGCAGCGTGGCCTACATGGCTAGGCTAATCGGTTTCATGTTGTACCAGATTCTCATCGACCCAGAGCTGAAGCGCATTCTCACGGAAGAAGCGGACCGCGCATTCTCAGAGGGAATCCGCGATGCGTCGGACGTGCGGCGGATGGAACTGATGTGCGCGGTGTACCACGAAACACTGCGCTTCCGCCCGGTTTCGCAGGGCATGCCTTACTATACCGATCGCGCCTTTGTGTTTCAGGGTAAGAAAGTGGATGCCGGGGATATTACGGTTCTCTCGCAGGTTCCGTTGAGTTTCTCAGAGCGTTACTTCACCGATCCTATGCGTTTCGATCACACGCGTATGATGAGTCCACGCAACGAACATCGCAAAGGCGGCGGTTTCCATCCTTTCGGTATGGGCGATCGAACGTGTACGGCGATGGGTCTGACGGAGTTGATGGCGATAACCATGGTCGCGGCAGTTTTGCACGAGTGTGACCTTGAGATGGCGCCGGCCAGCTATCGACTGAAGCTGAAAATTCGCCCGCTGCCCGCGCCTGACGATGGTTTCCGCATCAAGGCCAAGCCGCGTGAGGGCATGGTTCGCGAGGCTGCTCCCTCCGAGGAAAATATTACTGCTGCATTTCCGGGATCTGACGACCCATCGGTCGTCGAGCTACTGGGAAACGCGCCGAGCCGGACATTTCGGCAGGGCGAGATCATTATCCAGCAGGGCGACACAGCCACGGCTTTCTACATCGTTGAGCGCGGCACGGTGACAGTGAGTAAGGATGGCAAGGTTGTGGCGACGCTTGCGCCCGGTCAGTATTTCGGCGAGATCGGACTGCTGCACGGCGTGCCCAGAACCGCTACGGTCACGGCTCAAAGCCCTTCGGTTCAGGTACTGGAATTGTCGCGCGAACGGTTTCTGGATCTGGTGGAGAATTCCGATCTGGTGTCCGGCGAGATGGCGGCGATCGCACGCAAGCGAACCGCTCACAATGTCTTGCGAGATGCGCTGCCGGGAATTTCCGCTGACGCGCTCAGGCGACTCTTTCCGGAGTTTTCAACGGAGAAGCTGGAGGCCGGCGCAATCGTTATCCGCGAAGGCGACGTCGCGGATCGCTTTTATGTAATTGCGGAAGGCTGCGCCGTCGTTACCCGGCGAGTCGATGGCGGCTCAGAGGAACTCGCGCGGCTCGGACCTGGCGAATACTTCGGCGAGATGGGCATGATTACCGGTCAACCACGCAATGCCACCGTAACAATTGCCGACGATGGACCTGCGGTTCTGTTGAGTACGGACCGCAAAGGATTTCTGACGGCATTCCATGGTGGAGCATCCGGCGACCTGGCGCAGACGATGATTACGCGAGCGGCGCTGCTGAAATAAACGTGGGCTGCGCCGATCAGGAATTCCTTTCCTTGATGTCCTTATCGAAGAAGCGGAACAGAACTTTGCGGATGTCGAGGAAGAGCTTGACGCCCACCACGAACTGGTAAGGAGTCCACTTCAGGACTTCTTTGACCGCTTGCCAAATGCCGATGGGAGCGATGCCGTGAGCGCCTTTCCAAACCAGATGATACGCCACCAAACAGAACCCCAAGCTCATGGTGGTCACTGAGAAGGTAAGAACGCCGCGCAGAAATATAGAGATCGCCATCGATGCTTTATCGACCAGATTGGTGAACTGAAATGGCGGCGAGTCCAACCAGCGCTGCGCGAGATAAACGGTTCGGTTGGCCATATCGGAGAGTTGTTCAATCGCGAGAAAGTCTTCGTTGCTTGGTCCCTTAAAGAGAAATTTGAGTACCTTCTTATGCACGCGCTTGCGAGCAC
>Ga0206872_10201_pt2 | contig 13460 bp, 12 predicted proteins | sample Alteio_BWOrgCont_34_FD_152906 | JGI IMG/M metagenome (GOLD analysis project Ga0206872, IMG submission 152906) | Enriched cells from forest soil in Barre Woods Harvard Forest LTER site, Petersham, Massachusetts, United States -... | ecosystem: Environmental > Terrestrial > Soil > Temperate forest >... | reverse complement strand
TAGTGGAAACTTCTGCAGGCGCAACGGTTTTCGCCGGTTTACTTCGCGGCGAGGGGTCGGGGTCCAAATCTGGATCGAGGAGGATCATCGTTCGCGGGGCTCGGGCGGTGTCGCGCGGCCCGCTTCATTCCAATTCTACGCGCAACCCAAAAGCCCACGCGCATTTCCGGCCACAAACTCTCTCCGCATTCCTTTGTGCGGTGCCTCGCACCGGACCAGTCCGGACCAGGCCGGACAAGGCGAGCATAGCAAATACACTTAGAAACCGTGCTCCGCACTATCCGCGAATTAATGTACTATTTGGTAACCAGTTTTCGGCATTGGCCGGGGGTGCATTTTGTTTGCCCTACAGGTGGGAAAGGCTCAATCGAATTCGGATCAGGGCTCAGCGGCGCGGCAGGTTAACCAGGGCCCCGCGCCCGCCGGTAACCCGGAGATTGACTTTGAACAGGAGTGCGCGCCAGAACTTGAGCCACAATCCAGCGCCCAATGGAATCTCAGTAAAATCCGCTTCGGTACCCCTGGTGGTGACGATCCGCCTCAAACGCCTTCTCCGTTTCAGGGCAGGCCTTTTCCCCGTGTGATCCAAACCAAGCGCATAGTCAACGAACCGGGAGACGAGTTTGAGCAGGAAGCGGATCAGGTCGCCGAAGAGCTCATGCAGGCACCGAATTTCGATGCCGAGAAACCCTCGCATGCCCGCTCAAGCGGCATACGGGCACCCATCCATGCAAGGGCCATTGCACCCCCCGACTTTGGAATGCCGTCCATCGTTCACCAGGTGCTCAACTCACCGGGACGGGCGCTGGACCCCGACTCCCGCGCCTTTTTCGAGCCTCGATTGGGCCGCGATCTTTCCTCCGTTCGGATTCACACAGACGCCGCGGCCTCACTCTCGGCGCAGTCCATAGGCGCCCACGCCTACACCTCAGGAAACAACATTGCGTTTGGCGCCGGCAGATTTTCACCGGCCACGGCAGAAGGAAAACGCCTGCTTGCCCATGAGCTCACTCACGTTGTGCAGCAAGATGCGGCAGGTCTCTCAACCGGTACAAGCCGGCAAGCAGGGCCAGCGCCGATTCAGAGACAGGATGCACCGGGCTCCGCTAATGCAGCCACCAAATCTCCCGTCGTCAAAAAGATCGTGGCATATTTCCGTTTGAAAGGTGTGGCCTGGGCGTATCTAACTGACGACAGCATGCAGACGGTGCAAGTGCTTAAAAACACCCTGGACCCGGGCTCCTACACCGAAACACCTCAGGGCGCTCCTTCAGGTGACAAAGACGCCGACTATATCCAAATGGTGGGGTCTGGCTTTTCCTGGAGACAGCCCGTCGCCTATTACGAGCCGGGCGCAAGCATTACCGTCGAAATCCAGCTAACCCCGGAACAGCGTGTCGCGCGCCTGCCCGATTACATCCGCGCCTATGTGTCGCGCGACGGCAGTAAACATCCAACGGAGCCCGAACTTGAAAAGCAGGCCGACGAAGGCGAAGCCCTGGTGCGGGATGGCATTACCCGCGAAGACATTGCTATGACAGACAATCCCGACGCCGCCATCGAGGTAAAAGGCGAGGTTCGTCCGCTCGAGGAGGCTAGCGACGACGTACTTGTGGACTCGATGCGCAATCGCGGTTTCGACGATTTCCCTTCAGAGAAGGAATTTAAAAACCGGCTCGGAAAGCAAGTTCTTAACGACCCCATGTCGATGTGGAACGAGAAATCCGCCGCCGACTACTGGAAGGAGTTTCCTGATGACGCACCCAAAGAGTGGGAAAAATTTGCGGACCCGAAATATAAAGCGGCATTGCACGACGAAGCGGAAGCCTGGCGCGCGGCGTTCAAGCGCATTGATGCCGCTGCCGGCGTCGTCAACGGCATCGCGTGGGTCACAATTGCTGTCGCGGGATCGTTCGTAGCGGCTGAGGGCGCGGCGTTCTATGCTTCGGCCGATCTTGCCGGCTCAATCGAAGCGGTCACCGGCGTCCGCATGGCGCTGTGGATGAAGGCGCTGGGAGCCGCCTTCATGACCACCAATTTCGCGGAGTCGCTCATCAAGCGCTATAAAGAAGCCGAGGAGACCGATACCAATATTGTTTCCACTATCTTCGCCGCTATCGACGATGCATTGGGGGGCTTCAAAAGTCTACCAAGCCGTCACAAACAAATCCATCCTGAGCGGCAAGGACCTTCATCAGACGGGGGGCGAACGCGGAGCGAATGCTATCGTAGGGTTTTTCGAAAGCTACCTCAGCATGCTCGGCGCCAGCGAATTCTTCGGCAAGCCCCTTCCGAAAGTGAGTGCACCCGAAACTACCGCCGGAGAAGGAAACTTAGACACGCAGACGGACCAGCCATCTGACCCACAAAGCGACAGCACTGTGAACGACCAGGCAAATGCCGCCGAGAAGCAAGAGCAATCTGCGGCACAATCGAATGACTCGGCCGCCCAGGACCAGGCCGCAGGCAACAAAGACGCCGCGGGCAATAAGGACAACGATGTGATCGACCTGAACGCCGAACGGGAGAAGCGCGCATTAGCAGCGCGCGCAAAGGCGAAGCGGGTCGTTCAGCAGAGAAAAGCCGCGGTTGGCGATAATCAGCGAACGGTCGCCCAGTTCGATGATGATGATATTCAAGCGGACATTGAAGAGAGAACAGCGCATAAGGGGCAGGGAGATCAACTGAATTCGCGTGATGTGAGCAAAGAAAACATCCGCAAAACACGAACTGTGCCCACGACCGAATACGATCCATGGGAGGGCGATTCGGAACTGCTGGGCAAACGGCTTGGTGGGAAACCAGGGCCCGGTTATCAGGCGCACCATATGGTGCCGGGCGGCGAGCCCAGGGCACAGGAACTCCGAAACTTCCTTAAAAGTCGCGGCTGGAAAGACATCAATGATCCTGATAACGGCGTCTGGCTGCCGACCGGCAAGCAGACTGAAAACCTCGGCGCCGAGTTCAAGCACGAATTCACCTTCGACGCCGAACACTACAACGATGAATATTTCGAACGGATGGAAGACATCCTGATGAAGGACGAAAAAATCACCGTCTCTGAACTTCGCCTCAAGCTCCGCGCCATCAGAGAGTATCTGAAAAACGGGCAACTGCCGCCTGAGGGACTATAGCGGCTCCGGAAAAACTCGTTCAGACACAGACAAAGAGACATTTGCAGCAGGACGTGACTTTCCGCTGCGACGGTTGCCGATAACACTCATGATTTCAGTCCGGGCTTCGGGCCCTCTACAAAAACGCAGGCCGCAGTCGTTAATCGACCGCGGCCCATGTCCTATTCCCTATTGGCTACTCCCTATTCCCTGCCTTACTGAGGTTTAGCCGTATGCCCCTGCGCTCGTTCTTCAGCCTGCGCCACGTTCACCTCGATCGACCCCGTCAACGGCAGTTCCTGTTGTTGCGGCTTGGCGCTCTCATAGGCGCGCACAATCCGCTGCACCAGCGCGTGGCGCACCACGTCTGAATCCACAAAGTGGCAAAAGTGGATCCCCTCCACGCCGTCGAGCACATTAATCGCATCCACCAGGCCCGACTTGCGCGGGTTCGGCAGATCGATCTGCGTAATGTCGCCCGTAATTACGGCCTTCGAGTTGTTGCCCATGCGCGTCAAAAACATCTTCATCTGTTCGATGGTGGTGTTCTGCGCCTCGTCCATAATGATGAACGCGTCGTTGAGCGTGCGGCCGCGCATAAACGCCAGCGGCGCAACTTCAATCACGTTCTTCTCCAGCATCTTGTCAACGCGGTCCGGCTCCAGCAGGTCGTAGAGGGCGTCGTAAAGAGGCCGCAGGTATGGGTCAACCTTCTCCTGCAGGCTGCCGGGCAAAAATCCCAGCTTCTCGCCGGCCTCAACCGCCGGCCGCACCAGCACAATGCGGCTTACTTTTTTTGCGTTCATGGCGGCCACGGCCATCGCTACCGCCAGGTAGGTTTTGCCGGTGCCCGCCGGGCCCACGCCAAACACCATGTCGTTTTGCTCAATGGCTTCAACGTAGCGCCGCTGGTTAATCGAGCGCGGCTGCACAGTCCGCTTGATGCCCGCCGAGCGCTGCTTGCCCGCCTCGGCCACCGCCTTCAATGTCGAAGCCGAATCGGCTACCACAAGCCGAAGCATTCCGTTCAGCTCTCCATTGTGTGGATTGATGCCCTGCCGCCGCAGAGCTTCAAAGTCCTGAAAGATCCGCTGGACCCGCCCTACTCCTTCGTCGGGCCCTTCAACGTGTACGGCGTCGGATCGCAAATCAATGCGAACGCCGAGCGAATCTTCCATCAGTCTGAGGTTTTCATCGCGAGTGCCGAAGAGCGGCTCGAGGTTGGGAGTGATCTCCAGATCGATCTTCAAAGGTATTTATAGCCTCCAGGGCGCGGGTTGAGGGTTATATGAAAAACCGGCCGCGACCCCGAGGGGCACGGCCGGAAAGGACAAATAGACTTGTTCGGCAAACCTTGCAGAGGCAAGCAAGGTGGTGGAGAAAGTTGAGTGCAATAAGGGAGCCGGCTGCTGGCAAGACGTGAACCGGAGGACTGGAGGCAGGGCGGAGCGATTGCTCTGGGCTGCCTGAAAGGACCGCGGGATGGCGTTGGCGACCAATTCCGGTATCTGGCCTTGAGAGTAGCGCGAGCGATGCGGCACGTCAATTACGCCTCTCATTAAATTTGATTCAGCAAGTGCCTTCGTGGATACCTGCACCGGCTTGGATTGATAGTTACATTCTCAAAAGCGGGCACAAGCAAGCTGGCGTCAATGGCGAGCGTGGAGGCTAAAATCAGCTATGCCCTCCAAACTGAAGCAATTCAGGCGTCGCATAAAAAGTGTCATTCTAACGCCGGACTGGGCTTACCGGCTGTCGCTGCGTTCCAGGTTTGGCACTGGCAGGCTTTCTGAAAAACCGTCCAAACCCCTCCCCAACGGAACCCTGCAAAACGCCTCGGAGTGGAAGCATGCGACTGACGAAGGCAGACGGCTGCAGATTCCACTGCATCGCAGCGATGAGAAGAACTGGGACCACCTGGCCGCGGTGTTCGCCATCCTTGCTGAAACCACCCCCTCGGCGCGCATTCTGGATGCAGGCGCAGAACTCTACAGCAACGTGCTGCCAGCCCTGTTCGTCTACGGATACCAGAACCTGATCGGGATCAACCTGGACTTCAAGGCTCCGGCGCGGCGCGGCCCCATCCGGTATTTGCATGGCGACATTACGCAAACGGGGTTCGCCGAGGCCTCGTTTGACGCCGCCTGCTGCATGAGCGTCATCGAGCACGGTGTTCCGCTTGAGGATTATTTCCGCGAAATGCACCGAATCCTGAAGCCAGGCGCGCTGCTCATCACTTCGACCGACTACTTCCCCTCCCCGATTGACACTCGCGGCCAAAGCGCTCATGGGGCTCCAGTCAAAATCTTCACGCGCGCCGAGATTGAAGCCGCGCTGCGGTTGGCGGTAGAAATCGGGTTCGAGTTGACGGGCGAAGTGAATCTCGATTGCGACGAAAAGCCGGTGCGCTGGGAGGAATGCGACCTCGATTTCACCTTTGTGATCTTCACTCTACGCAAAAAACGCTAAGTCAATCGCAACTCCAGGTTGCCGAATGCCGGGTGCCCTCGTCAGTCAGATTAAAAGGGGCACGGACTTCTTGGGCTGCGAAAAAATCCATGGGAGCGCAAGAAGGTCAGGGCACGACTTCACAGGCTGCGGAAAAACTCGTTCGGACGCAGGCAAAGCGAGCTTCGTATCAGGGCACGGCTTCAGTCGCGCCGATAAAGCCTTTAAAGGAGTGGGGTTTTAACCCCCGCGTGTCGGATTTTCACTCCGCCGGGTGAGTTTTTCCGCAACCTCTTCAGTCGTGTCCGTGCTGGGCCTGCGGGCCCGTGAAAACTCATGAAGATCGACATCGCGTTTTCGGCCCGGGCCAAACGCGCCGTAGGCGCAACGTATGTTAGCCCAGCGTTTCAACGCTGGGAAAGCAGCCCCAAAACCCCGCGGCCCCGTAGGGGCGATGCAATTTTTCGCTTGAACACCAAAGTCCACACGGGTACGCCCCGGACCCCGAGAAAGCTCAAGAGATGGTCTTCGCGCCCGTAGGGGTGCGGCGAATCCTCCCGCCGCTGGATTCCGCATTATGCGTTTTCCCCGTTTTCGACCCTGCTGACAAAAACCATAAAGAGGCGGGGGGTTAACCCCTGCTTGCCGGAGTTTTTGGGGGCGACCATATGAGTGGGGATTCAAGCATCCGCTACCCTCGCCATTGACCCCCAAACCCCTTTCCCGTAAACTGGATAATTGCGAGGGATGCGGACTTAGCTGCACCCCCTATCCGCATCATTTTCCCTGAACATCTGGGGCCCGCAACCGGGTCTGCCGGCAGCAGGGCTGAAAATCAAGAAGGAAAAACAATGGCAAATCATGTATCGGCGCTCAAGCGTGCCCGTCAGACAGTCACCCGCACCGAAGTGAACCGCGCCAGCCGCAGCCAGGTGCGCACCAGCCTTCGTTCGCTCCGCGAGGCCCTGGTCAAGGGCGACGTCAAGGCCGCCCAAACCCAGTATCGTGAGACAGTTTCGACCCTCGACAAGAGCGTCAGGAAGGGCGTTCTGCACGCCAACACCGCCTCCCGCTACAAGGCGCGCCTCAACGCCCGCCTCAAGGCCGTCGCCACCGCGAAGCCAGCACCAGCGAAGGCATAGCAGAGCGCAGCTACCTGTTTAAATGACGCGGCCAGGGCAAACCTGGCCGTGGTTCTTTGTACGGTGTTTTCTGGATTCGTGCTAGGCTGTGAGCGATGAATAAGCGAATCGTCTCCGATCCCGAGATCCTGAGCGGAACGCCGGTGTTCCTCGGAACACGGATCGCTCTTGATCACGTAGCCGGCCTTATTCAAAAGGGAGCGACCGACGCGGAGCTCGCCGATGACTTTCCCGCGTTGAATAAGGAAGACTTCGAGTACGCGCGCACCTATGCGCTGACGTACCAGCCTGCTCGCACCCCTCCCAAACCGTTGCAACTGCGCCGCCGAACCAGGGCTGCTTGACGCGTTTCCTGCTGGACGAAAATATCTCTCCGACTCTGGTGCGGTGACTCGCGGAGTTAGATATCTTTGCACAGTCAGTTCCGCATGTCGGCCTTGCTGGCGCATCAGACAGTGCCGTCTGGGCCTACGCGACGGCTAACGATATGGCGGTGGTAACGGCCAACGTCCGCGATTTTCTGACTCTGGCGAGGCTGGATATCCACGCCGGGCTGATCGTCTTGCAGGAAGGCGCACTAAATCACCTTGAGCAGTTCGAGCGCCTTGAACCGGTCATGGGGTTCGTGGAGGCACCGACGGATCCAGATTTTCTGCTCAACAGGGTCATTGAAGTCAACGGGCCGAATGACTTCCGAGGGCATAAATATACTTGACTAACCAATGTGAGTGGGCTATTCTCACTACATGGAATACCCAAAGACACTACTGGAAGCAATTGCATTCTTCAACAACGAACAGGTTTGCATTGATGCAGTTGCCGCTATGAAGTGGCCGGATGGCAAGCCTCGGTGCGCTCATTGCAACGCGCAGGACCCCTATTACCTTGCCACACAGAAGCGCTGGAAGTGCCGCAAATGCCGCAAGCAGTTCTCTGTGAAGGTGGGAACCATCTTCGAGGATTCGCCCATCAGCTTGCAGAAGTGGCTACCGGCAATGTGGCTGCTCTGCAACTGCAAGAATGGCATCAGCTCGTGGGAGATTCACCGCGCTCTGGGCGTTACACAGAAAACGGCATGGTTCATGCTCCAGCGCATCCGCCTGGCGCTCAAGCGGGACATTGCGAAGAACAAGCTAGGCGGGGATGATGGGGGTCCTGTCGAAGTCGATGAAACGTATGTGGGACCCAACCTGCAAAAGATGCACCGATCGCGGCGGCTCAAGCTCCAAACGGGAGAGTATGCCCCAACCAAGGCTATTGTGATGGGAATGCTGGACCGTGAAAGCCGGGAGATTCGAGCGAAAGTAATCCCTCAAGCGAAGCGAGAAGTGTTGCAGGACGAAATTCTCAATGGGATCGAGAAAGGCTCGACAGTCTACACAGACGGTCACCCAGGCTATGATCGGCTATTGCTCGAAGGCTATTTGCATCAGGTAATCAACCACACTGAAGAGTACGTGCGCGGCGAAGTCCACACTCAAGGCATCGACAACTTCTGGAGCCTGTTGAAGCGCGGCCTGCGCGGGACCTATGTTGCAGTCGAGCCTTTTCATCTTGATCGCTACGTGACAGAGCAGATCTTCCGCTATACCAACCGCGCAACGAAAGACAATCCACTCACAGATTCAGACCGTTTTCTGTTGGCGCTGTCGCAGGTGGCCGGGAAACGGTTGACCTACGCCGAACTCACAGGCAAGGAGCCGCAAAGACCGGAGGTATCGTGATTGGCCCAAGTGGATGGATCGGCAGGGGCGGGGAAAGCGATCAAAACCCTAGTTCTCTCGCGTCGGCCTCCAACTTGCGATACTTCTGAGTGGCCTCATTGAATTCACGGACGAGAGCCGCGATATTATTGGGGTCAAGTTCCCCAAGGCTGAAAAGAGCGATGGACTCATGCCCAGCATGGGGTGAACTTATTGGCTGGAACGGAAGGCCCGACTTTTCCTCTTCAAATTGAATTAACTGAATATTGCTGGAGAGGTGCCTAGCGAGCAACTCTAAGCGCTCGCTGATTCGTCGAGCTTGAACTCTCAGATACGCTAGGTTATCCGCTGCATCTTTGCGCTCCCTGAGAGTTTTTCCGAGGATGGCGTCCTTGTCATCGCTACTCATGCGCGATAGAGTAGCACGAGCGCTGGCCGCTCTCTAGCTATTAGGTTTAGACGTGGGATTCGCGTAAGGATTGATCGGCCCTTTAGACTGACTTTTAGCTCTCTTAAAAGGAAGCCGGGATCTGGAAATATCACCCAAGGTGGGTCCGATAAAGAATACGCAGCACGCGACGATAAGCGCAACCACGTTGACGAACATGAACAGGACGACAAGTCCCTTGATGGTGAGCCCTAGAAGTGTGCCAATCCAGCGGAGGACGGCCATCACTCAGCTTTCGGTTTAGGTCCACGCTTAGCGTGACCATTCTCGGCACGTCTAGCTTCTCTCTGGGCGTTATCCCGCTCAACCAGGATATTCATCTTCTCAGGAGAAATCCTCACCGCTCGGCGCAGGCCAGTATTAAACAGGCTCATGGCTTTTTGGGGATCAGGCGCGACGAATTGGGTTGCTTTGTCCATAGACACTTTTTCTGGTAGTCTTTACGACATGGCGATGACCAGATTAAGCGGAAGGTCTAGCCGTGCTCGGGTGAACAACGGCTAGGCCGTGAAGACAACGATTGAAAGAGAACAGTCCCAACCCCAGGTCAGGAGATGAGAGGACTGGAATCGGTTTCACCCACACTGTCAACCACTTCGCCGGTCACAGCGCCAACTGTGGCCGGTTTTTACTTTGTGGAACCGCGATCTTCGGCGTAAACCAAATGGCTTACTCCGCTATAGCGGTATAGTACCGTCACCAGTAGTGAGATTGCAAGCGGGGCGTTTGATCTAGGTCCCACTGGCTCGGCACCACTGCGCTTTTCCCTAGTTTCGAGCGCATCCATATTTCTAGCAATATAGCCCAAGAATGTCAAGTGTAAGGGCATTAAAATCAGCGTTTTAATGGGGTAAATTGGGTTAGGGAAGTATATTGTCTCCCTTCCGAGTCTTGGAAATATTGCCCTAAAAATCTTAGTGGGATCACTGCTTCCCTACCGGCCGAATCGACGCCACCATCGCATTAATCTGTGTCTGCGTAAGAGTCGGCTTATCTCCAATACCATTGAAAATCTGAATGTCGAACTGGCGGTCGGCCGAATCGAAAAGCGAGAGCCGGACGATTTTTCGCTGCAGCCGCCGACTTTCAAACTGAAATCCCCTCATAGCAGGACCGCTGACGTTGTAAATAGCGCTCGGCTCTGTGGCTGCGAATAGCTTGCAGCTCAACAATGCCAGAACGCGTTCATTCTCACGCGGCGTTCTCCACCAAGCAGCATCGCGGGTCGTCGTGGCCATAGCTGCCGCCATCAGGCCGTAGTTCGAGCGCCGCTCTTAATCCCGAAAAATCCCGGCCGTTGCCGACGTCATTCTCCATCTTTTAGCATCACCGCCGCCGTCAAAGTCGGGATTCATAAAAACGAGGATTGCTCCCTGTTTCAGGAACCTCGCCGAGGTGCTTGGCCCCCCGGGATGGATTTCTGGCTGTTCGTTCCACGGCGTCTGAATTGAATATCCAAAGGCTTCAATCCGTGCACCTGAAAGCTGAACTGCAGTCTGATCTGGCACAGGAGCAGGAACGAGCCAAGCTTGGGGTTCTTCTCCTAAACTCCGAACGCTGAGGCACGGCCCAAAGAATCTAAAGCAACCGACCAAGGCAAGGTCAATCGTCCAGCCCACAGCCAATACGATGGCCAACCAGAATCCAACCTTTTTCAGGCGTCTGCCCCATACCCCCCAACGCACATGCCACCACTTCAGCTCAGGATCTGCCATGCGCAAAATCGTATCACCAAGCCTGCGATAGCAGGCGCAAGACGGTAGCCCCAAGCGCGAGCCTAGGGAACGGGATCATCGATTCAATGAAAGCCCGCTTGAGCGGGCGAAAGAAATCTAGCCAACCCTGACCAGCCGACTCGCCCCTACCCGATCCGCTCAAATATCCCAGCCGCGCCCATACCGCCGCCCACGCACATAGTCACCATGCCGTATCTCGTCCCCCGCCGGCCCATCTCAGCCAGCAGTGCCGCAGTCAGCTTTGCCCCCGTGCATCCCAGCGGATGCCCCAGCGCAATCGCCCCGCCATTCACATTCACTCTCTCCGGGTCGATCTCCAGCGTGCGAATCACCGCCAGCGCCTGCGCCGCAAACGCCTCGTTCAACTCAATCAGCCCAATATCCTCAAGCTTTAGTCCAGCCTTGGCCAGCGCCTTGGGAATCGCCGTGATCGGCCCGATGCCCATCTCTTCAGGCAGGCACCCCGTCACCGCGTAAGCCACCAACCGCGCAATCGGTGCAATTCCCAACTCGCGGGCGCGATCAGCATCCATCAGCACAGCCGCCGCCGCCCCGTCTGACATTTGCGACGAGTTCCCCGCAGTCACCGATCCCCGCGCATGAAAAACCGGCTTGAGCCTGGCCAGCGCCTCAGTCGAAGTATCCGCCCGCGGTCCCTCATCAGCCGCAAACACAACCTCTGCCGCCACGGGCTTATCCGCCCGCGCCCCCGGCCTTGCCCCCTCAACCTTTACCTCGACCAGTTCCTGCGCAAACCGCCCAGCAGCCTGCGCGGCCAGCGCCTTTTTATGGCTAGCCAGCGCAAACGCGTCCTGGTCCTCGCGCGAAATTCCGTAGTGTTTCACCACCCGCTCCGCCGTCAGACCCATGGTGAGCAGCGAGGCCGGGTAGTGCTCAGCCAGCCATGGATTGGGGCTAAGCTTGTTGCCGCCCATCGGAATCAGGCTCATCGATTCGGCCCCGCCCGCCACCACCACGCGCATGCCGCCCGAACGAATCCGCATATCGGCCTGCGCAATCGCCTCAAGCCCTGAAGCGCAAAGCCGGTTCACCGTAGCCCCCGGAATTTCCACCGGCAGCCCCGCCCTCAAAGCTGCCATCCGCGCCAGGTTGAATCCCTGCTCGCCCTCCGGCTGCGCGCACCCCAGCACCACGTCATCGATCTCTCTCTTATCCAGCCCCGGAACCCGATCCAAAGCCCCGCTCAACGCAGTTGCTGCCAGGTCATCGGGTCGCGTGGTTGAGAGCGCACCTTTAGGCGCTTTACCCACTGGCGTGCGAACAGCGCTCACAATCACAGCTTCAGCCATTCAAACCGCTCCCTTCCCGAACCACCCGCCAACTCGCTCCGTGCCCCATCCATTTCGCAGCTTCATCGCGAAATGGGTGGGAAACCACTCCCGCTGACTCGCCAGCTTGCTGACTCGCTGCCCTTTTCATTCGGTCGTCTGCGTCACCGACCACGCGCTTCCCGAATAAAGCCAATACATTGTCGCGCCGTCGATGGTCGAATCGGCAATCGCATCGTGATCGGGCGGCGCGGGACGAGGTCGTATTCCCGCCTGCGCCTCGCGTAGTTGCTCCGGCGTGGCCCTGTCGATGCCCCAATCGAATTCGAGTTTTCCAGTTGCGTTGTTCGGTGCCAACCGCGAAGTCTCTGGAGCGGTCCTCAGCACCGCCGGATTCGCAACCTCGCCGTCAAAAAACACCAGGAACGAAACCGTTCCGCGCACTGAGCACAAAACAGCCCAGTCGTTTGACCCCGGCCTCCTGAAACTGCCATGAATCACGTTCTCAGGCCCATGCGCCTCGTACGTCTGCGGAATCAGGCACCCTCTTTGATTCAACTCCGCCGCCACCGCAGTCGGCAGCGCCGGAAACGACGACGCCGGCAAATGCTCCACCTTGTACTGTCGCGCTTTCCCGCCCACGGTTGCCTGCCCCGACGAGCTGAATGCGTCTGTTGCTTGGGGTCCCTCAAACTGTGCCATCAGCACTTCGCCGCAGCACACCACCACCGCAAGCGCCACCAGCGCCGCCCTCAGTCCCGCAAACTTGCAATCTTTCATCGTCAGTTCCGCAGCGGCTTTCCCGTCTTCAGCGTGTGCACAATCCGCTCCTGCGTCTTGCGCTCTCCGCAAAGCGACAAAAACGCCTCAAGCTCCAAATCCAGCAGATACTGTTCGGTCACCTTGGCGCCTGCCGTCACGCGCCCGCCGGCCAAAATGTACGCCGCCCATTTCGCCACCTTCTGGTCGTGCTCTGAGGCATACCCCGCCTCACCCATTAAATAGATGCCCGTTTCCATCGTGGCCAGTGCCGCAATACCCGGCGCAGCAACCGTCCTAGGCTGCGGAGCCACATATCCCGTCTCCGCCAGCACCGCCGCCTGCGCCTTGGCCTCAAGCAGCAACCGCTCGCGATTCATGGTGATGCGGTCAGCCGGCAGCAGTAGCCCCAGCCCTCGCGCCTCCTGTGCCGAGGTCGAAACCTTGGCCATCGCGATCGATTCCAGCACCCGCTTCACCGCCGTCAACATCTCCGCCGATTGCGCAAACCGCGCCCCGGGCTGCGCAGCTTCAGGCCCAACCAGCCCCGCCGCCCAATCCACCGCGCGCAGCAACATTTCCTTAGTCCCGCCGCCTGCGGGAATCAGCCCAACCCCCGCCTCCACCAGCCCAATGTACGTCTCAGCGTGCGGCTGCCGTCTCGCCGCGTGCATGCAAATCTCCGCGCCCCCGCCCAGGGTCATTCCAAACGGCGCAGCCACCACCGGCTTGGGGCAAAACTTGATCGCCTGCGTCATCTGCTGGAACGCCTTGATCACGCCCGCAAGTTCGTCCCACTCGCCTTCCTGCGCCAGCATCAGC
>Ga0206872_10233_pt1 | contig 13476 bp, 9 predicted proteins | sample Alteio_BWOrgCont_34_FD_152906 | JGI IMG/M metagenome (GOLD analysis project Ga0206872, IMG submission 152906) | Enriched cells from forest soil in Barre Woods Harvard Forest LTER site, Petersham, Massachusetts, United States -... | ecosystem: Environmental > Terrestrial > Soil > Temperate forest >... | reverse complement strand
TCGCTCTTACGTCTCGTAGGAAGGCACGGGACTCGTGAACTCCCCAAGCCGCCGCGGCTAGCACTGCTCCAAAAAGAAGCCATAGAATCATTGCCTGAATCTTGAAGATGAGCCCGGGTCGCTGATAAACCCAGTGGGTCGCAATACACAAACAGAACACAGTTACTGCTATCGCAGCCGAGGGCAGCCATTGGGAACGGCCATCCGACCAAGAGTCGGGGGTCGGAAGCAAACTACAGATCTCCATGTCCACAAAGAACACAAGCAACAACAACAGAAAATGCTGCCATCGTTGCTTGCCTTGACCATGAATCGAATCGGTAATGGGCATAAGGATCTATCCATTGAATAATATTGCAGATTTAATAATATCCAGCAAGCCCGCTCCGTGCCGATCCACTGGCAGGAATTAAACTTCTAACGAACAGATGGCGGTACTTCATTCGTTGCTGGCTCCAACTATAACTTAAGGGAAGAAGGTGCTGATTGAAATGAATTGTCTCCGCGTCCAAATCGTGTTCTATCAGAGGCTGATGAATCTCTTCGCAAAGCTCAAATCATCTTTCGCTGGTAAAGCAGAACCAGAACACTTGAGGCGCGGCAAGCTGGGAGAGCTGGCAGCAAAGAAGTTTTTGCAAAAGCAGGGGCTGAATTTTCTCACAGCTAATTTCCGTTCCAAGCGCGGGGAGATTGATTTGATTTTCCGGGATGACGACTGTCTGGTTTTCACCGAGGTTAAGACCCGATCTTCTGAGGATTGGACACGTCCGGCGGCGGCGGTGGATGCGCGCAAACGAAAATTGCTTTCGCAGACCGCCTTTGATTATCTGCGTTTGCTGAAAAATCCGCCGATAAAAATCCGGTTTGATGTTGTGGAAGTCCTTTTGGAAGATGGCGCCGTGGCTGAGGTCCGCCATTTGCCCAACACTTTCACGTTGTCTGCCCCGTATCGGTATGGATAAGCGACGCAATAGCTTTGCCTTATTCGAAGCCCGGAGGGCTGGCATATTTGTAGTTGGACGATCAAAAACAGCCAGAGCTCCGTAGGAGCGATATCCTCTTGCAAAAGACGGAATATGCCGCCCCAATGGGGCTGAGGAATTTTTGGTTTGTGATACTACATAGATGCCGCGCTTACGGCGCTGGGAAGTGCATTATTAATTTTCCCCGTTTTGGGCGGTTGTGGGTTCAATCATTACGAAGTCTGATGAAGCGAGGAGCAACATGTTGCCGGTCCGTTGTTTCTCGTGTTGCCAGTTAAGTAGTTGACTATAAACGTTTGTTGCCGTGTTGCCGATTTTCTGGACCTAACTATCTATTCCACTGAAAACAGCGAAAAAACTTGGAGCTTCAGACAAACTGCGGATGGCGGCGCAATTTTTCCCACGTTTCCGGGGTGAGATGTGCTTGCCGATAGACCGGTTCCCAGAGGGGTTCGGCGCTTTTGGAAAGGCGCGCCCGTTTCAGCCAGGCGGCCGGCAACGGTTCGTCGAGTAATTCAAGTGTGTTGGCGGCGAGGGTTGTTTCGTCCTTTTCTCCGGTGGCGTGGCCGATGCCAACATAAAAACCCGCCAGCAGCAGGGTCACGCGCAATATCGTGCTTCGGGAATAGGTCGGCATGGCGCACGGGCGATTGGGATCAAGGGCCTGGAACAAATTGGCGAAAAGCGGGGCGGTCCACATCGCGGGATTTTTGGCGGGCGAAAAGGCGTCGAACAGAATCGCATGCGGCGCGGGCGTCGAGCCGGGTTGGCGCAGGAATTGGGGGAAATCGCCCAGGTGCAATTGCCATCGCACCGATTGTTGGTCTTGTTTGAAATCAGCGCGGCCTGTTTGCAAAAGTTCCTGGATGGCGTTTTCATATTGCGCCAGATAACCCAGTTTTGCGGAGTGGCGCAGGGCAAATTGCAGCGGCGCAATGGTGTGGTCAAAGCTGATGACGTGAATGGAACAAGACAGATCGCGAGTGGCGCGCAAGGCGGTAAGCACATTGGCCGCCGCGCCCAAACCTACGTCCCAGATGACGAATTCGCCGGCCTGGGATTGCACCCGCTCGCGCAGCTTGAGTTGATTGACGTAGAGTGCCTGTGCTTCGGCGACGGGGCCGACGACGGGATGAAACGTTTCGCCTTCCGCCAGCGAGTGAATGCTGAAAGTGCCGTTGGCCAGTTGGACAAGTTGGTAATCGTCGCCAGGCATATGCGGGTTCTTGAGAATAATTCTAACGCACCCGGGACATGAGCACGATGCCGGCGCCGCCGAAAAGGGCGTTGGGCAGCCACGCAGCCACCACTGGTGGAAGGTAGCCCGCCACACCCAGGCCGAAGGAAATTTTTTGCAGGATAAAGTAGGCGAAGCAAATGAAAATACTGCCGGCCACGCCGACGAATACGTTTTGCCGGCCGCTGCGCGCGCCAAAGGGCAGGGCGATCAGCACCACCGCCAGGCAGGTGAACGGCGCAGAGATGCGGCCTTGCAGTTGCGTCATGAGGGCCGATCGCTTTTGTCGTTCCAGATGCGGATGCCAGCGCAGGTAGGTGAGAAGTTCGTGGATGGAAAGTTGCGCGCCTTTCGCGGCTTCGTCCGGAGTGAGGGCGCTGACCTTGATTTCCGTTTTAATCGAGGCGGGGGTTTCGGACAGGGAGATGTCAAAAGCGCTGTTGGTGGTCTGCATGGGGCTGATATCGCCCGCCGCTTTGTCCCATCGTTCGACGTTGAAAAAGCGCCAATGACCGTCGATATAAATGCCGCGTTTGGCGAAAATCGAGTGAATCGCGCCATCGGGCGTTTCCCAAGTGACGGCGGGCCCGACCATTTCTGAAGTGACTCGATTGAAATGGGCAATATTCCAATGGCGTTGGGCGGCGTCGTTATGAAAAACCAATCTCGGAGTCCAGTTGCGGTCCTGGCCGGGGTTCTTGCGGCGTTCCAGGATGTCCTTGGACGTTTCCGAAGCGCGCGGCACCCACAGCTCGTTGAGGGCGAAAATGGCGATGCCGCAAACAACCCCCACGCCCAAGTAAGGCAGGGACAATCGCCAAAGACTGACGCCCGCCGCGCGCATGGCGATTAATTCGTTGTGCCGGCTGTGATTGGTCAACGAGTAAAGGGAGGCCAACAGAAGCGAGACGGGAATGACTTGGTCGGCCAGAATTTCCGGCAGCGTGACAATGTAATACTCGATCACATCGAGGAAGAGCAGATGGCCGTCCTGGAAACGGTTGATCTCGAAGATTAAATCAAAAGCGATGTAGAAAACCAGGAAGCCGCCCAGACAATAGGCCAACGGCACCAACAACTCGCGCAGTAGATAGCGATCCAGCAAACGCACAAAAATAAGTTATTTCGCAGGCAAAGCGGAATGGATGAACGCAGACAGATCCCGTTTCAACTCCACCAGCGAAGGTTGATTGACGTACATCATGTGGCCCGCCTCGTAATATCCCATGCTGACGTTGGTCTGAAGGTTGGGCGGCAGGCCCATGTGATCAAAGGTGTAGCGCGTGGCCAGGTAAGGAGTGGCCATGTCATAATAGCCGTTGGCCACAAAAACCTTCAGGTAGGGATTGTGCGTCATAGCTTCCTGCAGCGTTTCCGCCACGTCGAGGTAGTGGTTCCGGGCGCTATTGAAATCCCAGGGCTGCACTTTTCCAGTCAATACTTCGTAGGGCAGGTCGCTCTCGAACTTGAGTTCGCGCCGGACGTAATCGTTCAAGGTGGCCGTGAAAGGTCCCAGCACGGAAGTGAAACTGGGATCGTAATCCGGGGAATCGCCGGCGGCGTCCACGTTCGGCCCCGTCCGGCGCGCGTCGTAGCGTCCGATAATAAGACGTTCCTTGCGCAACAACTCCGCAAAAAAACGGTGAGCCTCGATGCGCAAATCAGCCCGGTCCACGTAGTCTTCGGACAACCCCGTCAGGCGCGCGACTTCCTTGATGATATGCCGCCGATCCGATGCAGAAAGGGCGGAGCCTTGCATGAGGGCGCGGCTGTAATCGCCGAGGGCAAACTGTTCCGATTCCTTCAACGCTTTCTTCCGGTCCGCTTGCAAATCGGACGGAAGTTTCTTGTGGAACCAGGCCGCGGCGGTTTCCGTGGGGAGATACAAAACGAAAGGAAGATCGTTGCCCGCATTAAAACTGATGGTGGAAAAGTCCAGGACCGAGGAAACCAGCGCAATGCCATTGAGGTAGAGGCCAAAACGATTTTCCAAATAACCCGACAACCCGGCGGCGCGCGTTGTGCCGTAACTTTCGCCGATGAGAAATTTGGGCGAATCCCAGCGTTTGTAACGCGTGGTGTAAAGGCGGATGAAATCGCCGACCGATTCGAGGTCCTGGTCCACGCCGTGGTATTTGCGGGCGTCTTCGAGCGGCACTGCCCGCGTGAAACCGGTGCTGACAGGATCGATGAAGACCAGGTCGGACTCATCCAAAAGGGAATACTCGTTGTTGATCAAATGAAACGGGGGCGGCGGCAGGCCGCCGTCTTCCTTAAGAAAAACCCGGCGCGGGCCAAGCACACCCAGGTGCAGCCAGACCGAGGATGAACCGGGGCCGCCATTGAAGGAGAATGTCACCGGCCGTTCATTCGCATTGGTCTCGTCCAGGCGGGTATAGGCGACAAAGAAAAACGAAACGTGCGGCTTGCCTTCCTCGTCCTTGATCATCAGGGTGCCCGCCGTTGCCTTATATTTGACTTCCACGCCGTTGATGGTGACGGAGTTGGTGGTTTCGGAAAGCTCGTCCTTGGAATCCTTTTTATCCGCGGCATCGCCTTTGCTCTCTTCTTTTTTATCCGGCTTGGCGTTTTTAGCCTCTTCCTTTTTTGGCGCGTCAGATTTTTTGGGTTCGGCTGTCGGGACGGGCTTCTTGTCCTCGTCGGCGCGCAACGTGGGGGAAGCGCAACAGAGCGCGGCGACGGCCAGGATTGGCAGCAACGTGTCAAAGATGGATTTACGTTTCATGGCAAAATACTGGTCTTCGTAAGAAAATAGTCAAATATAACAAGCGGCGGCAAGCACGGAACATCACGTGCTCCCTTTCATGGCGCGGACCAGCGCCTTGACCCGGGCCAAATCCACCGGGTTGCCTATCCGGCCGTTCTTTTTGAGGGAGCTGCCCACAATCGCGCCATTAATCCACGGCAAAAAATCGCGCGCGTTGTCTGTGTTAAAGCCGCTGCCGATGAGGACCGGCGCCTGGGGACATATTTCGCGCGCGGTCTCGACGTCAGCCGCCAAAGCCGGAAGACCGGTGCCGGGGCCTGAGATGATTAGCGCGTCGGCCAGCCCGCGTTCCCAGGCATCGCGCGCGGCGTCCTGCAACGACTCATCGGCCAGCGGAACAGCATGTTTGACATGGACATCAGCCAGGATTTTGGTTTGCGGACAGAGATGGGTGCGGGCGCGGACGGTTTCGTAGGCATTGCCTTGCAGGATCCCCTGGTCGGTCAGCATCGCGCCGGTGTGGACGTTGACGCGAATGAAACAACCATCACAAGCCGCCGCCAGGCCGAGGGCCGCCCGCGCGTCATTGCGCAGGACGTTAAAGCCGATGGGCAGCCGGATGGCAGCGCGAACGGCCGCGCCGGCGCGGGCCATGGCGGCAATTGTTTCCGGCGCAACGGACCCGGTCGCAAACGGGACATCGCCAAAATTCTCAATGATCACCGCCGTTGCCCCGCCTTTTTCATAAGCGATGGCATCCATGACGGCGCGATCAAGGATCGACTGCAATCCACCGCGAAAGCGCGGGGCGCCGGGCAGCGGTGGGAGATGAATAACACCAATCAAAGCCTTGCCGCGTGACAAATCCAATTTCATAAGCGACGAATGCTACAATAGGTTCGAGTGGAACTCCACATAAACAGATTTCTCCTCCAGCCCCATGATGCTTCGATTCCGAGTATTACGGGATGTCGTAGGTGTAGTAACCGTCAGCCACGGGACGGGTCTCGTCCTGCCACCAGTGTTTGACCACCCAAGCCTCGGTTTTGGCTTGGACTCCATCAGGCAGCCAGGCATGAACGGCCAGTTGAATGGGCTTGCCGGACCAGCGCTTGGGCAGGCGAAACTTATAGACCACCCAGGAACAGCCGAAGGATTGGGTGTTGCCAAATTGCCGGGCGTCGGGAACCGGGACCATCTGCACGTTCTCGCCGTCAATACGAAGGATGGGCTGAACAATTTCTTCGACGGTTGGGATGTATTTCCATTCGGCATCACCCCGGCGCAAACGAACGACGACGGTAAGAATGGAAGGATCATCACCCAGTGCGGGCAGATCGGCGGCGAATGATTGCGTCCCAAGCTTGAGGTTTTTGGCCGAGAAGGCGGCGGCGTCTGCGAAGCGAATGTCCAGGAGCTTGTCCGGCGGCGCGGTTCGCAAGGGCAGGGGAACGCCGAGCTTGGCGGCTTCCTGGTCGGAAATGGAGCGGAGAGGCAGGGTTTCCTCTTTCGCATCGGCGTTGACTTCAAGCATTAAAACTTCAAAGGGGCGCAACGACAGGTCCAGGGTGTCGCCAAATTTGAATTGTTTGCCGTCGGGCCGGCGCAGGTTGGTTTGTTCCGGGAAACGGGAGACGACATGCAAAATCGGGTTTTTGGGCGCATCCAAGCCGATGCTGGAGTCGAGAGTGAGTTGAACACGGCGCGAGGCGAAATGGTCGTTGTTCAGAAAGAGAAAGGCGTGCGGACGCTCTCCGTGGCCGTAAGCGTAGCCGTAGGGCTGATTGAGGGCGGGGTCGCCCAGGATGTTGATGCGATGGCGAAAGAGGGATTCATTTTGATGGGCGATTGCGGTTATGCGGTGCAGGAAATCCACGTCGTCATCGTCGAGTTGATAGAGGTCACCCCATAAGTTGGGGAAAAGAAGGCTGCCACGTCCCAAATCCATGACGAGCGCTTCGCGCCAGCGTTCCTTGGCCATGAAGTTTCCCCACCGGCTGTGCGAAAGCCAGACGCCCAGGCTGTCTTTGTCCATGGGAGGAATTGTGGAGGCAAATTGGGCGTTTTGGTCCTGGGCGAGCGTGACGGAATCGCGATAGTAAAGGGTGGGGGTGGTGCTGGTGCCGGAACCTTCCATCTCCAAGCCGGATTCAAAGACCATGTCGCCGTAAAGCGCCCAGAAAGGGGAGCCGACGCCCCAGTACCATATAATAAATACGTCCGGCGCGGCGGCGCGGGCGCTGTTGGCCACGTCAATCAGATTGTTATACATCGCTTCCGTTGCATACTTGCCGGGGAGATGGCCGTGCGTGGTGCTGTCGCAATAATAATTGCCCCCGTCGAACTTGAGCAGCCGGACTTTGTTTTCGCGAATATGATAAAGGACGGCGTTTTTGAAAATGTTGAAGTAAGGTTCCGAGGCGAAACAAAAGTTAATTCCTCCCTCGGTAAGGGGAGAGCCCTGCCGCCAGGGGAGACCGGGCGGGCTGGCCGGGGCATAGGCCGGCGCGTAGTCCCAGCACGATTGCGTGGCCCAACTGGTGCCAAACCAAAGACCAAACTTCATGCCGAGGCCTTGGATGCGGTCCACAATTTCCCCTGGGCCGTTGGGAAAACACGTTGGCCGGAAGCGGGTGAGGTCAGAGGCGGGGTCCGACCAGCCAGTGTCGAAGGTGAAATAATCAAAGTGAACTCCCTTGCCGCGGAGTTTTTGCAAAAGGTTGAGCACATCGAGCGTTTCCTCATCATCCAAGGTAGGACACGCACCCCATTGGTTGTTAATACCGAATGGCGTGTAAACGGACAGAAATTTTTTCGGCCGCAAGCTCCTGGACTGAAGATAGGAAACAAAGTGGTCACGGGCCTGGTCTTTGGCCGCCACACTGACCAGGGCAACATGGCTGGTAAAGCCCGCGCCCGGCGCCAGCCGTTTGCCTGGGAAATGAGAAAGTTCCACGCGTCCGCCGTTGCCGGTGTTGACTCCGGCGGGATGTTCGATGGCAGCGAACGCTTCGCCCTCAATGAACAGCGGTTTGCCATTGCCACCGCCGGAAGTCGTGCCGGGGGTTGTGAAGTCATCCAGGTTGACATCGAGCAGCAGAAGATCATGGTCGGAGAGGTTGGTCACATCGATCCATTTGCGGCGGGTGTCGCCGTCGAGTTGAACGTGCAGGGTCACGCTGATGGGAGAGGAGCGGGGACGTAATTCGAACACGGCGTTTTGGGCATCTATCAGGCGCGCGTCGCGCACTTCAAAATCTTCGGCGCGGGTGAACGGTTGAGCTACGCTATCAGCGGCCCCCGAGAAGTTAAGCCCCAACTCGCGCACATCGGACAAAACGAAACGGTGGCCGGTGAGTTTGTTGTCGAACCATGTGCTGCGCAAAGGGCCGTCGCTCCAGTCAAAATTCCAGGCCAGTTGTTTGTTTGACAGTGTCATTTGCTGGGGAAGCGCGCCGGCATGCTCTTTTTTCAATTCGAGGACGAGCACCCAATCGTGGTTTATGCCACCGGGCGGCGGACAGTTCCAGAGGCCGTTGTTGTCGCTTTGAATTTGCCCCAATTTCGTCGTCAAGCCGCTGACAGGATCGAAGTAACTGGCATCGTAAGACGAATAAGGCCCAAGCTCCCGGACTTCGACTGGCCCGGCGCTTTGCGAGTAAATGACGCGGACGACGCCGGGAATGCCTGTGGCTTGGGGGCCAAAGACATCGTTGTTTTGACCGTCGATTTGGCCCCACGGGCCACCGCCGTAAGCGGCCACGACCATGGCGTTCGTCCAGGGGCCGTCTGCGTTTTTGGCGGAATACCATCCCTTGCCAGAAACAATTCGCGTGACGCTATGGTCGGCAAATTGGATTTCGAGCGCGGCAATCAATCCGGCGGGATTGGCGCTTGGCGCAGGCATGTTTTGAGCCTCGACGGTCAGCACGTTTGTGCCCGTTTTGAGCAAATGAGTCAGATCGTTGAACTGCCCGGGGTTGGCCCAGTCCGTACCGCTACCGAGTTTGGTCCCGTTGAGCCACACTACGAAGCGGTCATCGGCGGAAATGCGCAATTGCGCGCGGGCCACATCATTGCCGGGGGCCAGGACGAAGTCGTGGCGAAAGAAACATTTTTCGGCGGGAGCGTCCACGGCGGGGTTGCCTTCGGGGAACCAAATCCAATCGGCCTTTGCCAGGGAACCGCCGGTCGAGCGGGCCCATTCCGGATGGGGACGAAAATCCTGCCAGGCGAATTGTTCGAAGAATCGTTTACCAAAACCCTCTTGTTCCGAACCGAGGAAATGCATGGCTTCGTTCCAGGGAGTGGTGCCATAGGTGCCGCCATGCGGAGATTTGCCATGCGGCTGGCCGGGGCGGTTGCATTGCCAGATGCCGTTGGCGCCATAAGTGTGGCCGGCTGCTCCGTTCATCAGGCAAAGCCAGAACATGCGCCGCGTCCATTCTGTCGGGATGTTGTTATTGAGCATTTCGTAACTTGCTTCGCCGTCAATGACCGGCAGGGTTGGCGCGGCGGCGTACGAATTGCGCACGGTGCTGACGGTGATGGGCACGGCTTCCTGCTTGCCATGCGGTGTTTGCAACATGTCAAAGTCAAGCAGGGCGGGATCATCGGTGGAATGTCGCGCCGTTAAGGGGCCGATGCCCGTGGGATGCAGCGTCAATGGACGATGCCACGGATCGGTTGTGCGAATGTAACGCAACACCTCGGTCCATTGATGGATCTGATTGCGGTCGTCATGGGGAAAGCCCTTGGCCAAATACCAGTCGAGATTGGCTTCGCCCGCAGCGCACCAAACCACGGGGAGAGCGCCGTAACGGGCAATGAGATAGCGCCAATGCGCTTTCATCTTTTCGACACCCATCCAAGGCATGAAATAGCCCCACGCGCCGACGATGCAGGGAGTGAAGCCTTGATCGACCAGGTAGAGTAAACGCCGGTCCGCCGCGTCAAAATATTCGGGGCGAATGCTGGTGTAATTGGTTTCCCAGGGGAAACCCGCCTCATTGGCGCCGCGCGGGTCGAACGGAAACATGTCCGGATAAAGGCCGGCAACGATTTGAATGACGTTGAAACCCTTCTCCTTGCGATCAGCCGTCAATTGCTGGAACTCGTCCGGAAAATGGAGCCGATGACATAGGCCCATCCACCAAGTGTCTCCGAGCCAAAAAAAAGGCGTGCCGTCCTGGTGTTCCAGGAAGCGATGGTTTGCCGCCACGCGCACCGGACCGTGCGCATAAAGAGGGTTCCCACCCTTGTAGGGGGTGATCTCGACTTTGCCCGTGACGCCGTGCAGGCCGGTATCGCTCGTTTCTGAACATTCAGTGCGGAAAGTATGCGTTCCAAGCAGCGGCGAGGCATAGCGCGCCTTCCATACCTTGCCTCCGTCCCAGAATGCGGGCACGCGCAATTCGCGGCCGGAAGGGTCGATAAATACCACGTCGAGCAGAACCTGATTGAACGGGTCAGCATGAGCGCGGTCCGCGATAAAAGTCATTTCGACCATGACATTGGCTTCGGTGTGAAAGGATCGGCCACCGGCAAAGGCAATCAGGGTGGACGCCATCCAGAGTGTCAGGATGAAAGACAGTTTAATTCGTGGCATCCGAACAAAATGGCGGGTGGCCTGGCAAAGTGTCAATGCGTGAAATTGAAGGATGGTGCACCCACGTTAAAAGTCATCACGCTGGCATTGTTAATAAAATAATCCATGATCCAGGAAGAAGGATCGCAAGTGACGGTTTAGTTGAACCAAGTGTTCCATAGTGGTGCGACCTTTTCTCACGGCATCTGTCCAGTCTGTTTAGCATAATTTAAAGAGGAAATGGCCGGTGACAACGTCGTTCCTTCCCTTGAATGCAAGGCTTCCGCCCGACAAATTGCCCAATAATTTCTTTGAAGCCGCCTGGAACTTTTTGCGGCGTCACTTCTCTCAAGCAAAGTCACTTATGGTCTGCATAGGTTTCGTTAATTGAAGCATTGACAATAATTGTTAAAGGCATAATAATCAGGAGTTTTCATCTTACAGTTTGATGTTTCTGTCAGGTATGGAACGGGATAAAAATGTCGGCAGGAGCCTCGCAGGGATCTTGGACGCGAGCGAAGCCGTCGTGGCATCTCGAAATCATTCCGTCATTGGCGTCGCGCGGGTTGAACACTTTGGGGGATTGCCATGATGACGACGGAAGAGCAATTAAAAGCTTCGTTCAAGGAAATCAGCGATCTCAAGGCGGCGCTCGATGAGCACGCCATCGTGGCCATCACCGATCCGCGGGGCAGGATCCATTACGTCAACGACAAGTTTTGTGTGATCTCCAAATATGCCCGCGAAGAATTGCTGGGGCAGGACCATCGCATCATCAATTCCGGCCATCATTCCAAGGAATTCATCCGTGATCTTTGGACAACCATCGGGCAAGGGAAAGTCTGGAAGGGTGAAATCAAAAACAAGGCCAAGGACGGTTCGTTCTATTGGGTGGATACGACCATCGTGCCGTTCCTCGATGAGCACGGCAAACCTCGCCAGTACGTGGCCATCCGCGCCGACATCACCGAGCGCAAGCGGGCTGAGGAGGATGCGGCCCAATTGGCCGCCATTGTGGCATTCTCGGACGACGCGATCATAGGCAAGGACTTGAGCGGCGTCGTTGTCAGTTGGAATGCCGGCGCGGAAAGACTTTTTGGCTATGCGGCCGACGAAATGATCGGCCAGCCGATTCTGCGGCTCATTCCACCGGAACGGCAGCAGGAGGAAGTGAACATTCTGGACCGCATCCGACGCGGCGAGAGCGTCAAGCACTTTGACACGCTGCGGTTGCGCAAGGATGGCAGTTTGATTCCCATTTCGGTTACGGTTTCTCCGATCAAGGATTCGACCGGCAAGGTTGTCGGCGCTTCCAAAGTGGCGCGGGACATCACGGAACGCAAGCGGACGGAAGAAGCGTTGCGCGAATCCTACGAGAATCTCGAGCGCAAGGTGACGGAACGCACGGCCGAATTGCAACTGGCCAAGGAACGCGCCGAAGCGGCCGGGCGGGCCAAGTCGGAATTCATGGCTTCCATGAGCCACGAATTGCGCACTCCGCTCAACGGCATCATCGGCTTTTCCGAGTTTCTCGTGGACGGCAAGCCCGGCGCGCTGAACCCCAAGCAAAAAGAGTATCTGGGAGACATTCTTAACAGCGGCCGGCATTTGTTGCAGCTCATCAACGACGTGCTTGACTTATCCAAGGTGGAGGCGGGCAAGCTCGAGTTCAACCCGGAGCAGTTTCCACTGCGCAAGGCCATCGAGGAAGTTCGCGCTGTGGCCGGGCCGATGGCGCAGAAAAAACACATCCAGGTCAGCGTGAAGATTGCGACGGAATTGAACGAGATCACGTTGGACCAGATAAAATTCAAGCAGGTAGTGTACAATTTGTTGTCCAACGCGCTCAAGTTCACGGACGCGGGCGGGCGGGTGGACGTCCAGTGCGCGCCGCATGGCCCGGATCAATTCACGCTGGCGGTGAAGGACACCGGCATCGGCATCAAACCCGAGGACCTGACGCGTTTGTTCAGGGAATTCGAGCAGATCGATTCCGGGGCGGGGCGTCGTTACGAAGGGACAGGCCTGGGCCTGGCATTGACGCGAAAACTGGTCGAATTGCAAGGCGGCGGCATTACTGTGGCGAGCGAGCCTGGCAAGGGGAGCACGTTCACTGTCATCTTGCCGCTCATTTTCCAGAAGGTGAATGCATGAACCCGGCACGCATCCTCATTGTGGACGACAATCCCGTCAACCTCAAGCTGGCGGCCAGCATTTTGGGGTTTGACGGCCATCAGATTCTCGAAGCGGCCGGTGCCATTCAGGCCCTCGACATCATCCGCCAGACGCCGCCGGATTTGATTTTGATGGACATAGCGTTGCCCGGCATGGACGGGCTGACCTTGACGCGCCAGCTCAAGGCCGATCCCGCCACGCGGCACATCCACATCATCGCGTTGACTGCCTTTGCCATGAAAGGCGACGATGAAAAAGCCAAAGCCGCCGGTTGTGAAGGTTACATCACCAAACCAATTGACACTCGCAAACTAGCCGCACAAGTGGCCGAAATTCTCGGACACGCTGGCAAAAAAGATGAAAGGCCCGCTTGAACATACTTATTATTGAGGACAATCCATCCCATTTGAAGCTGGCCCATCACGTGCTCAGCGCCGCCGGTTACAATGTGAATGACGCCGAGGCGGCCGGGCAGGCCCTCGCTGCCATCAAAGCCGACAAACCGCAGCTTATTCTTCTGGATTTGCAATTGCCCGGCATGGATGGACTAGCCCTGGTCAGGAAACTCAAGTCCGATCCCGAAACAGCAGACATTCAAATTGTCGCTGTTACTTCGTATCCGGAGCGTTTTCCGCGGACGGAAGCGATGGCCGCCGGCTGCGTGGCTTTCATCGCCAAACCGATCAACACCCGGACCCTTCCCGCCCAACTGGAACAATTGATAAAATGAGCCAAGCATGAAAGTTTTGATTGTTGACGATACGCC
>Ga0206872_10299_pt1 | contig 13509 bp, 13 predicted proteins | sample Alteio_BWOrgCont_34_FD_152906 | JGI IMG/M metagenome (GOLD analysis project Ga0206872, IMG submission 152906) | Enriched cells from forest soil in Barre Woods Harvard Forest LTER site, Petersham, Massachusetts, United States -... | ecosystem: Environmental > Terrestrial > Soil > Temperate forest >... | reverse complement strand
TCCGGCTTTTTGAATACGTCGTAGCGCAAAATCTGGTCGCCAGGATGAAAACCAGCCTGCGCGGCGGGCGAGTCAGGAACAACCCACTCAACGGTGGGTGTCTTCACTTCAATTGCATCCACTTCGTTGAAGACGGCGTAATAGAAAAGCATCAGCACGAAGGCCAGAATGAAGTTGGCAATTGGCCCGGCAATGCCGATAAGCATCCGCTGCCAGCGGGGATGGTTGAGGAACGAGCCGGGATCGTCGCTGTGCGGAGCCATGGTGGAGACATCCGCGCTAGTGCCCGGGAGTTTTTCGTACGCCTGAACGGCAACTGGTGTGCCGGGAACCTCGAGATTATGCTCCGGGCTCTCGCCCGTCATTTTCACAAAGCCGCCGAATGGCAGCAGGCAGACTTTGTATTCGGTTTCGCCCAAGGTGACGCCAAAGAGCTTCGGACCGAAACCGATGGAGAATGCTTCGACGCGCACTTTGCATAGCTTGGCGACGACAAAATGCCCGGCTTCGTGCACCACGACCATGATGCCGACCAGGACGATGAAAGCAACGGCAGAGACGAGAAAATCGTGCATAAGTTTGCTGCAGATCCTTCAAGATTCCGGGAGAACTAAATCATCCAGGCGTTTCCGTGGGGGAATTGCGAAAGCGGACGGCCAGGAGTATGCCTGAGTCAGTAGCTATCGATTGTCAGCGGTTTAACAAGACGAATTCATTAGCCTTTTGACGCGCCTCCCGGTCTGTGGCGAGCACCTGCTCGATGGTAGTTGGATGCGCCTCAGGCGTAGATGCGAGTACTTTTTCAATTGTACGCGGGATTCCCATAAATGGAATTTTCCCGCTGAGGAAGGCCTCGACAGCTACTTCATCCGCTGCATTGAGAGTGATGGCGTGCGCGCCGCCTTTTTCCGCCGCCTCAAACGAGAGGCGCAGGCAAGGGAAGCGTTCGAAATCGGGCTCTTCAAATTCGAGATGGCGCAACGAAGCAAGATCGAACGTGAGCGTTGAAGCTGGGCGCTCAGGATAAGCCAGCGCATAAAGAATTGGCAGTCTCATATCGGTAACGGAAATTTGCGCCAGGATGGAGCCGTCAACGTATTCCACCATGGAGTGGACCGTGGATTGAGGATGTACGATCACGCGCACCTTGCTGGGCGGCACGTCAAAGAGTCGGCAGGCCTCAATCACCTCAAGGCCCTTGTTGAGCATGGTTGCTGAATCGATAGTGATGCGGCGGCCCATGACCCAGGTGGGATGCTTGAGGGCCTGCGCCGGGGTGATGGTTGCGAAATCGGCCAGCGGCGTTTGGCGGAACGGCCCGCCTGACGCGGTAAGCCAGATGGCCTTCACTTCATTGTGTGCGCCCACGCGCAGGCACTGGTGCACGGCGTTGTGTTCGCTGTCGATGGGCAGGATGGGCACGTTGCGTTCGCGCGCCGCCGCAGTGAGGATCTCTCCTGCGGCAACCATGCATTCCTTGTTGGCCAGGCCAACGGGCTTGCCGGCCAGGATGGCGGCGTTGGTAGCTTCAAGCCCGGCCACGCCCACAATGGCCGAAACAACAAAATCGGCTTCAGGGTGAGTGGAGACGGCCACGGTGCCTTTAGTGCCGTGGGCGACGTCGATGCCAGAAATGCCGGTTTCTCTCAGGCGCGCGCGCAGTTTTTCAGCTAGCTCTTCGGTCGCGATGGAGATGAGCTTTGGATGCCAGCGAACCGCTTGGGCGAAGGCCTCATCGATGTTTCGGCCGCAGGCCAGAGAGGTTACGGAATAGCGATCGGGAAACTGTTCGACGATGGAAAGAGTGCTCTGACCGATGGAACCGGTGGAACCGAGGATGGCGAGACGCTTCAAAAAACAGCTCCTAGCTTCTAGCTACTAGCTCCTGGCCGTGATGCAAGAAGCTGATGCGATTATTCCTGAGGAGAATCTCGGGAGTAAGCGCGCCGAAAAGCTAGCAGCAAGCCTGGAAATGCTTATGGCGCTCCAGACAAGCTAGTGGCTGGAAGCTAGCAGCTACAGCTACTTTAAAACATCAGGTGGATCACCTGCGCGTACCACAACGCCGGGGCGGCGAGCAGCAGCGCGTCAATACGGTCCAGAACGCCGCCGTGGCCGGGCAACAGGCTGCCGGAATCCTTGACCCCTGCGGAGCGCTTGATGGCCGATTCCACCAGGTCGCCCACCTGGGCGGCAACGTTTACTACTACGGCCAATCCGAGCCAGTAGACGGTTGCGTCGGGGAATGAGAGCACAGCCGAGTCGTGGGCCTGAAGGTAGTTGGCGAGCCCAAGCAGGATTCCGGCGGCGATCAGGCTTCCGGCCACAGACCCCAGGGAGCCCTCCCAGGTTTTGCCGGGGCTGAGATGCGGCGCCAGCTTGCGTCGCCCAAAGGCGCGACCTACGTAAAGCGCAGCCGAGTCACCGGCCCATACCACACAAAAAAGGAACGCCACCAGCGAGGGACCGTTGGGCTGTTCATGAAGCGAGGGTAGCGCCAGCAGCGTTGAACCGACGTAGAACATGCAGAAGATTGAAGCCGACGCATCGGCCAGCACCTGCTCCACCGCTCCGCGGAATGTGCACAGGATAAGCAGGCAAAGGTTGAGGGCGCCAAAGATAGCGGGTGTGGAGTCAGGCCACACGTAGTTGCCGGCGAACAGTAAAAGCAGCGCAACCGCGACCGCAATGCGGGGCGGCTTGGCCCCGCGGTGCTGGGCCAGGCCCAGATATTCCCACCCGGCCAGTGCCGCGACAATTGCGATTGCGGCCGTAAAAAGGCTGTGCCAGCGGGGCCCAAGAAACACCAGAATCAGGACCAATGGAACAAGTATTGCAGCGGTAAGGATACGTTTCATTCAGGGTTGAGAATACACTGCCGGGGCGGGGTCTTTCTCGTTTCGAAGAACGGAGACTCTCAAAATAATCTAAGACATTCTTTTGACATTTAATTCTTTCTGTCTTATTCTATCTGAGATGAGAAAGAGGAGGGCATTATGGCAACTGGTTTGAGCGCTGCAATTCGGGAATTTGCCAGGACGAAATATGTTTTGCCGGCGGTCACCATCGGAAATCTGGAGTTTGAGATTCGAGTCAGGGATATTTGGAGCGGTATGAGAGCACAGGGCTTCGAAATGTCTGGCCGTACGCCGCAAATTTGCAGTGCCCTCCAGACAAGGAAGTTTTTGGAAGAAAATGATCTTGCAATCAGCGAGATCGTCGGCCCCCCATCAGGACAGAGTCCGACAGTCGTATTTCGTTACAAGGTGATCGGTGCTAAAGCTGGAGAGAGGCACTCCGACCGATTGAAAGATGCTGAAACCAATCAGGCGGCCGAGACCGCGGAAGAATGGGCGCATCGCATGACAGGAAAACTATTTGGCCTTTTGAAGGAAGAGATCACTGCGATGGGTGGGACGGAAGCTTTCATCCGCTGGGTGCGGGCTGAAGACGAAGAGATATCCAGGGAGGATGCGGCGTGAGCAGAGTCTTCTGGGACACTATGCTGCTCATTTATCTTCTTGAGGGCAATCCGCAGTTCCGGCCGCGAGCTGATGCGCTGCTAACTCGTTCTCGGCGCCGGGGCGATACGCTATTTACAAGCTATTTGGCAGTCGGGGAAATTATGGCCGGCGTTGAACGATTTGATAGCCCGCTCAAGACAACATCGGTGCGGCAAATACTTACGGAGATCGGATTCAAATTTTTGCCATTCGATGATGGCGCGGTGCGCCCGTTCAGTTTTCTACGCGGGAGAGAGAAAATTAAAATTGCCGATTCGATTCATTTGGCCTGTGCGGCTTCGGCTGGAATCGATTTGTATCTCACTGGAGACACACAACTGTTCAGGTTAGATGTACCTGGAATTCAATTCATCGCGGATTTCAACTCTCCCATTCTTTGAGAGAGTGTGCCGATACCGCTCTAGCTTGCCGCGATGTGGATGCGGTCGGGGTCATCTTCAACTTCGCCGCAATCTTCGCCAAGGCCGCCATAACGGCGCTCGCGCTGCTGGAAGGCGGATATCGCCTCAAGCAGGTGAATGCCGTTGAAGTCGGGCCACAGGCGCTCAGTCACAAAGATCTCGGAGTAAGCGATCTGCCAAAGCAGGAAGTTGGAGATGCGCAGCTCGCCGGAGGTGCGGATGAGCAGATCGGGGTCGGGCATGTGCGCCGTGTAGAGATGGCGGTGGATATCCTGCTCGGTGATGCGGTCGAGAGGAATATGTTTCTGTCGCGCCTCGGCGGCAAGTGCCCGAAAAGCGTCGACCAGCTCGCTGCGCCCACCGTAATTGAGCGCCAGCGTAAGCGTGGTGCCGGTGTTGCGCGCAGTGGTTTCTTCAACCCAGCGCATCTTGTCCTGCACTTCGGGAGGCAGATCGTGGGTGCGGCCGATATAGCGCATGCGCACGTTGTTATCCATCATGCGCTGCACGTTGCTCTCAAGGTAGCTCTTGAGCAGGCGCATAAGGAAGCTGACTTCGGCACGCGGGCGGCGAAGGCTGTTTTCAAGGGAAAAGGCGTAGAGCGTGAGCCAGGGGAGGCCGATGCGCGATGCGGTTTCAGTGACCAGTTGCACGCTCTTGGCACCGCGCTGGTGGCCAAGGAAACGCTTGAGTGAGCGACGCCCGGCCCAGCGGCCGTTTCCATCCATGATGATGGCCACGTGCTGCGGCAGCGCCTCAGGCTTGAGCGTCGCGTAGACAGCCCGCTCCTCAGGAGTCAATTCATGAATTCGAAGCGTGGAAGATGATGGCAAGAAAATCCGCCTTGATCTCGATTATACGGAGGTCGGAGCTGGGATGTTCAATGGCCTGATAGTTGCAAGGTAATAGGCAAAGCTGAGCCTGTTCGCGAGATACAGATAACGCGTGTAAATAATTAGAAGCGGATGTGCGCTCGGCAGTTGTGCGCAAGATCAACCAACGTTGCCGGCCGGGGATACCGCACCGGCAACGCTGAAGGCGGGAAAGGGACGAGAAGATTAAGCCGTGCGGCGTTGGCCCATTGCTGCATCGCGAGCCGCGCTCATCACCAGCGTGCGGTGCAGCGAGTCAAGCGTTGGCAGCGCGGCGGCAATCTCGGCCAGGAACGGATCGTTGAAGATGGCGGCCACCTCCTCGTCGCGGCGGCTGCGCGAGTCGCGGACGAGCTGGCAGATGTCAACTTCAAGCGCCCTGGCCAGCCGCTCGAGTGAGCCGAGGGTTGGAATGGCCTTGCCGTTCTCAATCTTTGAAATGTAGGTGCGGGGCACCTCCATCCGTCCAGCAAGCTGGCGCTGGCTCAGATGACGGGCGCGGCGGATATCGCGTACCTGCCCGGCCACCTGCAGACCTGCCTCAGTCGATTGCCCGGGCTGGGTGGTAACGAGCTGGGGCGCCAGTTTAACCGGCTCCTCCACATCGAGGGGCTTGTGGCATTTTCTGCAAAGGGAATTGCTTGTCCGATACTGGAGCAAGCGGCAGTTACGATATGCGCAGCGAACAATTTCGCGCGCGTCCACGCTGACTGTGTCCATCGTTTGGTTGCGGAGCGCCAGAGCCGACTCTCCGGGGTGCGACGTTCGTGCACCACGATTGGTGTTACTTTCGGGGAAATGAACCATAATTGTCAAGTAGAAACTTAGTGTCAAACCGACGACACAGGGATCATACCCCAAAAAAACCGGAAAATCACGAACCAAGTTATGCAACATGGGAGAAAAATAAAATGAATTGTGCAGAAGAGGCCCACAATCACGAGGCCGCCTGGAAATTGTTGACGGAGTGGACAGCAAGTGAAAGCCTGCGCAAACATGCGCTGGCGGTCGAGGCTTGCGTAGTGGCATGCGGCGAGGCTGAGGCCGACCGCCAGGGACTGGCTGGCGAAGAGCGCGGGGCTTTTATCGGACTCTACTCAACCACGGCACTGTTGCACGATTTTGACTACGAGCGGCATCCGACGGCCGAGGAACACCCGTTTGTGGGCGTGCGGGAACTGGAGCGCCTGGGCTGGCCAGAGGCGATGCGTACGGCGATCCTGGGTCACGCGCAATATTCGGGAGTTCCGCGCGAGACGCACTTGGCCAAGGCACTGTTTGCCTGCGACGAGCTGTCTGGATTTCTTACCGCCTGCGCACTGGTGAAGCCGACCAAAGCGATCAGGGATGTTGAAGTGCCAAGCGTGCGTAAGAAGATGAAAGACAAGGCATTTGCCAAAGGCGTCAACCGCCAGGATGTGATTCAGGGCGCGGAGGAACTGGGCGTTGATCTCGATGCGCATATTGCGTTCTGCATCGAGGCGATGAAAAAGCGCGCGGACGTGCTGGGATTGTGAAAGGCAGGGAGCGAGAGAGCAAGGGAGCGATTTCGCCGCTGTGCTGACGTGATTCGATTAAAACCGCTTGCATCCTCATTCCGACTGGCCCATCATTGTGAAATCTCGTCCGCGGGCCAACTCACCCCTGAACGTCTTATACGCGGACCGCTTAGACACCGTAAACCAGCCAGACATTGCTCCGACGCAACAATAAAGCCGGAGATGGATCAGCAGCCTCGAAAATTGATAGCGAAATGCTCGACCATGCCAGACGATCAACGCACCATACCCATCACCAAGGGGCGTCCGCACCTGGTGACCAAGACGCCGACCTCTCCTCCGCTCGTTGACCGGCGCGTTCGCGAACGGCGCAAGCCCATGCCGCCCGTTCCTCTGGAGAAGATCGTTTGGCCATTTGTTGCGGGACTTTGCTTGGCCGTTTTGGCGCACGTATTGCTGTATGTTGCCAGCAGGCTGGGCCACTTGGCAGCAAGTCTCGTGTTCCCGTTCACGTTGCTGGCCGCGCGGCCAGAGTTCGGTTACGGCGCTTCGGTGGCAAAAGTGCTGTCGGCTATCGCTCTCTATCTTCAATTCCCGCTGGAAGGCTTGTGGGCAATGCTGAATCTGCGCCGGCACATACCGATTCGGCAGACTGTGAGTCGCCTGGCCCTGCTGCATTTTGCTGCGGCTCTACTGGTGTGGTTGCTTGAGCGGCCGCACGTGAGGTAGGCCGCTTTTACGCGAGGGGATTCTTTTCGCGCAATTCCGCCACAATCTCGAGTGCCGCGGCGCGAGCCTGCTCTTCCTTGTCAGGCGAAAAGCTGATGGCGCCTACGCGCGCGTGGCCTCCTCCGCCATAGCGCTCGCAAATTGCCGCAAGATTCACCATCTTCTCGGGATCGGCCCCGGTCCAGGGATTGGAGCCAACGGCAACCTTGGTGCGGAAGCTCGACTTCGACAATCCGATGGAATAGGTGGCCTCTGGGTAGAGGTAATAGGGGATGAACTTGTTAAAGCCTTCAAGCGGGTGGTCGGTAATGTCGAAGAAGATGGTGCCGTCGCGCTCCTCGGCGCGGCTGCGAATCAGTTCGAGCGATTGCTGATGGCGTTCGAGCAGCGGCGGCAGTAGCGACGCGACGAAAGGCTGCTGAAGCACCTCGCTGAGCGATAACTCAGTCAGCAGAGGAATCAGCCGCGGAATGAATACGGAGTCCTGCGTGGACTCGATGATGAGCGTTAGCTTCATGGCCGGCGCAGCCATTTCAACAGCAGCCTCGGGACTGTCGTACTTTGCGCCGTCCACTATGTCGGCCCAGTGAATGAGGTCTTTGACCGGTTCGGTGTTGAAACCGAATTTGGTTGACCCAATGTGCGCTAGAAAACTGGTGCACGAGGTGTAGGTGGGATCAAAAAACTTGCGCGAGCCGCAATCGGGGTCTCGCTGGCAGGCGCGGAAGTGCTCCTGATCTTCAGCGGTGAGGAAGGCCGAAAGGTGGTGATCGAACCACCATGTAATCCGCGGCGAAGTGGAGTACTTGAAGTCGACAATGGCGTTTTCGTCGCCGGTGAATTCGTTATCGTCAAAGAGCGCCCCGGCGCGGTGAACCAGGCCGTGGTACTCGTAGCTCGCGCCCTGCGAGATGCACTCACGGTGGAACCGCGTAAACAGTGAAGCTGAGCAAGCACCGTCAAAACATTTGTCGTGATAAAAGACGCGAACCCGCAAAGCCATCACTTCCTTTGACCGGAGAAAGATTCATATACCGGAACTGTTTAGCATCAAGGGCGCGGCTGATTGTGTCAAGGGCGGAGAAGCAGGGAGCGAGGGAGCAAGGGAGCGAAAGTGCAGGGAGCAAGGGAACAAGGGAGCGAGGTGCCGCGTGCTGCCTCCTCGTATTGAGGGTCACAGTGCAAGCGTGAGATCTGCCTTATTCTTTGCGAGGTCATTCACGCAAGGCGACGGGAGGAACAGGGCATGGGAGATTCATTTATGGATCTGGTCGTCTGGCAAGGGGCGGTCGAATTGAGCACAGAAATTTATCGTCTGACTGCTACGTATCCAAAATCGGAACAATTCGGGTTGGTCAATCAGATGCGACGCGCCTCGGTTTCGATTGCGAGCAACATCGCCGAGGGGTATGGCAGGTCGTTCAGAGGCGAGTACCTGCAGTTCCTGGGCTATGCAAGAGGGTCAAAATGTGAATTACAGACCCAGATTGTCATTGCAAAGTCCCTCGGTTTCAACGCTGACGTCCCATACGAGCGGACGGAGCAATTGTGTGCCGATGTGATGATGAATAAGCTGAAGCGCTAAGGTCTTCTCGCTCCCTTGCTCCCTCCGCTCCCTTGCTCCTTTGCTCCCCCTTCACAGTGGCCTCAGTCACACGAGCCAATGGCCCCATCATTTACCCTTAATCGTTCTTCATACGTTTATGGCTATGCCGACCGACGCCGCCAACGCTCGATATCCGCTCACTCAGGGCGTGAACCCTTGGCTGGTTACGTGTTCGGTAATGCTGCCCACTTTCATGGAGGTGCTTGACACCGCCATTGCCTCCGTGGCGCTGCCATACATCGCCGGATCGCTCTCGGCCTCGAACTCTGAAGCCACATGGGTGCTCACCAGCTACCTCGTTGCGAACGCGGTCATCCTGCCGGCTTCAAACTGGTTTGCTCGGCGATTCGGGCGCAAGCGGTTTCTGCTTACCTGCGTCATCATCTTCACCATTGCCTCATTTTTTTGCGGTGCGGCGCCATCGCTGGGCGTAATACTGCTGGCCCGCGTAATGCAGGGAGCGGGCGGCGGCGCTTTGCAGCCGCTCTCGCAGTCCATCCTGCTTGAAAGTTTCACTCCGGCAGATCGATCGAAGTCGATGGCCGCTTACGGCCTGGGCATTGTGGTGGCGCCGGTGCTAGGCCCCACGCTTGGCGGATGGCTCACAGATACCTTCAGTTGGCGCTACGCCTTCTACATCAATATTCCGGTGGGCATTCTGGCGGTCATCATGATCAGCCGCTTTGTCCACGATCCGCCGTACATCAGGAACGCCAAAGTAAGCGCGTTCGACAACATCGGCTTCGGCCTGCTGATTGTGTGGACCGGCTGCCTGCAGATTGTACTCGACAAGGGGCAGGAGGACGACTGGTTTGGCGCTCTGTGGGTGCGCTGGGCGGTTGCGGCGTTGGTAATTGCATTCATCGGCTGGGTGTGGCGCTCATGGGCCAACCCCAAGGGGCTGGTGGACCTGCACGTCCTCAAGGATCGAAACTTCCGCACCGGCTGTTTCATGATTGCAATGCTGGGCATGTGCATCTACATCACCATCGCAATTCTGCCGCTCTACTACCAGGAGATTCTGGGCTACACCGCATTTACTGCAGGGCTTGTGGTGGGCCCGCGCGGAATTGGATCGTTCATTGGCTCGCCGATTATCGGATTCCTCGGCTCGCGCATCGACAATCGCAAGCTGCTTTGCCTGGGATTTCTCGGCTTCGCGGTGTGCTCATTCATCTTTGGCGAAGTGAACCTCGCCATTGGGCCGTATACGCTGCTGTTCCCTATTATGCTTACCGGCTTTGCACTGAGCTTTGTATTTGTGCCGCTAGCCACCATGTCCACGCGCACCATTTCCAGCAACGAAATGGGCAATGCCACGGGCTTGTTCAACATGCTGCGCAATATAGGCGGGTCAATCGGAATCGCGATGGCGACAACAGCGCTGATCCGCCGCGCAGACCTGCACCAGACTTTCCTTAGCGGCCAACTCACGCCGTCAACCGCTGCCCTGCAACAAAACTCTCGTGGCATCGCACTGTATCTGGGCCACCAAATTGGTCCACGCGCAGCCACGCCCGGCAGCTACGGATTTATCTACGGACTCATGCAGCAGCAGGCGGTGCAGCTTGCATACATCGACGTCTTCCGCTGGACAGCGGTGCTGGCGGTAATCTGCGCGATATGCACATGGCTGTTCCAGAAACCGCCTGCGCACCTTAAGCCGCCGCCGGGCGCCCATTAGTTTCCATTGACATGGCGATTGTCTACGCCACGATAAATACAGCTTCGGTGGCAACCTCGCAGTCAGATCCTCAATCCAAATAAGAGTGCGTGCCGGGGCCACCCCTGGGTGGACGGCGAGCCGATCTCCAGGTCAGCGTCGGGGCCACCTGTGGGTGGACGGTGCAAATTTTCTTCACATATATGCGGGCGCGGGATTCGAATATCCTGCGCCCGTTTTCATTTTTCCGCCAGCGGCACAAACCGTTTCTGTTTCTCGTCGTACTCTTCAATGCGCCCCGACAGAATGTCGTAGTACCAGCCATGTACAGTGAGCCGGCCTTCAGCCTCGGCTTTGCGCACGGAAGGCTGCGCGTGCAGATTCTGGAGTTGCGCCACCACGTTGCCGCGGATGAGCGAAGCTAATTCCACATGGGTGCCGTCGAGCGGGTTCAGCGGTTGGCGATGGTTAAATGCCGCCTCAACATGTTCGAGCCAGCGCTTCGCCTTGGGCAGGTTTTCAAGGCCCTTTTTGTGGAGCGCGGCCTTCATGGCCCCGCAGTCGGAGTGGCCGCATAGAATTGCGTGCTTCACCCTGAGCACGTCAACCGCGTACTCAATGGTGGCCGTGCAGCCGTCCACATCGTGGGCGGTTACGGGCACCACGTTGCCGGCGTTGCGCGTGATAAACAGGTCGCCCGGGCCGGTGCCGAGTATCAGGTCAGGCACCACGCGTGAATCGGAGCAGGTGATGAATAGCCACTCCGGCGCCTGCGAATCGGCCAGCAACTTGAATTGATTTCTCCGCGCGGGAAACACCTCCGCCAGGAATTTCTTATGCCCTTCAATCAGCCTGTCCATTTCGTCCTTTCGCGCCCTTCCGCCTTCGAAACCTGCCAATGCCAGCCTACCGTACCGGTGCGGGTCCGTGAGCCGTGGCAATTCTGTTACCTTGATCGAAGTTGAAATGTGTAACGCGGATTTCAGCTTCCGAAAGGGCGCGGCAATGGAACGCAGACTTGATAATCGCTTGAAGTCAGTTTCACTTTTGAGTTTTCTGTTCGGATGCATGATCGTTGCATCGAGCGCGCGGGCGCAAACCGTCGACACCATTTCGCCCGACTTGCGCACCAAGATCGACCGCATCGCCGAGCAGGTGCTCAAGCAGACCGGCGTGCCCTCGGCCTCAGTCGCGGTGGTGCAGCACGGCAAGCTGGTGTACACGCACGCCTACGGCCTCGCCCGCCTCCAGCCGCCAAAGAAGGCCACGCCCGATATGCGCTACTCCATCGGGTCGATTTCAAAGCAGTTCACGGCAACGGCCATTCTACTGCTGCAGGAAGGAGGCAAGCTCTCGATCGACGATCCGGTGGGCAAGTATGTTCCCGGCCTCACGCGCGGTGACGATGTGACAATCCGCCAGATTCTTTCGCACACTTCGGGCTACCAGGATTACTGGCCTGAAGACTACGTGATGACCCCGATGCTGAAGCCTGAAACCGCTCAGCAGATCATGGAAACCTGGGGCAAAAAGCCGCTCGACTTTGAACCGGGTACGCAATGGCAATACTCCAACACCAACTTTGTAATTGCCGGCGCGATTGTGGAGAAGGTCTCGGATGAATCGCTGTGGCAATTCCTTGGCGAGCATGTATTTCATCCGCTGGAAATGAAGTCGGCGTGGAACTCTGACGAGCATAAGCTGACCGACGTTGACTCGACGGCGTACTACCGGCATGCGCTCGCGCCCTTGCGCGTCGCGCCCAAAGAGGGAGTGGGCTGGATGTATGCTGCCGGCGAACTCGCGACGACCGCGCACGACCTGGCGCTGTGGGATGAGTCGCTGATTGCAGGTTCGGTTCTGAAGCCCGAAAGCTACAAGCAAATGTCTACTGAGGTGAAGCTGAAGGACGGCAAGGCAACGGAGTACGGTCTTGGCGTGGGCGTGCACTATGTGGATGGACACCGCGATATTGAGCACTCGGGCGAGGTTTCAGGGTTCGTTTCAGACAACGAAGTGTTGATTGACGATGGCGCGGCCGTTGCCGTTCTGACCAACCAGGATGCGGTTGGCGCGGCGTCGATGATTGCGCGGCTGGCCGTGCCGATAGTGGCTGATCTTCCGCTCAAGCCCGCCGAGCAGCAGGCGCTCGATATTTACCGTGGATTGCAGAAGGGAACCATCGACCGCAATCTGCTTGCGCTAAACTTGAGCGACTACTTTACGCCCGAAGCGATCAAGGATTATCAGTCGAGCCTGGCGCCGCTGGGCGAGCCATTGAGCCTTCACCAGGGGACCGAGGATCTGCGCGGAGGCATGACCTTCCGCTCGTTTACGATTACTTATCCTTATAGGAGACTGCGGCTGACCACGTACACATATCCCGACGGCAAGCTGGAACAATATCTGATCGCGCCGACGCAATAGTCTATGGCGCGGGCTGCGGATGTCAGGACCCGCCGCGCTCCGGCTCCCACTCATCCCGGCGTTCAATAATCTGCCGGTCACGTTCCAGCCGATCACGATCGAGACCGCCTTCAGTCTCTTCCAACTCGCGGCGTTTTTTCTCTTCCTCGCGCTCTTCGCGTCCGTCGGCCATTCGCTGCTCCTCGGTTTTAGTCTAATGACATTGATCGATTGGCGGCCAGTGCATCCGCATCTTATTGCAGTAAACCGGAATAACCGCATTCCCCATGCTTTCCCTTGCACGTGCTGACTCGTCTTTTTGATATATGTGACATATGCGCCAAGGGGCGCGGCCTTTCACCTGGAGCGGAAAAATGGCGTTGTTCTTCCGCCGCGTTCAAAGAAATTACCGTCTCGCCGCACCTCGACCCGGCGGGTGGCTGCGCGCCTTGTGCCACATTGCGCCCATTGCGCTGGCCTGTTCTCTAACCTCAGGATGCACAGCGTTTCTCGGCACTCCGCCCACGTTCTCCGTGGTGAGCGCGCAGGATCTGGGCACAATTCCCACCAATTCTGACATTCTGGGGCGCGATGGCGGCTACAGCGCCTTGTTTCAGGGCCAGTCAGTGTGGGTTTACGGAGACACTTTTCTCGCACAGCCCAATGCTCAAAACTTTACTCTGATCAGCGACTCATGGTCGTACACCAGCGACCTCACCGCCCGGGGCGGCATCACGGGTTTCCAGGAGCCGCTCGACTCCGCCGGTGCGCCGGTAATGCTGCTGCCTGAAACGCCGGCCGAACAGGCT
>Ga0206872_10297_pt1 | contig 13546 bp, 10 predicted proteins | sample Alteio_BWOrgCont_34_FD_152906 | JGI IMG/M metagenome (GOLD analysis project Ga0206872, IMG submission 152906) | Enriched cells from forest soil in Barre Woods Harvard Forest LTER site, Petersham, Massachusetts, United States -... | ecosystem: Environmental > Terrestrial > Soil > Temperate forest >... | reverse complement strand
AGATATTGTATGGATTCTTTGGCGAGGTTGTTTTTGGGATTGATTCTTGCGAGGGCGGTAGCGGCTCAGGCCCACCTGGGCCGAACGCGAGCGAACGCCCACAGGTCAGACAACACGAAGTTCACGATTGAGCAGCAGACGATGGCAATCAAATTGGCGGCCAGCACCTGCAGGTGTACGTGTCCCACCAGCATTCGCATGAGCGCCAGGTTGCCGACGAGCGAGACTAGGCCGTTCGATAGATGAAAGCGCAGAAGCCGAGGCAGAAATGCAGATCCGTCGCGCCGGTCGCACCACGTAAAGCGTACATGCCAGGCAAAGTTGTGCAGCAGGGTTATCTCGATGGCCGCGACCGTTGCAACGAGATAGTGGCCGGGCGTGAGACGGTTGAAGACGGCCAGCAGTGCAAGCTGCAACACCACCCCGGCCGCGCCAACCAGGTTGAATTTGCCCCATCGAATTAGCAGGTTCACGACAACGGCTCCTCGCGGTAAAGCTGCGCAGTGTGGCGTAGGGTCACTGTCACAGCCATGGCGAACATTACTGTTGCGGCGATGGAGCCGCCGATATCGAAGAGCAGAAAGCGGTGGCCGAGGAGGTTTGACCATGGGCTGCGCATTAACTCAAGCGTGCCGATGGCCAGGACTATGCGAATTTCAGTGGGGCCAAACAGGCCTTGCGAAAGCTGGAAGCGCGACAGTGTGTACGTGGCGAGATAGCTTTCGGCGGCCAGCACAAGGAATGCGAGCAACATGGCGATGGCGACGGCGGGATGAACGAGGCCGGAGCAGCCCATGCCGAGCATAAGCGCCACCGACCCGAAGATATCGGCCATGTGGTCGACATAGAAACCGTAGCGCGGCCGTTCGATGTGGCGAACGCGGGCAAGTGTACCGTCGAGCGAGTCGCCCAGCCAGTTGAGCGCCAGACACACGATGACCGCAGGCAGAATGCGCCGATCGAATCGCGCCAAAGCAAAGCAGGCGCCGCATACGATCTGGGCGGCGAAACCGAGCAGCGTGAGCCGGTCACTGATGACCCAGCGCGGGGCGCGAGCGGCCATCCATACAAGAGCGCGTTTTTCAATCGCCGCAGTAAGAGAGCGGTTGATGCGGGTGGCGGAATGGAAGCCGGACTTGGCGGGCATGGATGTAGCGGCGCTCATGGTGTTGTCCTATCTGGAACGGGGCTGACCGTTCCGTGCGGTTGATGCCGCAGCGCGTTGGCCGTCGCGCTCAGCGTGAACTCGATGCTCTCGCGCGGAATGCTCTGAACAAACGGCCCGATTGCCCAGGCGAGCCCGGCGGGAACGGAGCGCGTGAGCGTGACTGTCTCGATCTGCATGTAGAGGCCGCCGTCGCGCTCTTCCCAACTCCAGTAGGTGTTAAGCCGCCACAGAAAACCGTGCTCATGCTCTGAATCGAGCGCGTGCTCAGTGGGCGTGCCCGGATCGGCGATCTCGGTAATGTGCGTGGAATGCGAAATGTTGTATCCGTGCGCGGCGGCGTTCGCATCTTTCGCAGAGGCGGGAAAGAATTGAATGTCGTAGCTTGTATCGAGCACCACGGTGATGACATGTTTCTGGCTCACTCGAAGCATGGTTTGGAAATGGTTGCCGTCCTGTGCCAGCACCTTGGCCGTGACTACCTGCGGCGCGTAGAGCTGTGGGTAGCGGCCATAGTCGCGCAGCAGATGTTCTAGATCGGCGGCCCTTGCGCCTGAAGCAAATGCTGTGCCACGCCAGTGGTAGAGCATCGCGCCGGGGAAATTGGCTCCGGATGCGGGCGTAACTTGCTCGATTACAACTTCGCCGCCGCGGACGCGAGCAATGTCAAAAGGTGCGAGGAAACCGTCGGCCGCGACGTGCTGACGGGCGAGTCGCGTTTCGAGCTGAGTGACGTAGGCGTCGAATCCCGCAACTGCCGCGGGAGTAGGATCAGCGGCTGCGCGTTGGGGAGCGGCTAATAGAAAAACGGCCAACGGGACAGCAAGAGTGGCGAGAAACAGTTTGGCAGGGTTGATCGCCTTCAGGCTCAGATTTCGATTTGCATTTGGTTTGCGGTGCATGATCATCACTTTGCCCCTTCAGACGTTTGGGCGCAATGCATGGGCGATTAATTCATCTCGAATGTTTCTCACCGCGCAACGTATTGCATGCAGCGAAGTTATGCGGAGTTGTACTTCAAGTGAGGCGCCGCGCGCGAGACTTCTCCATCGGATAAACTGGACGCGAGCTAATGGCAGAGCCAATTCAGGAGCGGCGCTATCGCTTTGGAGTGTTCGAGGCGGACGCGAAAACCGGCGAGCTGCGCCGGCAGGGAGTGCGTTTGCGGCTCAATGCGCAGCCCTTCCAGGTGCTGCTGATGCTGCTCGATCGGCCTGGCGCACTGGTGACTCGCGAAGAGATTTCGCGCGAACTGTGGCCCGACGGCACATTTGTGGATTACGATCACGGCGTGAACTCGGCGGTGAACCGCATCCGCGAATCGCTGGGAGATACGGCCGGCAGCCCGCGGTTCATTGAAACGCTTGCCCGGCGTGGCTACCGGTTTATCGCGCCTGTCGAGCGCATTGCTGGCAGCGAGATTCTGGTCGCGGCCGGCCGGCCGGAGGGTCCGCCGGTCGATTTGGCATCGACTGCACCTGTCCCCAACGTAGCCGAGCAGGTGAACGCCGCTTTGGCGCCGAACGAATCAAATGGCAAAACGAAATTCGCCATTCTCACCTCGGAAGAGGACTTACCTAAATCGCCCTATTCGGTGGTGCAAACGCTCTACATTCTCTTTCAGCTTATGTATCTGGCCATTTATGTGGGCGCGCTCGCCAACCTTGCAGAGATTGAGGAGCTGCTGTCGCCGCTGCCGCATGCAATGGCCGTTTACGGAGCTGTGATTGCAACCGCGGCGATCCTGATTCCGGTACGCGCTTTTCTGCTGTGCGCTGTGCTTTTTCATCCGCCGGGCGTGCGGCAAAAGCTGCTTAAGGTGTGGCCGTTTGTGCTGGCCTTCGATGAGTTATGGGCGCTTGCGCCGTTTCTGCTGCTGCACCACATCAACTTTGGGCTGGCCCTGGCTTGCACCACGTTGCTGGTGTACTCGCCGTTTCCACAGCGGTCGCTTGTGCTGATGGGAGCGGGCAACGCCGGCGCTTCTTCCTCAGCACAAAAGGGAAGGGCCTGAGGCCTGTGCGATTTTCTGACTACTGCGACTGCCGCTGTTGTTGCGGGGGAGTCTTTGCCGCGCCACTGTCAGGCGTATTGTCGCCGGGCTTTTCCGGTGAGGTGTGCTTGAACCCTTTCACGTCGATTCCGAAGTGCGGATCGTCGCGTGTGCCGTCCACATGAACGCCAACTTCAGTCCCCGCGCCATCTTTTTTGAAGAAGCGGTCGAGCGGCGTGGCCAGGGCGCCTTTCCATCCCCCAATCATCTTTGAAACGGTGGCCTGCATCTTTGCCTTGCCCGTAAAGTTGATTGCTCCGCCGTCGAGGGTGTAGGTTCCTCCCAGTGCGATGTCGGCGCCGGGCACCTGATAGACAAGGTCGGGCATGGAAACCACACCATTCGTCACGATAAAGCTGCTCTGCATAACAGCCTGCACGGGCACCAAATCGCTCTTGTCTTTCTGCTTGGCCTCTTTGGTTAGCCCCTGCCCGCGAAGGCTAAGCTCGTCCACGCGGTCCTGAACCTTGTCGCTGGTGAATTGCGCGTTGTTGAGCAAGAACTTTCCTTTTAGCTTGATGCGCTGGTAAACGTGCTCCTTGCCGGGAGGAATGTTGAGCGAGGTTTTCAAATTCAGCACGCCGGTGAGCAGTGGCTTGCCCGATTTGGAGACCAGGCGGATATAGTCTTCCATGCGGCCCTGCGGCACATTCACCGCGAGCGAGATGTCGTGGCCTTTTGACGGGGGCTCCGCACGCGGATCGCTATCGGGGTTTTGACTTGCCGCAACTTCAGCCGCGCTGAGCGGCACGCGCACCACCTTGCCCTCAACCGTGAAATGCGACTGGCCGAGCACGGCATTCACGGGCTGGAGCCAGGTATCGCCGTTGGTGGCATCTACCTTCGCATTGAAATCAGTGTGCAGAGGCAGGGGAGTGCCAAAGCGAGTGAGCGAAAAGTTCGGCACATCGGCAACCCCATCGACAGATAATTCGCGCAGCGTTCCGGTGTAGCGGCCGGTGGAGTGAAGCGTTCCCGCGATGTCTTTAAAGTCGCTCAGGTTGGCATTGTCGAAGGTGTACTGGCCCTGAACGCCGCTTTGGCCCGGATCGTCGGTACTCCAAGGCCCGAATGTGCCGGAAGTTTGAATGGTTCCTGTTGGACGCGCGTTGACTAGGTTGGCCGCGAAATCCATTGTTCCGGTCGGCTGAATGTTGGTGAGCTTGAGGTTTGAGATCTTGAAAACCAGTGGCAGCTTGTCCGGCTTGCTGGTCTCGAGGCGCAGCACTGTATCGGTGCACAGAATGCTGTCGAGCTTGAAATGCAGAAGCGCTTTCTTCAGCGAGTCGTCGCCCGCCGCTGCTGCAGGCTGGTCGCCGGCCGCGTGGGTGAAGTGCGACGCGGGCGGCAGATCGACGACCAGGCCGCGCAACTCGACGTATGAGATATGCACGGGCTCTTTCGACGAATAGTGAAGAGGCGCGCGGAAGCGGAAATCATCAATGGAGATAAGGGGATGTGAGGGGCCGGCCGCGGGCACGCTTACGCCATGCACCTCTGCGGGCGGCCAGATGCGCAGGCCGCGTCCTTCGGCGCGAAGGCCTCCGCGGAGCGACATGTGAAAGCTGTCAAGCTGAACGCGGGAATGAAACTGCTGCTCGAGGGCGGCGACAATTTGCGCGCGGACGATGGGTTCGGCATTGTGCAGGAGGATTGAAATGGCTGTTGCCGCCACAATCAGCAGGAAGAGCGCAATACCGCTTACCCAGGCCAGTGCCCGGTGACGCCGCCAGAACGATGGTTGGTTGTTCATCAGCGCGATTCTCGCCTATCCGTTATTGTCGCAGTCACCATTGCGTGCGGTTGCCCGTAAAACGGCGGCCGGACTATAGGACGCGTCCAAAGGTAATTGGATGCAGTTTGACAGGATGGAAAACAGACGGACGGGAAGACGGGCTATTTTCGGAATGGGCCGCGATGCCGTAGACTTTTGAGCACCGATGCAAGCGCTGATTGAACATCTCGCCAAATTGCAGGCCGTGGAACTGGAACGCGCCCGCGTGACCAAGGAAGCCAACGCACTTCCGGCAGAGGTAAAGCAGGCCCAGGCCGCTTTGGCAGTTGCCCAACGGCAATCGGCCGATACGTCTTCCGCGCTCAGCCGCGAAGACACGCTGCGCACCCGCCTCGAGCGCGAGATTGATGGTCACCGGCAGAAGGCTACGAAGTTTCGCGCCCAGCTTGATGTTGTAAAGAATTCCGAGCAGGCCGAGGCGGTTGAGCACGAAGTGAGCTTTGCCACCGCCGAGATTGAGCGGCTTGAGAACGACGAACTGGCCAGCATGGAACGGTCAGAAGCTCTGGAAGTAACCCTGGCGCAGGCCCGCCAGCAGGTTGAATTGCTGTCTGAGGCGCTGGATAAGACCCGCACACGGGTCGCGGGGCGCCAGCAGGAACTGGCTGCGCATTTGGCCGAACTCAATGTTGAGCGGGAGGCCATTCGCCCACAGATCGAACCTGAATGGCTCACCCGCTTTGACCGCATCGCCACGTCACGCGGCACGGGAATAGCGCGGGTCGAAAACCAGCAGTGCACCGGCTGCAGCATGGGCATCAGGCCGCAGACGTGGAACCAGCTCCGCGAGGGCCAACTGCTGACATGCGACAGTTGCAGCCGGATTATCTACTGGGACCCGGCCATGGCTCCGGCAGCGAAAGCACCGCAGCCGGAAGTGGCCCCGGGAACTGGTCGCGCGGATCGCAGACCGGGGCAGGCTGGGGCGTAGCGGGCTGAATGCCCTCAGCGCCTGCAGAAAGAGCCAACTAACGCAGCATCCCCCCTGCTACCCTTTCCTTAAGCAGTCCGCTTCGGCTTTTTCTGACCACTGATCACTGACAACTGTTTTCTCGAGGCTTCGATGCGCCGCATCTGCGTTGACATGGACGAGGTGATGGCCGATACGCTCGGCGAGCATCTGCGCCGCTACAACCAGGAGTTCGACGAAGACGTTACCGTCGACGATCTGGTTGGCAAGGGCCTATGGGAGATTGCGCCGGTCGATCGCCAGCAGCAGCTCCGCGCATTTCTCGACGCTGAGGATTTCTTCGCGGTTCTCGACGTGATTCCCGGTTCGCAGGAGGTGCTGAAGAATCTGTCGACACGCTTTGAGATTTTTATCGCCACGCAGGCCATGGCGGTGCCCAACTCCTTCGGTCCCAAGTACTTCTGGCTGCAGCGGCACTTTCCGTTCATTCCGCCCACGCATTACGTCTTCTGCGGCAACAAATCAGTTCTGCGCGCCGACTACCTGATTGACGACCAGCCGCGCAACCTGCAGCGATTTGAGGGGCAGGGACTGCTGTACACCGCGCCACACAACCTGACTGTAGACGGATTTGTGCGCGTGGACAACTGGCAGCAGGTAGCGGAGTATTTTGCGCACATCAACCTCGACGGACCTGAAGATGCCTGATCGAGCCGCAAGTCCGAACGCTCCCCCGCCCGGCTGCATCCAACACAAGAGATGCTCTCATCATCGAACTCCAGAGTTGGTCGTCTCGATCGGAATCCCTTCGGCCAAATCGCAATGAAGCTGCCCGCCAAAATATTCATTCCCTTCACCTTCGCCGTGCTCTTCCTGCTGGCTCCGGGCTGCCATGCATACTCTCTTCTCACCCACGAGCAGCTCATCGACCTTACGTGGCAAGACTCCATCGCTCCACTGCTGCTCAGCCGATATCCCGGCCTCACGCCAGCACAGCTTGACGAGGCCCGTTCCTACGCTTACGGCGGCTGCGTGATTCAAGACATTGGCTACTACCCATTCGGAGACCAGACATTTTCCAATGTCACCCACTACGTCCGCAGTGGCGACTTTGTCATCAACCTCTTTCGTAACGCCAAAAATGCCGACGAGTTGGCTTTCGCCGTCGGCGCTCTCTCGCATTACATTGGCGACTCCTTCGGCCACCCTGAAGCCACTAATCGCGCCGTGGCAGTCGAGTTCCCCCAACTCAAGGCCCGTTATGGTCCCGTCGTCAGCTACGCCGAGGGGAAGCACCAGCATGTCCAAACCGAGTTCGCCTTCGACATTGACCAGATTGCGAAGCACCATCTCGCCCCGCTGCCCTACCTTCAGCACATCGGCCTCAATGTTCCTGTGCATCAACTCGGACTGGCGTTCTTTCAAACTTATGGCCTCGCCGACTTTGCCGATCACCGGGCTCATCGCGCCAAAGTCTGGGCATATCGTTTCGCCGTGCGCAACTTTATTCCTCACGTCGCTTACGCAGTCACGCTCCGTCGCCGCAATCACGAGCCCCCCGAGGCTGAATCTGCCGAGGCAATCGAGATTGACAGGGAAGCGGCCGCTGCCGCCACGCTCGACGACTGGGCCTCTTACCGCAAGGGTCATCCAAGTTTTGAAACCCGTGTGCTGAGAGTGCTTATCTTCATCCTTCCCAAGATTGGCCCGCTCTCGCTCGTGAGCGTGAAAGGACCTACCAACGCCACCGAGGCCGACTACATGCACTCTGTCTACCAGTCCGCCGCCGCCCTTCGCTACGCGCTTATCGGCTTCACCCCGCTCACTTCTCGATTCCAGACGCCCACAGGCTACGCGATGATCAAGCAGCCTTTCGGTACGCGCGACCCCAAACATCCGCTGCCGAATCGCGATCTCGATACCGGAACCGTGGTCAGGCCCGGCGGCTACTCGCTTACTGATTCCACCTACGCGATGCTGTTGCATCGCCTGGCACTCAACCCCACGCAGCCCATCCCTCCGGGCATCAAGAGCGATATCGAGGCCTATTACTCCGATCCCAACGCCCCCATCACGACCAAGAAAAACGCAGCGCGGTGGGCCGAGGTCGAGGCCGATCTCAAAATCTTTGCCACCATCCCCACCAGCAATGAGCCTGAGCCCTTCCCGACCTACGACGACAGTCAGTAGCTACACTCTGCGCGTTTGACGACTTGCCCTGAAATCTCCCCAGGCGCTGATGATGCTGGCCGAGTCATTTTGCATCTGCCCGCGTCTAACTCCCGTATAATCCTCACGTCGCCTTCTCGTTCGTTTTGCCCTCAAGGAGAAAACCTGTGAAGATTTCCCTTCGCAATCTTTGTGCCGTATTGCTTTCGGTTCTCACCGCCGGCGCCATGGCCGCTAACGCGCAGGCTACGCACAAACTGCCTGAGATCAAGTACCAGAAGTTCACGCTGCCCAATGGGCTGACCGTTATCACGCATGAAGATCACCGCCTGCCGCTGGTGAGTGTCGACCTGTGGTACCACGTGGGCCCGTTGAACGAGAAGCCCGGCTGCACCGGCTTTGCGCACCTGTTTGAGCACATGATGTTCGAGGGTTCTGAGCATGTGGGCGCAAAGGCGCACATCCGCGATGTTGAGGCGGCCGGCGCAACGGATGTGAACGGCACTACCGACTTCGACCGGACAAATTATTTTGAGACCATGCCCTCAAACCAGCTTGAACTGGCGCTGTGGCTCGAGAGCGACCGCATGGGCTTTTTGATGGAGGGCCTCGACCGCCAGAAGCTCATTAACCAGAAAGACGTGGTGCGCAACGAGCGGCGCCAGGGTGAAGGAAGACCTTACGACGTTGCCGACGAAGGGGTGTACCACCAGCTCTTTCCCAAAGGGCACCCTTACTATGGCGATGTGATCGGCAGCCACGCCGATATTGAATCCACCCGCATTGCCGATGTGCGCGATTTTCATCAGCAGTTCTACACGCCCAACAACGCATCCATCGCCATCGCCGGCGACTTCGATGCGGTCAAGCTGAAGGCCATGCTTGAAAAGTATTTCGGGCCCATTCCGCGCGGGCCTGCGGTTGAACCGGTCACCGTGGTTACGCCGGCCATTACCTCGCAGCGCCGCGCCACTATCACCGACACTGTCCGCCTTGAGCGCATGACTGTTGCGTGGCTCACACCGCCCGCATACACGCCCGATGCCTACAGCACGCGCGGCGCCTTCTACGCGCTGGGCCTGGCCAAGGCCAGCCGGCTCGATGAAACGCTGGTCTACAAGTTGCAAACTGCGCAGAGCGTCAATTGCCGTGTAAATGAGCTCAAGCTCACAGGCATTGCCGAGTGCTCGATTACCGCCAAGCCCGGTGTGAAGCTTGAGGATCTTGAGACTACCTTCTGGGAGGAGGTGGCAAAGTTGCAAAAAGACGGCCCCACCGACGAAGAAGTTGAAGCAGCCAAGGCTACCGAACTGACGCGCAAAATCAGTGGCCTGCAGCGGCTGGGCGGTTTTGGCGGCGTTGCCGACACCCTTGACGAATACAACCAGTACACCGGCGACCCTGGCTTTCTAACCAAGGACGTAAAAATGACTGAGGACGTGACTGCGGCCAGCACCAAGTCCGCCGCCATCAAGTACCTCACCAAGGATACTGCGGTTGTTGTCTACTGCGTGCCCGGTAAAAAGGTGCTCGACGATGTGCCGCGCAGCCCCGCCGATACTGACGCAGACGTAAAGCTCGTGAACCCCTACACGCCTGAGTTTGAAACCGCGCAGGACTGGCGCAAGGCTCAGCCGCAGCCTGGCCCGGCGCCTGAATTGCATCTGCCGGTTCCCACCGAGTTCAAGCTTGAAAATGGTTTAAAGGTGCTGTTGGTTGAAGATCACGCACTGCCTGTGGTCACCGCAGAAATAGTTTCGCGGGCGGGCGGCGTCAACAATCCCCAGGACAAGAGCGGTCTGGCCACACTGACTGCTGAGGTGATGGGCGACGGAACAACTTCGCGCAGCCTCACGCAACTCGCTGAAGACCAGGAAAGCATCGGCACCATGATTGGCACCTCGGCGGGAATGGACAACAGCACCGTATCAATGGGCTTGTTGACCTACCACCTCGACAAGGGAATGGAATTGCTCTCGGATGTTGTCGAGCATCCGGCATTCCGCGCTGAAGATTTCGATCGCCGCCGCAAGCAGCGCCTGTTGCGCATTACGCAGGAGACTGACAACGTGCAGAATATGGCGCTGCGCGTTGGGCCGAAGTTGCTGTTCGGCGACCAGCCATATGGCATGGCGCCGAATGGAACCACTGACAGCGTGACCTCGTTTACCGGGGCAGATCTTTCCGGCTTTTATTCAAGCCACTACGTGCCAGGCAACTCCGCGCTGGTGCTTGCCGGTGACCTTACCCGCGCTGAAGCCGAGAAGCTTGCCAAGCAGTACTTCGGCAACTGGAGCGGCACGGCCGCAGCCGCGGTCAGCGTTCCAGCCGCGCCAGCGCCGCCCGCAACGCACGTGGTGATTGTTGACAAGCCAGGAGCGCCGCAAACCATGTTGGTTGCATTCGGCTTTGGCGTACCGGCAAATTCACCCGATGCCGACGCGCTCGAAGTGCTCAACTACTCGCTTGGCGGCAGCTTTGGCAGCCGCATCAATATGAACCTGCGCGAGGAGCATGGCTACACTTACGGTGCGCAAACCCTCTATCGGGAATATCGCGACAGCGGCGAGTTTATTGCAGCCACACTGGTGCGCACCGACGTTACAGCGCCCGCAGCCAAGGAGATGATGAAGGAGATTAGCAATTTCCCCGCAAATCCCTCAACTGAAGCCGAATTAAACGATGCAAAAGAGTCATCCATCCGCTCGCTGCCCGGCGATTTTGAAACTACAAGCGCAATTGCGGGTGCGATTTCAAGCATCTTTGTTTACGATTACCCGCTCGACCATTACGCCGCGCTGCCCGCAAAGTACCAGGCCATTACGCAGGCCGATATCGCGCGGGTTGCAAAACAGTATCTGCATCCCGATCAACTCATCGTGCTTGCCGCCGGCGATCGCTCCAAGATTGAGGTGCCGCTGAAAGATGCTGGCGTGGGTCCGGTAGAAGTGCGCGACATTAACGGCAAGCTGGCGGCAGACACCGCAAAGTAAGTTAAGCCTCAACACTGGGTGCCCCATCCTCGCGACGTATTTGTTCTTGTCGCTAGGGTGGGGTTCCCACTAACTCCGCTAACCCCGCCAACTCCGCTGCTTCGTTTGACAACCCCCGCCACTACCCCTATAGTTTGCTCGCCGCGCCAATAACTCCGTCAGCATTCTGAAATCAGGCTGCGGCAATCCGTCCGCAGGAGATTATCGTGTCTTTGAAATCGTTTGGCGTTCTGTCTTCTATCGCTCTTTTTCTCTCTATGCCTGTCACTTTTGCGCAATCCCAGGCCGTTGGCGCCTTTGAAGGCCAGTCGGATGTTGGCAGCGTGACTCCGCCGGGAACCGCCGCATTCGACAGCGCCTCCGGCGTTTACACCATTCGCTCCGCTGGCGCGAATCTTTGGGGAACAACGGATGGTTTTCATTTCCTATGGAAGATGGTTTCGGGCGACGTTTCGCTCACCGCCGACATTGATTTTCCTGAGAAAACCGGCGCGCACAGCGAGCATCGCAAAGCCATTCTGATCTTCCGTCAGACTCTCGACGCAGACAGCGCGTACGCAGACGCGGCACAACATGGAGTGGGGCTGACCGCCCTGCAATTCCGCGACGCGAAGGGCGAAACCACGCAAAGCATCGAGCTCAACATCGACCCTCCAAAAAAACTGCGCCTTCAGAAGCACGGCGACGAATTCACCATGTTCGTGAGCTTCAAGGGCGAGCCGCTTCACCAGGTGGGTGCGGCAACAAAGATGCATCTCAACGAGCCGTTCTACGCCGGCATCGGGCTTTCAGCGCACGACCCCAACGCGGTTGAGACCGCGACATTTGCGCATGTCGAGTTGAAGCCGCTGGTTGCGCCAGCGACAACGCCGCAAACGGCACTCTACAGCTCGCTCAAGGCCCTTGAGATCGATCCCGGAGCGCGCCGCGCCATCGTGGCCTACACCGCCAAAGCACGCGCCATGGCGCCCAACTGGTCGCGCGATGGTAAGACTCTCATTTTCGTTCAGGATGGAAAGATGTTCCGCGTCGCCGCTGACGGCTTAAAGAACGTAGATGGCTCTGCAGAGCAAATCGACACCGGAGGCGCGACAGGCTGCAACGGCAGTCACGGGCTTTCGCCCGACGGCAAGTTGCTCGCCATCACCTGCACCATGGCGTCGAATCCCGGCAATCGCGTGTACATCATTCCCACATCGGGCGGCGAGCCGCGCATGGTCACCGCCAATCCCGACTCTTACTTCCACACCTGGTCGCCAGACGGAAAATCCATCGTCTTTACGCGGCCCAGCCACGGCAGTTTGAACATCATCGCAATCTCAGTGGATGGTGGCGCTGAAACAGCGCTGACCAACGGAACCGGAGTGAGCGACGATCCAGATTACTCGGCCGACGGGCAGTATATCTACTTCAACACCGACCGCTGGGGCGGAATGCAGATTGCTCGAATGAAGGCTGACGGCAGCGGGGTGGAGCAGGTGACCCACGACAAGTTCAACAACTGGACGCCGCACCCATCACCAGATGGCAGGTCGATCGTGTATATCGCCTATCCGCCCGACGTAACTACGCACGCGGCCAACAAAGACGTAGCGCTGCACATTCTTTCCACCAGCGATGGCAGTATTCGCGTGCTGACCAACTTTGTGGGCGGCGATGGCTCAATGAACGTGCCCAACTGGGCGCCCGATTCAAAAAGCCTTGCCTTCGTAAGCTACGAGATGCTGCCGGCAGACGACCTGGGATCGAGTGAGTAGACATGTACCGCCGGTCTCCTGACCGGCGGTAGTGTGGGCCTCCCGGCCCACGCGATCTGCAAGCGAAGCGGTAGCTTTCGCCTGCAGACTTGCCGAGAAATCCTAAAACGTGCTCTCTGTCCGCTCTTCGCTGCCGTGGCCATTCGCGCGCGGCGGCACGGCACCCATCGCCGCCCGTGGCGCTCCGTTTATGGCGGATGTACCTGCAGCCTGGTTGCGTGCAGGCTGCGGCTGGGCCTGCATGGCCTGCATGGGTTGGTGCATGGTTACAATGATGGCTCCCGCCGGTGTTTGCCCCGCGCAACGGTACGAGTGCGGCGTGCCTGAATCGAAATATACCGCATCGCCCGCCACGAGTTTGGTGTGGTGGTCGCTGTGGTTGATCTCAAGTTCGCCGCTGAGCACGTATAGAAACTCCACTCCAGCGTGAACGTGCGCCTTGGGCTCGGCCTCGCCCTCTTTTTGCGGAATAAATTCGGCAAAATACGGGTCCATGTGCCGGTCGGGCACCATGAAACCGAGGCTCTCAAAGGTGTAGGTCGGCGGCTCCACGCCGGTCTGCGGCAACCGCACCCGGTCTTTCTGGCGGTGTACGCGGAAAATCGCGGTCGGCTCGCTCTCAAAGAAATACGAAAGGTCCTTTGAGAAGACCATTGCGATTCGAGCCAGGTTGCGCAGAGTCGGAACCACCCTGCCGGTTTCAA
>Ga0206872_10296_pt1 | contig 13587 bp, 12 predicted proteins | sample Alteio_BWOrgCont_34_FD_152906 | JGI IMG/M metagenome (GOLD analysis project Ga0206872, IMG submission 152906) | Enriched cells from forest soil in Barre Woods Harvard Forest LTER site, Petersham, Massachusetts, United States -... | ecosystem: Environmental > Terrestrial > Soil > Temperate forest >... | reverse complement strand
GTATATTTTTTACCATCGCCATTTCCATCGCATTTTTAATATTGGCCTTTACAGCCTGGCTATTAATGAAGGTGATGCGGGTTATCATACAAAATTCGTGGAGCTATATACTGCGCCAGGGTTTCGCCAACCTTTACCGCCCAAATAATCAAACCATTATTTTAATAGTATCCATCGGGTTAAGTACGGCATTTATTTGCACCTTGTTTTTTATCCAGAGCATCCTTATTCACCAGGTTAACCTCTCGTCGAGCGGGAACCAGTCGAACATGATATTGTTCGACATCCAAACCAGCCAGAAAAAGGCCGTTGCCGACCTTACAAAGCACCTGCCCGTTTTGCAACAAGTGCCGATTGTGACCATGAGGCTTGAAAAGATAAAAGGTAAAACTGCCGCTGATGTACGAAAAGATACCACGCTTAATATTTCGCCCCATGCCTTTGCCAATGAGCTTAGGGTTACCTACCGTGATAGCCTCACCCCTTCCGAAAAAATATTGAAAGGCGATTGGATAGGAAAAGCCGAACCCGGCAAAGAAGTACCCGTTTCGCTGGAAACGCATTTTTTACAGCGCAGCCATATCAAGGTGGGCGACCACCTTGTTTTCAACGTGCAGGGGTTGAGCATCCCGGCTGTGGTAGCCAGTATACGGCAGGTAAACTGGAACAAGATACAAACCAATTTCATGGTGGTTTTCCCGAAGGGGGTTTTGGAAGATGCGCCGCAATTCAATGTGCTGCTTACCCATGTGCCCTCGGCTAAAGTATCTGCTAAATTTCAACAGGCTGTCGTCCGCAAATTCCCGAATGTATCCATTATAGATTTGGGGCTGATATTGAATGTTATAGATGATCTTTTGGGTAAGATAGGTTATATCATCAGGTTTATGGGCGCTTTTAGTATTATTACAGGTATTGTTGTATTGATAGCTTCGGTGAGGATCAGCAAATACCAGCGCATACAGGAAAGTGTGCTGCTGCGCACCCTGGGCGCCAGCAGGAAACAAATTTTTGCGATAACCGCGTTGGAATATTTATTTTTAGGGGCGTTGTCGGCCTTAACTGGTATTGTTATTGCAATATCGGGTACATGGCTGCTGGCCAAATATAGTTTCGAAATACCGTTTGCCATTAATTTGTGGCCGGCCGTGGTATTGTTCTTTATTATATCGTTGTTAACGGTAGTAATTGGCCTGCTCAACAGCCGCGGCGTGCTGAATAAGCCGCCGCTGGAGATATTAAGGGCAAATGCGTAGAGACACGATATCGTAGAGACGCAATATTTTGCGTCTCCCGCCAATGGCGTGGTTTTAAATATTCCGGAGACGCAAAATATTGCGTCTCTACAATTGGAAAAAAATGTACAAACTAAGAAATATTTGCATAGTGTTCATCGCGGTTTTAATAGCAGCCTGCGGGGGAAAGAAATCTGCGCAGCCCGAAGCCCTGCAAAACGCCAGCGATACCCGCGATACCGCGACAACAAAAACCGTCCTGTTTTTTGGCGACAGCCTTACGGCGGGATATGGTTTGGATGATCCTTCGCAGGCGTTCCCGGGCGTGGTGCAAAACAAAATCGATTCCGCAAAACTTCATTATAAGGTGATCAACGCGGGCGTCAGCGGCGAAACTTCTGCCGGGGGCAAAGGCCGTATCGCGTGGATATTAAAACAACGGGTAGATGTTTTTGTACTGGAGCTCGGCGCGAACGACGGGCTGCGCGGCATACCTGTAAGTGAAACCGTACAAAACCTGCAGGCCATAGTCGACAGCGTGAAAACTAAGTATCCAAATGCAAAATTAATGATGCTGGGCATGCAGGTACCGCCAAACATGGGCAACGTTTACGCCGACAGCTTTAAAGAAATATTTCCGGATCTGGTTAAGAAAAACAAAATGGCCTTTGTCCCTTTTCTTTTAAAAGGCGTTGGCGGCGAGGTTTCGCTAAACCAGCACGACGGCATACACCCAACTGCCGAAGGCGCCAAAATTGTCGGCGATAATGTTTGGCAGGTCTTAAAAAAAATATTGTAAGCCATCCAGATTGGACAACTTTTTAAAAGTTGTCCAATCTTTTACACTGCAATCCTTATCTTCGCCCAAAATCAAAATAATGGAAAAAACAAAACTTACCATAAACAGCAACGGTTCGGTAAAAGTTGAGGGCGACTTTGAAATTGTAGACGCACAGGGCAATGTATACGGCTTGCAGGGGCGTACAATTGTTTCTATCTGCCGTTGCGGCCGCTCCGAAAATAAACCGTTTTGCGATGGCTCGCACAAAGGGCACTTTGAGCACGATGCGCAGGCATTTGATCTGCCACCACGTAAAGTTTAATCTAAATGACGGAGACTTACGAAGTTTTGAAAACTTCGTAAGTCTGACGATACTTCTGACTATATCTTTCTTCGGATGATGTTATATTTGCAAAACGTCTTTAAAATGCCGAAAGTAAAAGTAAACAACATAGAAATTGCATACGAAACTGCCGGAAAAGGAACACCGTTTGTACTAATCCACGGACACCCTTTTGACCACACCATGTGGGACCTGCAGGTGGAGGCTTTTTCCGCACACTATCAGCTTATTATACCCGACTTAAGGGGTTATGGAAAAAGCAGCCTGCCCAAAAATAGCGCTACAAGGTTTGAAGATTATGCGACAGATATTTTGCTCCTGCTCGACAATTTAAAGGTGGAAAGTTTTCATTTGGCGGGACTATCGATGGGCGGGCAAATCATCATGGAAATGTTCAGGCAGGCGCCATCAAGAATAAAAACGTTGATATTTGCCGATACTTTTGCAAGCCCGGATACACCGGAAGTTAAACAAGGGCGTTATGATGCCGCCCTGCGCTTAGAAAAGGAAGGGATGGATGCGTACGCAGATGAGGTTATCTATAAAATGTTCAAACCCGAACATGTTAGTTCAATGCCCAAAGCTGCCGGTCATGTTATAAAAATGATGAAGGCAGCACCGCCCAAAGGAGCAGCGACAGCATTGCGGGCCAGGGCCGAAAGGATAAATTATCTTACCGATGTACTGCCCAAAATTGATGTACCCACCCTGGTAATTGTTGGTCGCGACGATGAATTTACACCCGTTGCCAAAGCTGAAGAACTTAAGGAAAACCTTCAAAATTGCAAATTGGTAATTATCGAAGATGCAGGTCATATGCCAAACATGGAACATCCGGAAGAATTTAATAAAGCGGTGCTTGATTTTTTGGAGAACGTTAATTATTCAAAAAAATCTCTTTGATCACGCCAGATTTACGAAGTTTTCAAAACTTCGTAAATCTTTAGTCCACCGACACCATCGCCTTAATAACACCTGTTTCCGGTTTTAGCCAGCTTTCAAAATCCCTATTTACCTCATCAAAATTTACCCTGTGGGTGATATAGGTTTTAGGGTCGATCAAACCGCTTTTCATACAAGCGATAACGTGGTCAAAATCTTTTCGGGTCGCATTCCTGCTGCTCATCAAGGTTGCTTCACGTTTATGAAATTCGGGATGACTGAAAGTAATTTCGCCTTTTTGCAGGCCTATCAACACAAAGCGTCCGCCGTGAGCGATGTATTGAAAAGCATTGTTAATGGCTTTCTGGTTGCCAGTCGCATCGATAACTACCGTTGGCATATCGCCATTTGTTATTTCCTTTAACTGTTCGGTAATATTATCAGCAAGGGCATTCAGTGTATGGTTTACGTTTAAATAGTCCCTGCAAAATTGAAGCCGGGCTTCATTTACGTCCGTTACAATTACTTCGGCTCCTGCGATTTTTGCGAATTCAATTGCGCCTAAGCCGATTGGACCGGCGCCGATTATTGACACAAATTCTCCTTTTTTAATGTCCGCACGCGCTACGCCATGTGCACCTATGGCTAAAGGTTCAATCAAGGCCAGTTCATCAAGACTTAATCCATCGCCGTGTACGAGCGAATACGATGGTATTGATAAGTATTCAGCCAAACCCCCGTCAATATGCACACCGCAAACTTTAATATTAACACAACAATTTGGTTTGCCCGAACGGCAGGCTATGCAAATACCGCAATTAAAATAAGGGATAAAAGTTACGTTTTCTCCGGCCTTGAACCCTGGTGCGTCATCAAATTCTATCAATTCACCTGCAAGCTCGTGGCCCAATATGCGAGGATATTGGAAATAGGGCTGTGTACCTTCAAAGGCATGGAGGTCGGTACCGCAGATGCCGATCCGTTTTATTTTTATGATGGCATTGCCCGTTGTCAACACGGGTTTTTCGGCTGTTTGATAGGCTAAGTTTCCGGGCTGGGTGCAAACCAATGTTTTCATATCGCTACAGCAGAATTGCCTTGTTTTTATGGGTAAGCGCTTTTATAATTAACCAGGCTATAACGTAAGCCAGTGCGCACACGCCAAACATAATTGAATAAGCAATATGCGGGGTCGCCTTATAATAATCGTTTAAATACCCTGCTAACTTTTGTATAATGAAACCGCCAATGCCGCCGGCCATGGTGCCTATCCCGATAACAGAGCCAACCGCCCTTTTTGGAAACATATCGGAAACTGTAGTAAACAAATTGGCCGACCATGCCTGGTGCGCCGCAGCCCCGATGCAAATAATGGCCACCGCCAAAAAAGATGCGTTGCTGCCAAAAACAGCAACATTACCAAAATATTGAGTGAACAACAGGAGTACTGGGAACAGCGCTATCACCAGCATGGCCGTCATGCGTGCTTTATACACTGGCATTCCCCTGTTGATTAAAAATAATGGAATGCCGCCACCAAAAGTGCTGCCAAAAATGGCTATCCCGTAAACAATAAATGTTGGCCACATTACCTGTTCGCCTGTCATACCGAACTGTTTCTTCAAATAATCAGGCAACCAGAAAAGCAGGAACCACCATACCCCATCGGTCAAAAACTTGCCCATAAAAAAAGCCCAGGTTTGCGGGTAAACAAGCAGCTTAAGCCATGGTATCTTTTGATCAACCGCTACATCCTCGGAGGGAGCGACATGGGCGACAAGGTCATCGCTATGAATATAATTAAACTCTTCTGTTGATAATTTTTTATGCTTCGAAGGTGAATCGTACAACGCAAACCAAAAGAAAAGCCAGATAAAGCCTAATGCGCCGGTAATGACGAAGGCATATTTCCAGCCCGGGTCATTTCCCCAGTACGCCAGGCACCAGGGCACAAATAGCGCCGCTATCATTGCGCCGATGTTCGATCCGCTGTTAAAAATGCCGGTAGCCAGGGCTCGTTCCTTTTTAGGGAACCATTCGGCCACTGTTTTTATTGATGCGGGGAAATTACCGCCCTCCCCTATGCCAAACAAGCTCCTGATAACAATATGTAAAATAACTGTACTGCCTGCAAGCGCATTCAGCATGCCAAAAACCGACCAAACAATTAATGACAAAGCAAGGCCCAGTTTGGTGCCTATCTTATCGATAAACCAACCCGCAAATACGGTAACACCGGCATAAAAAAGTGTAAAACATCCGGTTAAATTCGAGAAATCGGTATTGCTCCATCCAAAACCGCCTTTTTCAACGGGCGTCGAAAAAAATTCCTTCAGGTAGCTGATCACCTGGCGGTCCATATAGTTAATTGTGGTCGAAAATAACAACAAGGCAGCTATTACCCACCTGTATTTTCCCACCAGGCTTTCTTTCATAGTTTGGTTTTTGATAGCAGTTGCGCTCACATTGCGGCTTTTACTAATTCGAGCGCTTTCATTGTGTCGGTATGCAGTTTTTCGTAAAGGTTATTGTCCAGGATATCTTTGCTGATCAGTTTACCGCCCACCCCTACCGCGCTAACCCCGGCATGGAACCATCCGCTTATGTTTTCGGGAGTCATTTCAACGCCGCCTGTAGGCATAAAAAGCAGGCCGGGAAATATCTCTTTCACCGCCTTTATAAATGCCGGGCCAACTACATTCGCCGGGAATATTTTTATTAATTCGGCGCCGCTTTTTTGCGCGGTGTAAATTTCGGTCGGCGTCATGCAACCCGGTATCCACAATAACTTGTATTTATGGGCAACTTTGGCTACTTCGGGATTGATGGTGGGCGCAACAATAAAATCAGCCCCGGCATCGGCAAAAGCCTCGGCGTCCGATATGTTTTTTATGGTGCCGATGCCAAGATAGAGGTCGGCCATTTCCCTGTCCACCATCTTCCGTAACACCTTAAAATTATCAAATGCAGGTTTGGCCCTGTTGGTATATTCCATCACCCTGACGCCCGCATTATACAGCGTACGGATTATTTGCAGGCTTACTTCAACATCTTCATAAAAAAACAAAGGCAACATGCCTTGCGTCAATATGCTGTTTAATACCGCTTTTTTTATTTTCATTGGAGTATGTTTTTATAGATTAGCTATCGTTGAGTTGTTTGGTTATTTGATTTTAAGCAGCAACTCATGATAGTTTCATTTCATTGCCTTTTTTATGTCCGCCACTGTTTTGGTCGTGGCGTCACCTTTTATAAATAATTTTTCAAATGCCGCTGCGGTAGCAAATTCGAGTATTTCATTAACCCGGAGCCTATTATAAAAGCCGTATATAAGCCCCGCCATAAAACAATCGCCACTGCCTACTTTATCAACAATGGAACCTGTTTCATATTCACCCGAATTGTATAGCTGATTATCAATATACAAAGTTGTATAATATTTTATATCATTAGTAGCATCGAACCGAAAAGTATTTGCAACTGCCATGCATTTCGGGTTTTTCTCCATAATTTTTTGCGAAGTTTTTAACGCCTCTTCCAGGTAAATGCTCTTTTGTCCGGACTCGTGAATATCGGGGATCACGGGGATACCGAGCATTTTTTCGGCGGCCCATATATTACCCATAATTAAATTGCAATACTTAACCAATCCCGGCATTATATCGTCGGGAGATTTACCGTATTGCCATAATTTGGCCCGGTAGTTCATATCCACCGAAATAGTGATATTTTTTTTTGATGCTATTTCCAAAACTTCCCGGCATACATCGGCAACACTTTGACTGAGCGCAGGGCATATCGCGCTGAAATGAAACCAGCTTACGCCATCGAGCACCTTATCCCAATCAATCATCCCCGGCTTAAGCCTCGCAAACGCTGATTCGGCCCGGTCGTATACCAGTGAATTATTTTTAAGGTCGTGCCCGTCAGTTAAATAATACAGGCCGACCCGGCTTCCGCTGTAATGCACAGCCGAAGTGTCAATTCCTTTATTTTGCAGCGATTTAATAATTTGAGCCGACAGGATAGTATCCGGCAGGGCTGTAAAATATTTTGCCGGCAAACCCCATAGTGCCAGGGCGTTTGACACATTCAATTCAGCGCCGACTATATAAACAGGCAATTGTTTGTTTTCAATCCATTGCCCATCCGCGTCAAGCGAAAAACGCAGCAGCAATTCGCCAAACGAAAGTATTTTACCCGTAAGCTGCCCGTTATTTAGCAATGAGCTCATTTTATTTTATCAAAATCAAAATACCCTTTTGCGTTATTATAGCAAATGCCCTGTATTATTTTGCCTGTCCACTCCATATCATGCGGCAACTCGCCATTCTCCATATCGTTGCCAAAAAGGTTGCATAAAATCCTCCGGAAATACTCATGCCTCGGATAGGAAAGAAAGCTGCGCGAATCGGTCAGCATGCCAACCATCCGGCTCAAAAGGCCCATGTTTGATAATGCATTCAGTTGTTTGGTCATCCCATCCTTTTGATCAAGGAACCACCATGCCGACCCAAACTGCATCTTTCCGGCAACCGAGCCATCATTGTAATTTCCCATCATAGCAGCAATCAGCTCGTTATCCGCAGGGTTTAAATTATAGATGATAGTTTTAGTCAGTTTATTTTCATTTTCCAGTTTATCAAGGAATTTTGAAAGCGCATTGCCCTGGGCAAAATCGCCGATAGAATCGTAACCAGTATCAGGGCCCGACTCGCGCAAAGCGCGGGTGTTGGTATTACGTAAAGCGCCGAGGTGATATTGCTGCACCCATCCTTTTTCGTGGTCCCAAACCGAAAAATTGTACAGCATTGCTGATTTAAATTTTACAATTTCATCCGGCGTCAATGCCTGTTCCGTCCTGATCTTTTTGAATATCAGCCTTGTTTCAAGTTCAGTATAATTTTCGGCGTACAGTCTTTCAAGGCCATGATCGGATACAGAGCAGCCATTTTCCGCAAAATAATCGTGCCGGCTTTTTAGCGCTTCGAGATAGGTGTTAAAATCGCAGATAGTTGTATTTGTAATCGCTTCGAGCCTGGCGATATAGGCATTTAATATTTTGGTATCACCGGTATCCATTGCCTTATCCGGCCTGAACGCCGGCAAAATCTTTACGCCATAACCATCTTTTTTTATTTTTTTATGATGTGATAGATCATCAAGCGGGTCATCGGTAGTACAAACTACCTCAACATTCCGGTTTTTTATCAGATTCCTGACACTATATTCCGGCGATTGCAGCTTTTCGCCACATTCATCATAAATTCTTTTGGCCGTTGCAGGCGAAAGAAGGGTATTTATATTAAAGTAGCGTTGCAGTTCAAGGTGTGTCCAGTGGTACAGTGGGTTACGAAGCGTGTACGGAACGGTGGCAGCCCATTGCTCAAACTTTTCCCAATCAGTCTTTGTACCGGTGATATAGGCCTCTTTCACGCCATTGGCCCGCATGGCGCGCCATTTATAATGATCGCCGAGCAGCCATATCCTTGTGAGGTTATCAAAGTTGATATCATCCGCTATCTCATTTGGCGGCAAATGACAATGATAATCGATAATTGGAAGACCGGCAGCAAATTCGTGGTATAAATGTTTGGCCGTTTTGGTTTCCAGTAAAAAATTTTCGTTTAAAAAACTCTTCATCTTAAGTATTAATCAACCAGCGTTGAACAGAATGGTTTTGGGTATTTTTTACAGTTAATTTGCGTGACCAATATACTTTATATGTCATACAATATTCAGTGTAATTTTATAATTTCTGAAAATTCATCGATTTATTTATCATTGCTTCAACACCTTACATGCCAACAATTGTTGTAAAATAAAAATTTGCTTTACCGAAATGGAAAAACACATTGTAAAAGTATTAAAAACTGAATTTGTAACGCATAATGTAAAGCGTTTTACTTTGGAAAAACCTGCCGGGTATACCTTTATATCAGGGCAGGCAACCGATGTTTCGATCAACAAACCCGGGCTCGAAAATGAACTGCGGCCATTTACATTTACTTGCCTGAATAGCGATAATTACCTGGAATTTACCATTAAAATTTACGGCGAACGTAATGGTATAACCGAAAAGCTTGGCGAACTAAATGCCGGCGACGAGTTAATATTGCACGAAGTTTTTGGGGCCATCAATTACCAGGGGCCGGGGCTGTTTATTGCCGGCGGCGCAGGTTTAACGCCTTTTATTTCCATCTTTCGCCAGCTTAAGGCCGAAAACAAATTAGCGGGTAACACTTTGCTGTTTGCGAACCATAGCGAAGACGATATTATACTGAAGGACGAACTGGACGAAATGCTGGGGCAAAATCATATTGATATTTTATCAAACCCGTCCACAGGCGTACAGGGAAAGCATATTGACGAAGACCTGATAAAGCGGTTTATCACTGCCAAAACGGAGTATTATTATATATGCGGCCCCGACGAATTTGTAGCAACAATGAAAAGTGACCTGCTGGAGCTTGGCATACCGGAAGACAAAGTCGTGATAGAGCAATGATCGATAACTACAGTAGCGAACTGCTGCTTTTATCCAAAAATAAAATTGCGTTATCATGCTTGCGCAAAATAGTAGATGGATATTTTTCGATAATTTCGCTATGAACGGTGTTGTAAACAGCTTTTGCTTTTTTTTCGCCGGGAACTACGCCGTAAATATATTTGCCTGCCATAAGCGCCGGGATGGTTAATGATATTGCATATCCCGGTACTTGGCCAAGTTCGGCAAAACATCCGTCATTAACCTGCTGCTGCCGGCATGCCGCATCCAGCCTGACCATTTTTACCATTGAAGGATCGTTAAAATCGGCAACGTGCGGATCATTAAAAGCAAGATGTCCATTTTCGCCAATACCCAGGCATACTATGTCGAGCGGATGCTCTGCCAGCAATTTGGCATATCGCCGGCACTCCGCGCCAATGTTGGGGGCGTTGCCGTTAATATAGTTTACCGAACGAAATTTGACAGGGCCGAATATTTTTTTATTCAGAAAAGATGCAAACGTCCTCGAATCATTTTCATGTAATTCAATATACTCATCCATGTGAAACGCTACGACCCGCTTCCAGTCAATTGTCTTTTTTTCGCTGAGGAAGGTTAAAAATTCATTTTGCGATGGCGCAGACGCAAAAATTATATTTACAAATTCCTGCTGATTAAGCAGTAAATTTATTTTTTCCGAAACCATATCAGCCGCCGCCCCACCCATAAGCGCCCTGTTTGCATAAACGCGGGTGACAAGCTTTCCACCAGGGACACGGCGCGCTGTGCCTTTACCAATGCCTTCATTCTCCATTACGCAATATCTTCCCTTTTATGATTGTCATTTCAACATTTATTTCGTCGTCAAAAATAACTATATCAGCATCCATTCCAACAGCCAGCACGCCTTTTTTATTATTAATTTTCATTATAGTGGCCGGGGTAATTGTTGCCATCTGTACCGCTTCAAATAAAGGCACGCCGGCCATTTTAATCATATTTCGTATTAAGCAATCGGCAGTAGCCACGCTGCCCGCAAAAGCGCTGCGATCAGGCATTTTTGCCACGCCATCTTCCACAATTACCTTTATGCCGTTTTTAAGGCTGCCTAAAATACTTTCGCCCGGCGGCATGGCGGCGGCCCGCATCGCATCGGTTATTAATGCAATTTTTTTCGGGCCTTTTATTTTATAAACCAATTTCAGCAGCGGCGGGGGTAAATGTATGCCGTCGGCTATTATCTCCACATCCATTTCATCAATCAGGTAAGCGCTTTCAATAACCCCGGCATACCTGAATGCGTTGCGCCTTGTTACGCCCGACATACCCGAATAAAGGTGCGTCGCCAATGTGTAACCATTCTCAAAAGCAGGCAATACTTCTTCATAAATGGCATCGGTATGGGCAATCGACGCCAAAACTCCTTTTGATGTTATATATTTTCCGAATTCAATTGCCCCTTTTAGTTCAGGCGCAGCGCTCCACCGTTTAATGACGGAACTTGCTGATAGTATCTCCATATACTCGGCAGGGTCCGGGTTGCGGATGTAACGGGGATCCTGCGCACCGCATTGGTTAAGCGCAAAATACGGCCCCTCCAGGTGAATGCCGATAAATTGCGAACCATCAAGGTTTTCTTTATCAGCTAATTCGTATACCCTCAGCGTTTCCAGCATATCCTCCCTGCTGCTGGTTAAGGTTGTGGGCAGCATAGCCGTGGTACCGTATTTTGCATGCGTTTTGGCTATCGCTAAAAATGCATCGACGGTGTTATCCATAAAATCGTGGCCGCCGCCGCCATGAATATGAATATCAATAAAACCCGGAGAAACATATTTCCCTTTTGCATCGATCTCCGTGGCGCCGGGCAATTCAATATTCCCCTCGCTTATGGCGGCGATAATGCCGTTATCCACCAAAACAGTCCCGCCCCGGATGATACCGGAGGGGGTGATAATCTGGCCGTTATATATTTTTAACTGATTCAACGGTTATCTTTGGTGTTATTTATTTCTGGATAAACGATCATAAAGCAGCCTGACCCTTTCATTTCTTAAATCATTTTCCTGTTTTAGTTCAGCCGGGTAAAGATATTTTTTGTTCAGCTGGTCAAAATGCATGCTGATTATGTCTTCGCTTATCATCATATTTCTTAATTCCAGCAAAACCCCCGGTATGTCGTCAGTAGTAAATGACGGTGAATTAACCCGTTGTAAAATTTCATGAAATTCGAGATACTGGAGCCTTATACCGGCCATCAGCCTGTAATGCTCAAACTCCTCCTTGTTTTTCGAGGGATGAAGATCATACAATGTCTCCGCAGCGATTTGACTGCTATCCACCAATTGCCCTACGGTAAGCGGTGTTCGGGAATTAACTTTTCCGCCGGCTATTTCGTAAGGCGCTGTTTTTAAGGCCTTCCAAAACCTTGCGGCTTCCCCGGCATCGAAACCATATTGCTCATTACAATATTTTGTAATAAAACTTTCTATATCAAGCTGGTTGGTCGATTTTATACTTTCGGCATAAGCTGCTATGAGTATATTGAAGCCGCTGATTGGGTAAACATGCCTTATTGCGTATTCTTCGCTCATCTCGTTTTCCGATTCAAAAACAGGCGAGTACTGGCCCGATGTTGACCATGAGGTCATTATAATACCTTTGTAGCCCAATTTTGCCGCGGCCGGGACAAAGTCGCGGATATTTTTAAAATGCTTTTCCCATTCGGTCAAAAAATAATTATCGGGTGATGAACGCAAAGCCGGCGCCCCCCATATTTCATAGCCGCTTTCGAGCAGTTTTTGATGATTGCCAAACCTGTTCATATCCCAGCCGTAATTCCAATCGATAAATACAGTACTTTTTGGCAGCAATTTTATGGCGTCGGGATATTTTATGGCGATATCGGCCCAAAGAACGGGGGTTTTACCAAGTTTGATAACGATATCGCACAGCATTTTTATATAATCGATGTACAGTTTTGATTTACCCTCTTTTGCAGCCATCAACCTGCATCTTTCATCGTGGCCGAGCAAATAAGTTTCATCGCCGCCGATATGGATATATTTTGAAGTGTGGGTTGATGCCAGCTCGGTATACAAATCGGTAAACAGCGCTTTATCCTGTTCGGTTTGGAGCGGGCAAACCTGCGAAAAATCTTTCTGGTCTTCGCGAAGCTCTTTATACCTGTCGTTCCTTAAAATATATTCCACATGCCCAAAACTTTGCTGCAAAGGGATCACATCAATACCCAGGTCGTTGCAGTATTTTATAAATGAAACGATTTCAGCCTTCGTATAAGCAAACCTGTTAGGGATCAGCGGGTGTTTCTCAAACGGATAGGTTCCCTCCCACTCCATTATTAAAGTATTTATTCCATCCTGGCTAAGCTTTAATGCAAATGATTTTAATGCATCCATCGGCATTACCTGTATGCGCATATCCAGGTGAAAGCCATTAACTATAAAGGGGCTTGGCTGATTAATGGTATTTTGGGCGTTTGCGCGATAAACAGTTATCAGCAATAGCAGCAATATTACTACGTACTTTCTCAAAATTTATAGTTGGTTTGTTATAATTCACGATATGAATTACCCAAGCCGAAAATAATAAAAAAAGACGGGTTGTAAATTATATTGGGATGTTCCTGATAGGTCTTTTTACTGACCGCAGGTGGAATGGAAAAAATGATTTTTTTATACCGGTATTTATCTTCCGCAGTACTTTGGCGAATGATAATGTTTATGCTGGTATGGTGAACCAAAAAGTTGATCCCTTACCTTCTTCACTTTCAACATTAATTTGGCCGTTGTGCCGTTTTACAATTTCCGATGAAATATACAATCCGAGGCCCAGG
>Ga0206872_10295_pt1 | contig 13607 bp, 4 predicted proteins | sample Alteio_BWOrgCont_34_FD_152906 | JGI IMG/M metagenome (GOLD analysis project Ga0206872, IMG submission 152906) | Enriched cells from forest soil in Barre Woods Harvard Forest LTER site, Petersham, Massachusetts, United States -... | ecosystem: Environmental > Terrestrial > Soil > Temperate forest >... | reverse complement strand
GGTGTTTTCCGCGGGCGTGGTGGGTGCGGGCACGGCGTTCTTCGCGGCGGCGGTGGCGCAAGGACACGAGGGAATCGTGGCCAAGCTTCTGACGTCGCGCTACCGACCCGGACGGCGGTCGCCAGCGTGGCTCAAGATCAAGCCCCGCCAGCAAAAGCGCGGGTGACCATTAGCGGATACGCACGGCATAGCTAACCAGTGTGTCAGGGAATTTCGCGACCCCCAACCGGCTCCCCGAAAAGGACTCGAACGCAAAACACACCGATTAACACCCGGCAGAGATCCGCCGGCATCCGCGCTAGGCCCAATGGTTTGCGCCATTCGGCCGTGACCAGGTTGCTCGACCTGGCCGCCCCCTACTGTCCCATTTTCTCCAACGCCGCCAGAAATTGTTTGAAGTCTTTGCGGTTGCGTAACGGATCGAGGTCGGCATCCTTTTTGAAGTCTTCTATCGCTCCGGGCGGCTGAAAGTGGCCTGCGGATAGACTCCGGCGTAGCCAGGTCATTGCATCCTTCGCGTAATGTTCGGCCAAGTCGTCGCGCTCGGTTGGCGATAGGTGATGGTCTTGCCGCGCCGCCGATACCGATATGGCCAGCGTGCATGCCAGGTTGTAGAGAATGTCGGCGGTTAGCACTGGCGTGTCGGCGAATGATTCCACCTCGGCCACGGCCCGGGCGTGATCGGATCGATGGGCCAAGCTCAAAGCGCGGAAAGCACGCACATCAGGAGGAAGAGGTTCGAGGACCAGCTGGGACCGGCGTTCCCAATCTGTCAGTGCCTCTTCAAAGCGTTCCTCACGATACCTGTAAAGGGCGCGAACATACAAAAGGCGGGCTAGCTTATTACGGACCTCGGGTTGATCCTGTCTATTTCGGAGTAACCCCTCAAGGTCGTGGATCATCTTATCCTGCCAAACCATGGACTCCGAGAACCTGCCCAGGGCCTCGAATCGCTGCATTACGCGTACGGCGAAATGGTAGGCTTGTTGCAGCTCGGCGAAGGCGTCGTGATCAGCCTCAATCCGCTGCCGAACTGTCGCCTCGTCTTGCACTCGGCCCCAGCTCTTGTACAACTGAGCCAGATCGATCCGCGTCACTTCCAGGTCGGCGGCAAAGTCTGCACGATGGTCTGGTTCGCTGGTTTCGACCGTTAATTGTTCTTGAATTGCCTGCGCGGAGTGGAAATCCTTCTCGGCCTGAAGTCGGTCTCCCGTCAAGGTACGGCAGACGCCCAGTCCATAGTAGACTCGGCCGACAAGCTGGCGGGCTTCAGTGCTGCGGTCGTTCTTGTTGGTGAGGATAATCTCCTCGTAAAAGCGGATTAGCTCAGGAAGGTAATAGCTCCGCAGCTCAGCCCGAGCCTCTGGCGTTGCACTGGAATCGTTGCGGGCCTTGATGAGGAAAGAATCCAACACAGAGAGGCTGGTTTTGACGTTTTGGTTCGCCCGAGTTCGCTGCGATTCGGCCTGAGTTCGCTGTTCTTTTTCACTGGCGTAGGCGGCATGCAGGAACGGGGCCGCTACGGCCGAGGCGACCAGGGCCATCAAGATGGCGGCCGCGACGGCCGCGGTCATGACCCGGCGCCTTTTCACCAAGCGCCAGCAGCGCCCCAACCACGGCTCGCGGCGGGCGCTGATCGGTTCCCCGGCCAACCAGCGATCGACGTCGGTTGCCAAGGCTGACGCTTCGCCGTAGCGGTCACCGGGCTGGAGGGCCATCGCTTTGAGACAAATTGCTTCCAGGTCCGTGTGAACATTCCGGTTGATCTTTGTCGGTCGGGGGAAGTCTCCGTCGCGGATTTGATGCATAATCGCCGCACATTCCTGTGGCGTAGCAGGATAGCGAAACGGCGCTTGACTGGTCAGCAGGTAATAGAGCGTGGTCCCCAAACTGTAAATGTCGCTGGCTGGCCCTACTTGGCTTCCTTGTGCCGTCTGTTCGGGACTCATGAACCCGATGGTGCCGCGGGGGTCGCTCATATGGACGCCCGACATCTGGGCGACGGGTATCTCGGCCGTCACTTCACCGCCGCAATCGTTTTCATCGTACCGTCTAGACAAGCCCCAATCGATAAGCACGGTTTCGCCGAACACGCCGAGGATGACGTTTCCCGGTTTAATGTCGCGGTGCAGGACCTTCTGGCTGTGCGCGAAGGCCACGGTATTGCAAAGTGCGATGAACCGGGTCAGAAGGGGCCTTAGCACTTGGCGGGATTCATCCGCGTAGGAAGGAAAACCGCCATGGTTGTGCAATTCGCCAATCGCCTCAGCCAGTGTCTTCCCCTGAACAAGGGCCATTACACAGCCGGTCTGGCCGTCGCCTGTCTGGGCTAGCGCGTAAACCGGAACGATGCCGGGATGGGCCAAGCGAGCGGTGATCTGCGCTTCGTTGAGGAAGCGGCGGCGCCGTTCGGGGTCGACATTATCGGGGTCGCGTAGGAGTTTGAGGGCCACGGGGCGCTGGAGCTGTTCGTCCCAGAATTCGAACACATCGCTGGTGCCGCCCCCCTTGTGGTAGCGCACGAACCGATAGCGCGGAGTTGCCTCAGCATCGCCAAGTTGGCCTGGGTCAAGGCGGGCCAGGAGGGCGGCCCCGAAGGCGGGCAGACCCGTCCCCTCCGTCAGCAGGTCCAGAATGTCGTGGCACGCGGGGCACTTTTCGACGTGTGGCTCAATGGTCTGCCGTTCCTCGTCGGGGAGGGTGTCGTCGAGCATTTGCCCCAGCTTGTCGGGGGCGGGGCAGGATTCGTTCATGTGCCCTACTCGCTTTCACAAAGGCCGTGGCGGCCGGCTGCCGCGGCGTATTCTTCCCGAATCATCTCGTTGATTCGCTGCTTGGCCTTGTAAATAGAGGCGACCTTCATGCCGAGTAGCGATGCCACGTCCTTCGGAGGTCGATCTTGCTGCATGGTCAGCAGCCAGGCTTGCCAAGTCTTCGCCTCGGCCCGGGCCTCAACGCGCTGCATCGCCTGCTGCAGCAGGTCCTGCTCGGCTTCCAGCTGGTCGAGGTCGGGACCGAGGAGTTTGATGTCGGGCGATGCTTCAATCTGTTCCAGGGCTTTCTGGACATCGGCATTGCCGCTGCCGCTGGAGTCAGGACGGCGACGGCGGTGTCGCAAAAAGTCGCGCAGCTCGTTCTGCACCAGGGTCCGCAGCCAGCCGCGAAATCGGCGAGCAGGATCGTAGCGAAATTCGCCCATCTTGTTCCAGACCTTGGCCAGCGCGCAGGAACAAACGTCCTCGGCATCGGCATCCTGGAGCTTCTGGCTGCGGCACCACTCGTCGAACACCGGCTTGTACATTTCTGTGAAAGCGGCCCAGGCGCGCGCATCATTGGGGTCCTTCAGCTGGTTCAGAAAGCTGGCCCTGGTGGACGGAGCGTCGCTGAATCTCATGGGTACTACTCCCCGAAGCGAGCAATCTGACACGTCATTCCCAACATTCCTTTGAAAAAATCATCGCGGAGTGTCAGCGCCGGACGTAGTTCAGGTGAACCGGATCGACTATACCAAATCCGCCCAAGCGGACAAGCGCCACGCCGCGCGGAACCGCGTCGCAGATTGGGTGAATCGAACGCGGTTCGTGCGCAGAGCGAGAAAGCCCGTCCTCCGCGCAGAATCGACCATTGCGTGTCGTATCCCCGTGCGACAGACCAATCGCGAAGCATTTCTGGAGAGTATTCCATGGCGACCACGAAGAGCCGCTGGTTTCGTAACCGGACCGCATCCAAACCTTGGCGGCGCGGTGACCGTGTTTCGCTGCGGCTCGAACCGCTGGAGGATCGCGTGCTGCTCGACGCCGGCCTGCCCGCGGCCATCGTCGTCGGCCGGACGCTCTCCGCGTATTTCACGGGCGACATTCAGAACAACCAGGAAACCATCACCTACACGGTCTACAACGAGCAGGCCAACCCGGTCACCGGCGTGCTGTTGACCGACACGCTGCAACAGGGCGTGAAGTTCCAGAGCAGTTCGCAGCTGCCGGACCAGAACGGCCAGCAACTAGCCTGGAGCCTGGCCGACATCCAGGGCTACGACCGCGAGAGCGTAACGCTGAACGTCGCGGTGCCCGCGCTCGGCGCGGGTCTCCCGACCCCGACGCAACTCGACACCGGCGCCCAAGCCTTCGCCATGCTCGACGCCGGCGCCGTCTCCAACGCCACACCGGCCGCGACGCTGCGCCAAGGAAGCGTCAATCCCAGCCTACTCGCGTCCACGCCGGACGCCAACACGACCGACCCGTTCATCCAGGAACAAGCGGCGAAGTTGAACTATAACTCGCAGGAGATCTTCAACTTTTTGCAGACGCAGATCGGCTACAACTCGTACACCGGCTCGCTGCGCGGCGCTCGCGGTACGCTGTGGTCGAGCGCCGGCAACGCACTCGACGTGGCTAGTCTCGGCGTGGCCCTGGAGCGCGCTTCGGGCGTCCCGGCGCAGTACGTCTCGGGCACGCTGTCGAAGAGCCACGCCCAACAGCTCATCCTGTCGATGTTCCCGGCGAGCTACCAGACTGTCGGCCACATACCGGCCGGTACGCAGACGGCCGACCCGGCGAACGATCCGCAACTGCTGGCCGAGGCGGAAAGCCATTACTGGTTCCAGTTCGACGCCGGAAACGGCATGGTGGACGCCGACCCGCTAATGGCGGGGGCGCAGCCCGGGCAGTCGTTCATGGCGGCGACGGGGACGTTTACCGAGGTGCCGGATAAGTTGCGTTCGAAGACGGAGGTTTCGCTGACGGCGGAGATCTACAGCCAAGCGAATGCGGTGTTCGGCCTAAACCCTCTACAGGAGACGGTTGTGCTGGATCGCACGTTCAACGACGTGGATCTGGTGGGCCATCCCTTGACAGTAGGCAACTTCGTCAGTCAAACCAACAATGGCGAGATTTTCGCAGCCACCACAAACACTTACACACCTTATCTTGAAATCGGGGATGATGCATTTCCTAATTCCATCAACGACGACGTCATCATCGGTAACGTATATCAAGAGGTCCTGACGAACGTCTCGTTTGGCAGCCAGGTTCTGACTGGCCTGTTTCTCAATATCACATTGAGCGGACCGCAAGATCCGCCCCAAACATACGAAAAAACGCTATTCGACCGAATCGGTTATACTGCACGTGAAAACGGGCAATCCGTTGATGTATCAGTAACTCCCACCGGAGCACAGGCCATCAATTCCTTGGACGTTCTCAGTTTGCTCATCTCAGCTGCATCGGAGCCTGAGTCAGTAGTGTTAATGCGCCAGGAACAATTGGCAATCACCTCGTCGAATCTGCCCGCGCTCATTGTGGGCACTTCAGCCACCCAGTCAGAACCCACTCAAGAAGCTAGCCTCGCTAGCGCGAATTCGCTTGAACAACAAGTTGTAGTGCAATCGATCGCTATCTTCGGCGATAGCTTCCTCGCTGCGTCAGCTCAGTTAAGAAGTAATACAGATTACCTTACTCTTACCCGCACTTATTTTGACTCACCTCGAATAGTTGCCATTTCGAGCCACATCACGCCAGACAAAACCTCGGGTTCCCCACTCGTCGATAATGAATTGGATCTTCTTAGCGACTCGCCGCGCGTCGTGTCCTCGCCCTTGCAAACCTCTCAGGTGCAACAAGTCGTTGGCCTCACTCACGGCATTCTAGACAGCGACCTGGAAGGTCAAGTTATGGGAGGTGCGAACATTGGTGCCGCGACGTCGTCGTTTGAGATATTTACAGATGCCTTGAATCAAAATATCACTTTGGAACTTATTACTTCGACAACCTTGCAAACTCTTGATGAATCGCCGTTGTCTCAAGAAGCCAAGGCAAGGATCACTCAGACGGTGCTTGAAGGCAATGAAGTACTCGTGCCAAGTTCGATGGTGCAATCGAACGGTTCGCCCGGCATCGCCTGGCTCCAGGTGAATCCCAATACAGGTGATTCGATATTTGTTTCCGAGAATGGAGGACATGACGCGATCATCGAGTATCAGGGAGTTAGCGTCAGTATCACGATCCCAGAAGAAGTATTATCGGGAGAAGCAAGCTCATTGGAGGCATTTGAGCAAGGAGAGGCTGAGGCCGAACAACTGGTGCAACTCATTCAGAAGACGAAGAAGGCGCTTGGCACTAAACCAGCGACCGGGAATGGGTGGCTATTAGCTCAGTTGCAACAACTGAAGCTGAGCTTGCCTGAGACGATCCCAGTGTCAGTTTTCATGGGGGCATTTCAGACTGCAGCGATGATCGCGGCAGTTGACCCACCCCTTCCCACTCTCTTCCTTCGGCCTAACAAGGTTTCGCCGGGCACCTTGATCGCAACGGGAAGCTCGTGGGTCGGTCTTGTTCCTGGTGGCTTGGTGACTGGCAATACTGAAATCGAAAGCGCTCGCTTGACGGGCATGATTGCGGCATCGTGGCGGAATGGATCCGCTAGCGGTTTCCTGACGACGACACTGAACGCTACGCAATCAACGGTGACGAATACCGCTGGCAGAAGTGTCGGCGTTGGTTCGGTCAGCATTGCAGCGTCGAACGATCTTGGCGTGGTGGTCGCCGGCAATGGAAGCTGCACGGTGGTCGGATTGGGTACGCTTGCCTTCTACGGCTCGGCAGAGAGCGGCCTGGGCGTCAGCGGCAACTGGGACAATTACTCGGCGACCGTCACCGGCAACGTATCGATCACTCTGACCGTACCCGATGGAGCGCTGACCATTAACGGCCAGGCAATCCCCGCCGGCACGTACACGATCACGACGAGCTCCGCTACCCTCTCCGGCGGCGGCAACACGACCTCGCCGACTTTCGCCGGCTCGGCGTCCATCACCGTCGCCACCGGCGTTGTCAGCCTCGGCCCTGGGCGCGGCAACGTCACCGTCGGCGGCAACCCGCTCGACTCCACAAACGGCGTCACGCTGACAGGCTACACCGGCGGCATCACCGTCGCGGCCGGCGGCGGCAACAACCTCGACGACGTCACCCTCGACGGCAACGCGGACAACGTCATGTCCGTCTCCGCCACTCCCAACACGCTCACGACCGACCAGAACACGCCGGTGACGTTCCAGGCCAACGTCAACACCAGCTTCGCCGACACCTACAACCTCACCGCCCAGGCTCCAACGGGCTGGACGGTGACCATCGACAACAACGGCAACGTCACCGCGACGCCCGCACCGGGGCTTCAAGGCGGCACCTATCCGATCCAGCTCATCGCCCAATCGACGACCAACCCCGATCTGGTGGCCCGAACCACTGTCAACGTCACCATCACACCCACGCAGCCGGGCATGACGCTGGCGGTCAACCCCGACCCGATCTTCACCGTGCCTTACAACGGTGCCCAGCTTCCGACCGCCTTCCAGGCAGTTCTCCACAACACCGGCCCGACCGCCGACACCTACACCCTGTCCTTCCCCAATCTTCCCACTGGCTGCACGATCCTCAACAGCGGCACCAGCGTCACTGTCCCGGCGGGGCAGACAGGCATCCTCGGCGTATACCTGCAACCCTCTGGCGGCCTGCTGCCGCCGCCGGGGGCGCCGATTTCGTTCAGCGTCACCGCGACCAGCACCAGCGACCCGAGCATCACGGCCACGCAGACTGTCTCGTTCGCCATGCCCGTTGTCGAGGCCGTGACCGTGGTCAGCGCTCCGGCGCTAAGCGTCGCCCCCGGCGCCGAAGCGAACTTCAATATTACCCTCCAAAACGTCGGCAACGTGTCGGAGAACGTCAACCCGACCGCCACGCTGCCGGCGGGGTTGACGACCCCCGACGCCGGCTACGGCCTGTTTCCTGTTTCGCTGGCGGTCGGCCAATCCGTCACCGAGCCGGTCCATCTCCTCGCCGACAGCTCGCTCCCGCTCAACAGCACGCTAACCGCCACCGTGACCGCGGCCTACGGCGCCTCCGCGTCTCCGCTGACCCAGAGCATTCAGATCCCCGTGCAAATCGAAATCCCCGGCGCCAGTGTGCTCGCCAGTGCCGCCGTCACCGCGGCCCAGCTCGGCAAGAGCGACCTGGCCAACCGGCTCACCGACCTCGGCACCGCCCTGACAAACCTCTTTCTGGCCCCGACCAGCGCGGTTTACAAGAGCCAGGCCCTGGCCAACCTCGACAGTTTGATCGCCCAGATCGCCGCCGACCCGTTCCTGCCGGCCGACACGTCTAACTTGCCCCAAGCGCGCGGCGCGATTGCGGCGGCCACTACTGCCGCCGCGATTCAGTCGGCGGTCACCGGCCTCGGCGGCGACCTGATTTTCTTGAGCGAAGTCATCACGGGCGAGGCCGAACACGGCTTCACGCTTGCCCTCGCGCCCAACACCGCCGTCGCCTTGCCGCAGTCACCGGCCTACTTCAATGTCGTAATGCAAAACACCGGCACGGCAACGACCACCTACGACCTCAGCGTGTCCGGTCTGCCCGGCGGCGTCACGGCTACCTTCAGTCAGAACTCGGTCACGCTACAACCGGGTCAGGCCATCGGCGGCGGCGCGAACGGCGTCACCCTGGCCCTCACCGAGACGGGCACCGCCCTGGTCGCCACGGGCTTCACCGTCACGGCTACGGCCGAGAGCGCGACGTACATTTCGCAGGGTGTTCCAGGCTCCTTGACAGTGCGCCCAGGCTTCGTCAGCGTCACCGAGGTCGATACCAACCCGCCTTTCACCGACCCCGGTGCGCCGATCGACGTCAGCGCCAAGGTGCTGAACGCCGTCAACCAGCAGCAGCAGGCCCTGGCGTCGTACACGGTCGTCGATGCCAACGGCAAGGTGGTCTTCACGTCCCAACCCGTACCGCTAACGCTCACCGTGCAGACCTTCCTGGCCACTGTGGACTTGGGCAGCTTCGACACGACCGGCCTGGCCGCAGGAGAGTACGCCGTCGACGTGGCCGTCACCGATTCCTCCGGCAACCCTATCCCCGGCGGCACGGGCCAGGGCAGCGTCCTGCTCGGGGCGCCGGTGACCGCCAGCCTGTCGGTCAGCCCGACGACGCTGCCGCCGGGCGACGACACAGTGACGAATACATTGCAGATCACCAGCCACACGTCGTTCCCCCCCTCGCTGACCCTGGTCGGCCAGGTGCACACCACGCCCACCAGCACGACGATCGCTCTGAACGGAAACCTCGCTTACGTGGCCGGCACCAACGGCATCGACATCGTCGACGTCAGCGATCCGTCCAACCCCAAGGTGCTGAGCACATTCGCCCAGGACCTGATCGTCAAGGGCGGGTTAACCGTCGTGCGGCAGGACAATATCGGTGGTACGACTTACCTCATCGTCGGTACAACCACTGAACTCAACGCCCATCAATTCACGCTCCTGATTTACTCCCTGGCCAATCCGCTCAGCCCGAAGATGGTCAGCCAGACCCCAATCCCTTATGAGTTTCTGAGCGATATGCTCGTCGAGGGCAACACGATACTTGTGCCCACCAACGGCGCTGGTTTCTTGGCGGGCTTCATCTACCAGCAATTCGGCACCGTCCTGGCCATTGACGTCAGCAACCCGGCCGCCCCCAAGGTCCTCGGAAACCTCTTCAACAACCTTGGCGGTTCCTTAGGCGGCAACACGGACCAGAACGGCGGCACGCTCGTCAACGATCAGGTCGCCTATATCGCCAGCAGCACATCGACGGGATATCAGACCCAGAGCGGCGTCGGGCGGATCCTGGTGGTCGGCTACGCCGACCCAACGGCGCTGTCCGTCCTGGGCGAGATCGACATCCCAGGCACGGTCCAGGTGGTGGACATCGCCCTCCAAGGCAACCGGGCACTTGTCGTGGGCAGCACGGGCGGCTTGCGAAACCCTTTCGACGTCGGCCAAACCTTTGGCTTGACCGGGAACCTGACGTTATCCGTGTTGGACATCACGAACCCGACGAGCCCCCATCTCATGGGCACGATCTTGGTCACGGACGGCATATTCCCCGAAGGCGACGCCACGAACAAGATCTCCGTCCTGCCGCTGGGCAACGGCCAGTTCGCCGTCAGCGAGGCGCTTGTGAACGGCAAGCCGGTGCTCCTGGTGGTCGATCCTAGCGACCCCAACAACATCGTGGTCACCACTACCCCAATGCCGGCGCTGGTGAACGAGATGGCTGTCTCGGGCGGTCTCCTGTACGCGACCAGTTCGGCCGGGTTGGGGATCTACAAGATCGGCAGCATCGTCAGCCAGCCGGTGACCGTGTCGGTGCAGGTGCCGAACAACACCGGGGTCTCGGTAGTGCCAAGCTCCTTCAATATCCCACCGACGCAGATCATCCACGGCGCGACCTACGACACCCTCGTCTGGGACCGCGCGCTGGCCTTCGGCGAGTCGCAACCCACCTTCACCTGGCAAACCCAGGTGACGAACCTTCAGCCGGGCGACGTCGTGGCGGTTACGGGCGCAACGACGATCGACTTCGTCGATCAAGGGACGCCCGGCACGCAGACCCTACCGCCGGCGGTGGTGAGCGGCGAACACCTCATCGGCCTCACCCCGGCCTCTCAAACAGCACAGCCCGGCGAAACCGCCGCCTACGACATCACTTTGCAGAACACAACCGCACAGCTCCACGACTACAGTCTGCGCGTTGAGGGAGTGCCCCTTAGCTGGGTGACCCTGCCGGCCGGTATCATGACCAGTCCCGGCAACGGGTTCCTCGCGCTCCAGCCCAACAGTTCCGTGGATGTGAAACTGCAGCTCACCTCCAATGCGGCGGCGGTTCTGGGCAACTACGGCTTCACGGTCGTCACAAGAGCAGACGACAACGGCCCTACGACCGTCGCCACAGACGTCGCTCAAGGGACGCTCAGCCTCGTCGGCAAACCGGTGGCTCAGACTTACCTGGAAGCGCATGGCGTCGAAGCCACGCTCACGCCGTCGCAGGCCAGCGCCGGGCAGGGCAACTCCGCCAGGTACACCGTGCAGCTCATCAACACCGGCAGTGCGGATGAATCGTTTTCCCTGGCGGCGTCCTTGCCATCCGGAGTCAGCGACACCTTCTCGCAAGATACCGTCGATGTGCCGCCGGGGCTGAGCAATTTCCGGGACGCCACACTAACACTGACACCCAAGTCGGGAACGGGTCTTGGCACGGACTCGTTCTCCGTTACGGCTGCATCCACTACCGATCCGTCCATCACCAGCACGGCCAATGGCACACTCGTTGTGCTGGCGGGCGGTGTCAGCGTGGCGCTTAATCCGCCGGCGGGCGCCCCCGGCGGTACCTTCGACCTGACCGTCACCAATACCGGCCAGGAGACGGAAACCTTCGACCTATCTCTAGGCGGGCCAGCGGCGCTCGTTTCAAGCCTCGCTATCAACAAGGTGACACTCGCCCCTGACGCATCTCAGGTGGTGAAGATCACCACAAGCGCGGTCAACTTCGCCGTTCCGGGGTCGTTGGGGCTGACGGCCATCGCCCAGTCGGAGTCCGATCCCGCCGTCCAGGCCAACGCGGCAGATACCCTGACGATCCCAACCACCAGCGGTTTGACGGCTCAACTCACCCCTGCCGTCCAGGTTCTGCCGGTGCCCGGTACGGCCTCGTTTCTTCTGGTCGTTAACAACATGGGCAACACCGAAGATGCCTATGCAGCAACAATCACGGGAACCAGCGGCCCTGTTAGCGCCAGCCTCAGCGGCCTGGACGGCCAACCTACAAGTGCGATCCCCGTGTTTCGGCTCCCCGCTCTGTCAACGGGCGCGATCCTGCTCAACACCGACATGACTGCCGCCGGGCAAGGCATGGTTACAATCCAGGTGCGGTCGCTGAGCGACGGCGAGACCGTCAACAATTTTGCAGTGGTTTCCGCGAGCGGCAGTGCCGTGGTCCAAGGCGGCGGCCCGATTCCGCCGACTCCGAATCCTGTACCTACTTCCGACCACTCGGTATCCCCCACGGCGATTCCCGCGCCTACCGGGGGCGGCTCGGCCCTCCCCGAGTCAAACCTTGGGGCGCTGAGTCGAAACATAAATCCCCCCACTCCCAATGTCGCGCCCACTCCCGAGTTCTTGGTTCCTCCCGGGTTGGGCCCCGTGGCTCCCACTGGCAACTCTGTATTGCCCTCGTCCAATCCCGTGGCGGCAAACGGCGGCACTGCCTTGACCGCAACGGAGCCAGCTAACACGGTCCTTGTAGCCATCCTCTCGCAAACCACCTTATTGGCAGTCCTGCAGTCCCCCGGAGCAGAGCCCAACCAACCGGCGGCGCTCAGGGCGCCCCCCAGTCCCTCCGCAGGGACGGGCGTTTTACTCCCCAACCCTGCGCGCGCCGACTCGGGAACCAGTGAATCCGACAATGTGATCCGCGGCACCGTCTTCCTGGACGCCAACAACAACGCCGTGTGGGACCCTGGCGAGCCAGGTCAGCCCGGTGTGACCGTCTACCTCATCGCGGGGGGAAGCAATCGCACTGTGCTGCAGAGTCGCATCGCCGTCACCAACGACAAGGGAGAGTACGAATTCCGCGAGTTGCCGCAAGGCTCTTACGAACTGGGGTTAGTGTTGCCTACCGACTTGGGCCAGACTTTGCCCCTCCAAAACGGCAGCCGCGTCGTTGACGTCTCAAAGAGTTGGCCGGCCGTGACCGGCGTGGACTTTGGTGTCGTCCGGGTACATGCCGCACCGGGAAATCCAATACCGGCCGGGGAGCCAGAAACGAAAGACCCGAACGACTCGGACGGCGAAGAAGACTCCCCTTTGGGCGACAGCACGGACTGCGGGTCGGAGCATTTGGCAGCGGGCGGTATGCCATTGCCGGACACCATCCGCACCGAGGCAAGAGACAACCCACGTGGGGCATGTCTAGTCACCAGGCCGGGGCCCGACAGCCAGGACATCTCCCCGCTTGGCTTGGAGATTCAACCTGCTGGGTGGTTGTGTGGTTTGTTGGCGGGTTTCGTCGTCTTCTGGCTGCCCTCGTGGAGGCCACCAGCCTGCCTCGCAAAGTTTGCCGGGAACTTCACGCGTCGACGGAAAGCTAGATGATGGATCGACTCGCCTTTGATTGGGTGTGTGTTGATAACCATTCCAGTCACGATGAAAGTTGGGAGGTGACAGAATTGGGTGACGCGCGCTCCCCGCTAAGATCTGATCACGTTGCGACATTGCTTGCCGATTTTAATGCAGTTCAGCCAGAGCCAAGAGTGAAGGCTTCTTTGCCGTGACTATGGTTTGGTCCACACGGATGGGGGCGGGGACAATGCCATGCACTAGATTCGGTTTGGTGAGGTCCTTTCCATGAATGAGGACCAGAGGAAGGTCAAGAAGATGGTCTTCCAGGTTGTTGAGGGCCCGGAGAAGGTGTCTCGCCGTGTAATAGACCGGTTCATCCATTTTTGCCCACCTTCGCTGCTCCTACTTGAAGCTGGAAATGAGCTCCGCACCGCGCCAGTATCGTGCAATTCAAAGTGACGCGCCACAGGTCCAGGGTCAAATGCTTTCGCCTCGCACGCGGTATCCTGTGGTTTTATTTTTCGGACACGGCAACGGGGACCGCAGGGTGCAAGGACACCGGGCAGAGACACTCTTTCGCCGATTGCCAAAAGTGGCGTTCATCGAAATGTGCGTATACCGGGGCGGCCGCAGGGTCAGTCGGCCGCGGCGTTAACCAGGGCCAAGGATGGCCTTT
>Ga0206872_10294_pt1 | contig 13662 bp, 11 predicted proteins | sample Alteio_BWOrgCont_34_FD_152906 | JGI IMG/M metagenome (GOLD analysis project Ga0206872, IMG submission 152906) | Enriched cells from forest soil in Barre Woods Harvard Forest LTER site, Petersham, Massachusetts, United States -... | ecosystem: Environmental > Terrestrial > Soil > Temperate forest >... | reverse complement strand
CTGCTGGTCCATCGGAACTCCGATCACGTCCGCATGGAAAACCATCTTGGCGCCGACGAAGCCTTGCACGTTGAATTTGGTTTGCCGCCGGTGGATCTTTATGCCCTTGCCAATCAGCACGAGGCGGTCCCCCGGCCGCACCAGGCCCCTGAATCGCACGTCTTCCAGGCCGCCGAAGCCGATAAAGTCGCCCTTCAGTAACCCCTGGGTTACGACGTAATACGAACACAATTGGGCCGCCGCCTCACACATCAATACCCCTGGCAACAGCGGGTAGGCCGGCATGTGCCCTCGTACCCAAAACTCATCAGGCCTGACGTCTTTGTAGCCAATGATTAGTTGTAGCGCGGGGTCCACATGGACGATGGCGGTGAGCTGCTCCATCTCAAATCGCTGCGGGTTGACGCGTCGAATCGCTTCCACGTCGCTCACAACCTGCCCGAAATCGACCTGCAGCGGGTCGTAATGAAGTTCAGGAGGCATGGTTAAGACGCTCCTACCGCGGAATGTCGAACTACGGCCGGTCAGGGGGCGGCCCGCGCATCCGATGGAAATCCGGTCAACCGACCACGTCGGCGATCTGAGTCAGTTCAGTCAACATCACGTCGGGCCGGCGGTTGTCGTCCTTGAGCTGGTCGCCCGTGGCCGCCAGCGACCCCTTGTCGCCGGCGAACAATGCGGTGCGCATTCCCAGGCGTCGGGCGGGCAGCACGTCCAGGGCGAGTCGCGAGCCGACGTGCAGCACCTCGCTTGCTTGGATGCCGCGCTCGGCCAGCGCAGTCAAAGCCTGCCGAAAGAGCCGCTCCGACGGTTTGCGTCCTCGGATTTCATACGACAGCCAGCGCTCGCTGTCACCGATCAATTCGTCCAGCTTCGCAGATTCGTCTTGTTTTGCAAGGCCTCGCTGCAGTTGCGCGGCTGTGAAACATTGCCCGTCGCTCAGCAATCCCTGCGACAATCCGCAACCGGCCACGTGGCGCAAGGCCTCCACCGCTCCGTCATAGCAGACCGTTCCTTGCAGACTGGCGTGAAAAAAATAGGCGACCTTTCGGCTAAACTCGTTAAGCGAGCCGAAGAAGCCAGCGTCCCACTTGTAGTCTTTTAACAACAGCTTTTTGATCAGCGCCTCCCAAAGCCGGTCGGAGGCGGTCTCGGGATATTTCTCGCCGCCCGCTGGAAATGAGGTCTGCTCCAGTAGCACCTGTTTGTACATCTGCAAAAGGTAGTCAGCGGGCTGGCCAGGCTTGCGCGACATGGAAGCCCACATCTTGAACTCTTGCAGCGTCTTGTCCAGGGCCACCTTTTGGATGAGCGGCTGGGGATGCTCGAAAAGCAACTCGCCACCGGAAATGGCCAGCAGGGTGCCGTAGACGTTCCAGACCACGGCGCGCACCTCAAGCATGCGTTTGAGGTGCGGCTTTGCCTTGGGGCGGTGAACGACGGGCGGGGCCGGCCACGGCAGGTCGCGCTGGTCGAGGTAGGTCGCGTATTGTTCCAACGTCAAGGCCATCGAAACCCGGAGGTAGACGGGCAGCCGGTTCTCAGCCTTCAACGTATCAAGAGCATCCAAGTGTTGCAAGAAGCCGCGAGCGGCGGGACCTGCGGAGCGCCGGGGAAAATGAAAAGGGCTGGAAACTCCGTTGCAATCGTACGAACGGCGAGCTTTGCGGTTTGGTTATTTTACTGTACATGCGTATAATTCAGTGCTGTAGGACTTGGTACTTCCTCCCAGGGTGTATCATGGATAACCAAACAATCGCCCGGCTCTTGAGCGGCTATGCAAACGAGTTGGCTCGCAAGCGAGCGAGCCTCTATCGCGTTCGAGCGTACCGTCGTGCGGCCGCGGTCGTGCAATCGTTGGAGATGCCGGTAGCAGATCTCGTCGCGAATAAGGGTCGAGCCGGATTGGCGGAGCTGCCGGGCATCGGCTCCAGCTTGGCATTCACCATCGAATCGCTGGTTCGCACCGGCGAATTCCGCACTCGTCACACGGATGGCGATTCTTGTTGCGCGCAAGCTGCTGGCCCGGTTATCATGACGGCGTGATCTCTCCCACACCGTCCCGGGCCGGTGCCATGCTGCAGTACGTGCGATCGCTTTTGGAGTTAATCCGTTTCAGCCACACAGTCTTTGCGTTGCCTTTCGCGCTGACGAGCGCCGCCCTAGCCTGGCGGCAGCCGCCAGGGTTTCAGTGGCTGCAACTGCTCGGTATCGTGTTGTGCATGGTGTTCGCGCGCAGCGCCGCAATGGCGTTCAATCGGCTGGTGGATCGGCGCTTCGACGCCGCCAACCCGCGCACCGCGGGCCGGCACCTTCCCGCCGGCAAACTCACCCCCGGCATCGTGTGGATTTTCACCGTCCTTTGCGCTGCGGGCTTCGTGTCCGCTACCTTGCTTTTCCTGCCATTCGACAATCCGTGGCCCCTGTACCTCTCCGTGCCGCTGTTTTTGTTTGTGTGCGCGTATTCGTTGACAAAGCGGTTCACGCCGCTATCGCATTTCTGGCTTGGGGCTTCGCTGTTTTTGGCGCCGGTCGCAGCATGGATCGCCATCCGGGGCCCAAACGAACTGCTCGTGCCCGTGATCCTTGGCGGCGCGGTGCTTTTCTGGGTGGCCGGCTTCGACATTTTGTACGCCTGCCAGGACGCTGATTTCGATCGTGTCATGAGGTTGCAAAGTGTCCCGGCCAACCTCGGAGTGGCCAGGGCACTGCGCGTCGCCCTTGCATGCCACGTGGTAATGGTCGGGTTGTTGGTCGTGCTGGGGTTGGTGTGCCGCGACTTGGGATGGATCTATTTCGTTGGGATTGCCTGCGTCACGGCACTGCTGGCGTACGAACACTGGCTCGTGCGTCCCGACGACCTCAGTCGGGTAAACCAGGCCTTCTTCAAGGTCAATGGCGTGATTAGCGTGGGGCTATTTGTGATCGTGCTGGTACAGCTGGCGGTGAATCAATGAAGTGGCCCGGTCGGCAGACCGGGCCACAACGTTGCTATGGCAGAGCGAATTCCAATCAAGCCGTCACACCCGCGAACTTGCCGACGCGTTCCAGATCGCTCAACAGTTCTTTCGCGGTCTGGAAGCGTTCGTCCGGCCGTTTTGCCAGCAGGCGCATAACCGTGCCTTGAAACATGTCCGGAATCGCCATCTGGTACTTCTTCGGTTTTTCCGGCTCGTTGTTGCGAATGCGCGTCACCATTTCAATCATCGTGCCCGTGCCGAAGGGCGGGCGGCCTGCGATCAAGGCGTAGACCGTGGCGCCCAGGCCGTACAAATCGGAGCGCACGTCGACCTCGCCGGTGCCGCGCGTCCGCTCCGGCGACATGTAGCCGATGTCGCCGACCAACTCGCCCGGCTTCGTGATCTGCTGGCACATCGTGCCTTCGAGGGCTTTGGCCAACATCAGGTCGCCAAGCAGGGCCGTCTTGTCCACGGTGCGCAACAGGATGTTTTGTGGCGTCACATTGCGGTGGATGATGGATTGCGAATGGGCGTACTCCAGTGCCCGCGCGATGTGGAGGGCGACGCGGTACCCGTATTTCCAGTCGAGCATGCCGGCGACGCCGACGCGGCGGATCACCTGCGTCATGCTTTCGCCCTCGATGTACTCCATGGCGACCCAGCAGAACGTGCCCGTTTTTCCGGCCTTGAGCAGCGGGATCAAGTTCGGGTGGCTCAATGGGAGCACGGTCTTCATGGCCCGGATGAAGCGCTGCATTTCCTCCTCGTGGCATGCGAAGGCGGGCTCCAGCACCTTTAGCGCCACGGGCTCGCCGCTGTCCGTATCCGTGCCCTTGAAAACCACGCCCGTTGCGCCCTTGGCGATGATTTGGTCGAGCACATAATTCGACAGCGTTTTGCCTAGCAGGGAGGCAGCCGCTGGGCCTGAATTGATTGGTTTGGGAGTCTGGCCCGCGGTGGGAACAGGCACCGTCCTCTCGCCGCCGACCATGGTGCTGGCCTCGTCGGTCGGCAACCGCATTCCCAACTCCGTATTGCCGACGCGAAGCACGTCGCCAGCCTTCAGCTCCTGTTGGGCGATCGTCTGGCCATTGATAAAAGTGCCACTGCTGCTGATGTTGATGACCAGAGCCCGTTTGCCGTCCCACTCGATTTCACAGTGGACGCGCGAGACAGTCGGGTCGGTCAGCCGCGTCGGCGTCGCCTGGCTCCTGCCGATTTGCAGCGTCTCGCCGACCATCAACGGGAAGAATCGGCCCTTGTCCGGCCCCGACGTAACATGCAATTGCGGAATCATCGTGCATACCCTGATGCCCCTACCGCCCTCAGGGCGGCCCGGGATCGTACATTGGGGAAAAAGAGGGAACACAGACAGTGTCGCGCAGAACCGGCCACACGTCAATCACAAAGGCCGCGACTTGCAAAGTAGCTAAGAGGGCGGAACAATTGACATTGACTGATCCAATTCTACTCCCCTCTCCCCCAAGGGGAGAGGGGAGCTAAGCCCGGTGCGCCTTCATTTCTTCCGAACGCTTTAATCCGCGGCGGGCAGGTTACCCGACCACTTGCCCTTTTTTTTCCGCTGCAGCACCGCTATAGACCTCCGCTGGCACACGAGGTACTTGCAACCACGCCGCGTCGACTTATGCGCGGCGGCAGAGATGGAACGAACCGGAACGGCCCAGGGTCGTTTCGCCGCCATGCGACAACCAGCGGCGGTGGGACCGGTAGAGCCAGGAGGACGAGATGAGGCGAACACTGGTATCGGGCTTACTGCTGGCTGCCGTGGCTGGCTGTAGCGTGGTCAATCCGCAGCCCATGGATTGGGGAGCCGTTAGCCGGCAAACGCCGCCCCAGGGCTACGCGCCCTCGTGGCAGCAGCCCACCGGGACCAACTACGCTGCCGCGAGGCCGGGCAACCCGGCGCCTTCGACGATCGCCGCCAAGTCATCGATTACCACGCAAAGCGCCTATGCCCAGAATGGCACGCCCGCGGGTACCACGAACGCCCTCGTGGCTAGTAATCAACCCGCACCTTCCGTGCCTCCGTCCGCTACCTCACCAGCGACAATCAAGCAAACGGGCCTTAGCCAGACTGCCCCCGCCCAACCGGTTTCGCAAATCGGATACTCGGAAGTGGTAACGGATCCCGACGGCACTGCACGAACGCTGCCGCCCCTAAACAGTACCCCCGTGAACAGTGCCCCAGGCACGCTTCCGACGAGCCTGACGGCAGAGAAGCCTGCGGAGACGCCGCCGGCAATGGTGAGCGCGCCGGCAATGCGCTTGGTGAATTCCAAACGCTTTACCTTGAATTACGAGATAAAGGACGGCGCGCCCGGAGACTCCCAACCGGTCGACCTGTGGTGCACGCAAGACCTGCACACCTGGAAAAAGTGGGAAGCAGTCCCGCAAGGAACGCACGCCTACGTGGTCGAGGTCCCGGAGGAAGGCACTTTTGGTTTCACGCTGGTGGCGCGGTCGGGCCACGAGAGCGGCCATTCGCCGGCCTCGGGCGATCAACCGCAGGTGTGGGTGACCGTGGACACGACGCGGCCAACGGTAAAGGTTACAGGCCTAGAATTAAGCCTGACGTCAAAGGTGCCGAGCTTGATCCTGCGGTGGAATGCCCAGGACAAGAACTTCGGCCCACGCCCGGTGACGCTCTCCTACGCGACTCAGGCAGATGGCCCGTGGACGTTGTTGGCGCAGAACGTCGAGAATACGGGACGCTATGAGTGGCCGGTATCGGCGAACGTGCCGGCTTCGATGTACGTGCGGGTAGAGGCGACTGATCTGGTGGGCAACCTCGGCTCGGCGCAGACGCCGAACCCGGTGCGGATCGATCCGAATTGGGTCCTGGGAACGCCGGCGGCTGACGCGGCAAAGGCCGCTGCGGCGCAGCTGCACCCGGTCGAGCCGACTCACCCCGAGGTGTCGATCGTGAATGTCGATGTCAACACGCCGACGCGGAAAGAATAACGACTTCGATTGTGGCTTCGGGGCCGCAGTTTCTGCGGCCCCGAACCGTTTTCACATCTCGCCCCCATTTCGGTGATTTTGTCCCTTTTTCATTTGATCCCGCCGCGTGCCTTTGCTCTCATATTGCCGTGGCCCATTTCCTGAATCTTCTTGCTGTTAGATGTGTGGAGTAGTTCCGATGACGAAGGCTCGCCTTGCGTTAAGTTTGGGTTTGCTGGTGGTGTTGTTTATGACCGGCGGCTTCTTGCTCGGTGACGACAAGAAACCGGATGACAAAGATCCAAAGGCCAAGGGGACACTCCCTGCCAATTGGAAGAAATTAGGACTCGACGATTCTCAAGTACAAAAAATCTACAAGTTAGAGACGACTTATCGCACCAAGATCGATGCCCTCAAGCAGCAAATTGAAGACTTGAAGGCCGAAGAACACCCTGCACACTTCCCGGAAAACGCATTTTGAGGCCGCAGCGTCGCCACCCCCTTCAAGAATCTCCTCCGCTTTCGCGTCTCGCCTGCTGCCTGCTCCTCGTAGTACAAATCCACGCGAACAAGCATCTGCAGAAAGACCTCCCGCAGCCGCTGGGGTTCGGCATTCGCCAACTCTTGTCCAAGCTGTCGCAACTTGTCGATTGCCTTCTCAACTAACTGCTTTTCCATTCCTTCATCTCTGCCTGAGGCTGTCTCCAATTGGCCGATCTCGGCTTGCATAGCAGCACGTTCCTGGACCAACTCTCCCAGAGCATTATTCAACTCCGCAAACACGGCGCTGTCGCGAACGCGAAGCAGGTTATCTCTTCCTTGCTTGACGTCGGCTTCAATCTGTCGGAGTCGGTCGCGGAGGTGCTCGAGGCGATCAGGCTCGGTTCCGCGCTGTTCCTCGATCTGTCGGAGAAGCTCGCCCCGAAGCGACTCAATCCGGTCGTCGCCCAGGTACAGTTCCTGAAGCTTGCGGACCAGGGTCGGCAGCAGTTTGGCCTCGCGGATAGAGTAGCCGGGACACGCCGACCGGCCCTTGACCACTGCCGTACGGCAGGTGTACCTGACGTACGTGTATTCCCTCACGTTGCCGTCGCGGTCTGTGTAGCGGCGCGGGTTGGTGCCATCTCCGGACATGCGACCGCCGCAGGCGCCGCAATATAGTAAGCCGGTCAGCACATTTCCCATCGAACGCGGCTTGCGGCGTTCCTGCCGGCGACCCCGAATCTTTTGCTGGCAACGCTCCCAAAGGTCCGGTGAAACGATCGGCTCGACCGCACCCGGTAGGACGAACGCCTCCTGATTCGGGCGCCGGCCCGTGCCCCGCCTCGATACTTGAATCTCTCCATTGAGCAGCCGGTGATAGTCGCCGCTCGACACGCGCCCCCATTCGTAATCGCCCTTGTAGATCGGGTTGGTGAGAATGTTTCGGACCGAGTTGACTTCCCAGACCGCCCCTGCGGGAGATGGGACCTTACGCGCGTTGAGATCAGTCGCAATACCCCGATAGCTGGTGTCCGTGTCAGCGAAGGACTCGAAGATCCAACGCACCGTCTCCAGCTCCTTCGTTCCCTTTGCCGGGACGCGGACTGTCTTCCAGCCTCTCGGTTTTTCGACCTTCTCATTGCGCTTTATAATTCGGACGTGCTCGCCGCGCTCGTTGACGAGCACCTTGCACATGCCGTAGGCGGAACTGCCGCCATTTTGATTCCCGTTTTTCACATTCGCCACCTGCCCTCGGATCACGCGGGACGAGTGGATGATCAGCGGCTCGTGGTTTGCCAGCTCTTGCGTGATGCCCTGAATGAGTCGTTGCGTGCCTTGTTCCCAATCGGTCCAGCCTTCATGCGTCAGCATGCGGGTCAGGCCCGCCTCGCGGAACTGCCAGATGTAATAGCCGGTTTCGTGGACGTCGGCGCGGGAAAAACGCGAAGCCTCCCAGCACACAACCGCCTCAATGTTTCGGTGTTTCTGGCAGTACGCGAGCATCTGTTTGAAGCCGTCGCGCTTGCTGGTTTTGTTGCCTGAAATGCCTTCGTCCTGAAATTCGGCGACGAGTGTAATACCTTCCTTCGCGCAGACCTCTTGAGCCCAAGCCTGTTGCTGGGGGATCGATTGGGTCTGCTGCATCGTCGACATTCTGTAATATGCAACAACTCGTGTGGGGTCGGCCATGAAGTGGTCCTTTGTGAGAAGGCCGCGCCTGCCCGCCACGGTTCTCACGACGAGCGGGCAGGACGCGGCAAAGGAAAACCATCGACGCAATTGTGGACAAAATGCATCTGTATTTCAAGGTCGGAAGGCAAAGAAAACGAACCTGTCGGACAAAATGCAGAAGTGAGCATCTATTGTCGAAAACAATGTGACAGGCATGTTAACGATAATTCCAGCCGCAAATGCGGCGGACCCGCAGTTCCGCCAGGCAGGTTAGGTTCAGCCCGGAGGACTTAGTGAATGCGCGGTGTGCTGGCTGAGTTGTCGTTATCCTGAACTTGGACGCGGTCGCCTTCAGGTCCCTGAGGATCAACGGTGCGGGAAATTGGTTGAACTTCGCCACGTTTGCCCCGGAGCAAGCCCTCCACAGCGGAATTCGCAGAACCATTGGCACGAAAAGACCTTGAGCCACGCACAGAATCCATGGCGGGGGCGTTTCTTTCCCTGCGCCATCTGTCATGGCATGTGCACATTCCAAAGTTGCGTCTCTTAGGGACTGAGGTCACGGCCTCGCTTAGGTTCTCGTAAACTACGGAGGTATAATACTACGCATCTGGACACCCGCACCGCACCGCTGGATTGCCGGGTCCGACGCCAGCAGATTTCTAGGGGGTCCTGGCTAGCCGTGGCCCGATGGGGAACTTGCACCGTGCCTGCCGATGATCCGACTGTCACATTCGATAAATGCGCCTGGCAAATCTGCGAATATGAAATGTCGCACACTTCACCGCCGGACGATGAAGCATTGCGCGGCGAACGACAACGGCTATTGGTGGCCCTGCGATTCCACGGCCGTGAAGCCTTGAATTACGGCGTGCAACACCGCTTTCCCGACTTCAACGAGTTGGAGAAACGAATCCTTGCCGTTTTGAAAGCGTGTAAGAACCTTCAAAACCGCTCTTTGGAGTGGACGCCCAGCAGGCCGGAATGCTACTCCTTTTCAGGCTCGCCTCCGTATGACTTTGAGGCGGCGCGACTGAAGGCCGCGAATGCTTGGCGGTCGCAGACTTGCGCCGATCTTGTCGGGAAGGTGCAAGAGGTGATGCAAGCGCTCGCACACGTTTGGCTGGCAATTGAACCGTTTTCGGGGCCGACCCTTCTTGCTTCGCTCGACAAGGCCGAAACGGGGAAAGGCGGCGAACAGCCGCTCGACAAAGAAGAACTGCAAAATTGCGACGCCAGGGCCGGGACAGGGAACAACGAAGATGACGACGACTCCGCCGATACGCCCGAGGTTACCGAGTCCGCCACTGTAGAGGACCACCAAGATGCCTCAAATGATGACACGGCGAGTCAACATAACCAATACCTGGCTAAGTATGCCATCGGCACGCACGATGGGAAGGAGTGGCATTTATACCGGGTTATAGACCGTCATTTGAGACAATGGAAGAGGTTGGTTCTCCGAAGGGGCATTCAATCCGATTTGGTCAACTTGTTCTTGAAAGGTGGCGGATCAGTCGAAGTTAGCGTCGCTCAGAGAACTCTTTGGAAGAATCGCTATGCAGAAGGGCAGCGGAGGCAACTCCGGGCTCTCCTGAAATCTGAAATAACCGCAATTCGAAATGTCATTCGGGACGCCGCCGGTCTGGAATATGCGAAGGTCATAGGTCACTGCAAAGGCCAGCCCGCAACGTATCTGATGGAAGTCCAGATCGGGTACGCCAGCCTTTTGGATACCCAACGGGCCGGGGATGACCCCGCGTGGAAGATCACGCAAGCACCGGAGGCATGACACGTGCTCCAACTGTCCAACTTGTCTACCGACTGCTTGTAGGTTGGATAAAAGGCCGTGCCACTGCCCCAAAGGTTGGACGGAACTTCCTTTTTATTGTTTTCACAAATCATGATCAGATAGAGATTTGCGACTGCTTTGTGGCAAAAAACCAATCCATCCAACCCATTCCAACCGCTTTCCAACCCTTGGTTTTGTGAAGGCCGCGACGGCGGTCACCAACGCAAGACAAGGGGTTGTCGTGACTACTCACTTTACAGTTTCCGAAGCCGCACGCCAGATCCTTGGCGCGCGTCCAAAGGACATCAGCGACCTGCTGTACCGCCGCCGGTTGGACGATGCCCGCTGTCCAATCGTAGGCGGTCGTCGGCTTATCCCGCTCGATTACTTGCCCGAAGTCGCGCGTGTGCTTCGTGAAGCCGGATACCTCCAGCAGGAGGCGGACGAATGAGCGAAGTAGCAGGCGCACATACTGCTGCCGCCTTTTCGCTGCAGCCAACCGCTGCCAGCGAATCCACGATTGAATTTATCGTGGATCCACACGCGCAGCCCGGCGACTTGCTTGAGCCGTTGGCCCGACTGCTACTAAGCCTGGCAAGGAAAGAACGGAAAGCTCAGTGACTGCTGGCCGAGGGAACAATGCAGCATCACCGGAGGACAGCACAATTCGTGCATCCGTTACCCTTGCCGAACCGCAACCCTTTTCTGCAAGTCCCGATGGCTCGGCGCCTCCCTCACAGGCCGCCGCCGTCGAAAGCCGGTCCAAGGCCCCCTCCGCCCGGAATTCAAAGCGGAGGACGGAAGAATGACGACCTCCCTCACCCTGTGACAAATGACAAACGATGCCCTCGCCTGCGGGGGGCGACGGCCGGTCGTTAGTCCGGCTGAGCGGCGGGAATGTCAGCAGTAGCGAGAGCATCTACGTCATGGACCACGACAGCAACGACGATCATGTCGCCCACTCGGCCGCTGCCGACGCCATTTCAGGCAGCCAGGCCGGGTCTCCAGGTGAGCCGCCACCGCGGATGCCTGACGACGTGGTGAAATTCATCGACTGCATCTTCGATCCCGATGATCTTATCCTCATACGCCCAATCGAATCCTGGACCGAGGGCGGAAAGCGTAGTCGAGTCCTCTACGAGTATACAGGGCAAATAACAGCGAGAAAGTTTCGGGAAAACCACCACTACTGGCAGAAGTTGAACGACGTGGCAGCCAAAGAGCACGCAAATCTCTTTTTTGGCGTGTGCCCACGATTTGGGGAGCGAGAGAGATTTGACTTAGGCTGGCAAATCCGAACCGTTCGCGCACTGTGGTCCGACATCGACCATATGACTATTGAAGAGGCACTGGGCCGCTGCACCAAGGAGGGAGTCCCCCCACCCAGCATCGTCGTCAACAGCGGCAACGGCATTCATCTGTACTGGTTACTTACGGCACCCTACCTGATCGACGATGTGGGCGACCCGCTGCCAGTACGGAAAGACTTCGTCGAGCAGGGCAAAGGCAAAAAAATGCTGGTCCGCAAGTTCGTCAAAGTCGACGACAAGCGGGTTTATGAATTTATCCGGGTCGGCAAACAGAGCGTGAAGAATCCCAATTTCCCCACGCTGAGCGAAAAAGCCAAGCATCTCCAGCACATCTTGGGCGGGATGGCGGCCAAGATCGGCGGCGACCATACCACGGATCTGGCCCGCCTGTTGCGACTTCCCTGCTCACTAAATCGCAAGGATGGTCGGAATGGAAAGCAGCCAACCTGGTGCATGCTGTTGGAGTGTCATCCCGACCGGCGTTACTCCGTAGCTGAATTTGAGCACTTCGCCGCGCTATCGCCGGGCAAAATCCACGAAAAGATACTGGCAAATGTCAAGTTGCCATCCGGCTCAAAGCTCACGCCGGCAAGACGAAACAAGCTGAACGACTTTATCAATGCCAGTGCCGCCGCCGACGACCGGTCCAGAGCCGATTTCGCTCTGTGTTGCTTTGCGATCCGCAAGGGGTTTGATAAGGAGGAAATTTGGTCCGAAGTGCAGGACGTGGGGAAGTTTGGAGAACGTGGTCGCACGTACTTCGATTTGACTTGGCAGAATGCAGAGGCCGAGGCACGCCAGTCGATTTACGATCGGGCACACCGCAGGGCTGGTGCAACGCCGCAACGTGCGTCGAACGGGTCTGCCAATCCTGAATTGAACGGAATGCCGACTGCGGATTCAGGAGGTAGCGGTGGACCCGACGAACCGGATGGCTACTCCGACGACTCCGACTCCGACTCCGGCTCACTGCCAACCATCGTCGTCAATGACCGGCAGCTTTCCGATGTGACGCAGGATGCCCTGGGTGCCATTCGACAAGCGAACCGCGAACAGCCTCGACTCTTCCAGCGCGCCGGTCTGCTGACCCGTATCCGCATTGACCCGGCGACGGAAATGCCAAAGCTCGAGCCCCTCGATGTGGAAGCCGTTCGGGGCGAACTTAGTCGCATGGGAACCTGGGTCATCGAAACGGATGACGGCCCCAAAAACATCTTCGTGCCCAAGGATGTCGCCCAGGACGTGGAGGCGTTTCCGGCTTGGCAGGACGTGCCACCGATTGACGCGGTAACCGAGGTGCCGGTCTTTGCACACAACGGCATCCTCGTAGCCAAGCCCGGTTTCAACCAGCAAGCAAGAGTCTGGTATCATCCGGCGAAGGGATTTACAGTTCCCCCCGTTAGTCCCGATCCAACTGCGCAAGAAATCGCTGTCGCTCGCAACTGGATTCTGATTGAACTCTTCGGCGATTTTCCCTTTGAGGACGATGCAAGCAAAGCACACGCCGTTGCTGGTCTGATCCTGCCCTTCGTTCGCCAGATGATTGACGGCCCGACTCCCTTGCATCTCTTCGACGCTCCGACCGAAGGAACCGGGAAAACGCTCCTCATCAACAACATTTGCCAGGTCTCGACCGGGCGAGCGGCTGAAGCTGCGACCGAGGGCCAATCCGATGAAGAATGGCGCAAGCGCGTGACCGCCATGCTGCTGGAAGCTCCGACTTTTATTCTGCTCGATAACCTCAGCCGGTTCTTGGACTCTGCGGCATTGGCTGCGGTGCTCACGGCCCGCGTGTGGAGAGATCGGATTTTGGGTAATAGCAAAATGGCCACCGTCCCCAATTCGGCGGTTTGGCTCGCGTCGGGCAACAACACCAATATTTCGCGTGAGTTGATCCGCCGCACCATTTGGTGCCGCATGGACTCGAAGATGGAAACGCCTTGGCTGCGGGGCGGCTGGCGACATTCCAACTTGACGGTATGGGCCAAGGAAAACCGCGGCCAACTCATCTGGGCTGCGTTGACCCTTTGCCAGGCGTGGATTGCGCAGGGCAAGCCAAACGGCAAGGCGACGCTGGGCATGTTTGAGAGTTGGATCGCGACCATGGGCGGCATTCTCGATGTGGCAGGCGTGCCGGGTTTGCTCGACAACGCGGACAAATTCCGGAAGGCGACGACCGATGAGGCGTCCGAATGGCGGGAGTTTATTGTCACCTGGTGGGCAAAGTACCAGGACGGGCGCATAGGCGTCATCGACCTGTATCAGCTGGCTGTGGAACAGAAACTCCTCGATCGCGTTCTAGGCGACAAGGGTGAGCGGTCACAGCGGACCAGGCTGGGCCTGCAGCTCAGTAAGAAACGCGAGCGCGTAATCGGCGGCTTTCGCATCAACGAGAACCAAGACGACCACAACGGATGCAAGAACTACTCCCTCGTTCAAGTAGCTGCACAGGACCCGCTACCGGAGCAGGAGCTAGCTGCACAGG
>Ga0206872_10292_pt1 | contig 13675 bp, 7 predicted proteins | sample Alteio_BWOrgCont_34_FD_152906 | JGI IMG/M metagenome (GOLD analysis project Ga0206872, IMG submission 152906) | Enriched cells from forest soil in Barre Woods Harvard Forest LTER site, Petersham, Massachusetts, United States -... | ecosystem: Environmental > Terrestrial > Soil > Temperate forest >... | reverse complement strand
GCATCCGGCAATAACCGTAAAAACATGATGCGCAGCGTGGAGGAAAGCCTGAAACGCCTGAAAACGGATTTTATTGATCTGCTATACCTGCATATTTGGGATGACCTGACCCCGATCGATGAGATTTTGAGAGGCATGGACGACCTGATCCGCCAGGGAAAGGTGAATTATGCGGCCATAAGCGATACACCCGCATGGGTGGTTGCCAAAGGAAATACCATGGCCGAATTGATGGGATGGAGCCAATTTGTGGCCCTGCAAGTTGAATACAGCCTGATTGCACGTACACCTGAACGCGAACTGATCCCCATGGCTAAGCATTTCGGTATGACCATTACCCCATGGGCCCCGCTTGGCGGCGGCGTTTTGACCGGAAAATATCTGCGTGGCGAACAGGGCCGGATAAAACCCGAAAGCAAACGCCGCAATGAGCAAAGTGAGGCAATAACAAAGGCGGTAGTTGCAGTCGCTGATGAACTTGGCGTTTCGCCGGGAAATGTGGCTTTAAAATGGACGATGCAGCAGGGTTTTTCATCAATCCCCATAGTGGGCGCCACCAAATTAAGCCAGCTGGAGGATAACCTTAAAACGATTGACATTCATATAACCGCAGAGCATCTTCAAAAATTAAACGAAGCCAGCGGCATTGAATTAGGCTTTCCCGGTGATTTTTTTAAAGAGGAGGGTGTCAGAAATAATACTTTTGGCGGCTTTTACGATAGGGTGGAGAAGCGGGATTGAATTGGAAATCTGGTAACTTAAAAAAGTAGCTTGGTCAACTTCTAATTCTAAAAGATGACGTCGCAGGAATTTTTTTCCTTGTTGTAGCCAGTTGCCTGTTAGATTAACACTTACTGTATCACTTAAAGAAACCCGTTGCCCCATACTTGAAAGGCTACAAATTATACCTATTATTAAAAAACTAGTTTTTCATTTTGATAATTGTTTAATATGACCAAATTAATTGTTAAATTGATCATCAGCGTTGTTAAAATATTTATTTACCCTATCCCTTTTAGCAAATAGGTTATCGATACAAGCGAAGCAAAAAGTAGAACTATTAATCCGTTTTTTTCGACTATGAAGATCTTGTTGACTTTAATTGCAATTTGTCTGTGCTTTACCGGCATTGGACAAACGTATTCAAAAGGTGATTTTGCACCATACCCTATTCCAATACCAAATTCCGAGGCCTGGTATAAACTGGACACTTCAAAAGCATCGTTTGCTGTTTCAATAAATGGTGGTCAACTCCTTATCACAAAAGATCAAAAGCTGTCAGGTAAAGAATATACCTTGGCTGAAGGCAAGCTTTTAGCACTCGATTTAGGGGAATGGGGCGGAGGCTTATATTATAGGCCTGATGATACACTAAAGCAAACGTTTTATGTTAATGGGGAACCGGTAAACGCGAATAACAAACTTGAGAATTACAATTTTGTTTTACGAACAAATCCAGCAAGAACGCTGATCAGAGGTAAGCACCTTCTGCTGGCGGGAGGAAACACTCCCGCTATTGTTCCATACAAGGATAACTGGTTTTTTATTCAGGGATTACCTGTCGGTCCAAATCATGGATGGCTGTCTCAACTTGTGGTTCAAAGGGATTCTTTTGTGATTACTAAAATTTTGAATTTAGATGCTATGCCAACGGCGATATCTGTTTATAATGATGAGGTTTTCATAGCTACATTTGATGGATTTATGGTATTAAGGATGGGCAGAAGGAATTATTTTTAGCTGATCTTTTCTGGAAAGGGTTATACCCTAACTCAATTGCAATTGATGAGCACAATATATATGTCGGCATGCGTGCCGGTTATGCTCAAATTGATAAAACAAAAATGGATGTGCAGTTTTATAAGTATGGTAAGTAAAAAACAAAACCTGTTATCATTTATTTTCAAGGGTATTATTTAAAGAATAAAGGCTTGAAAAAGCTATTTCCAGCAACATTTGAAATCAAGCAAATCTTTGATTCAATCCTTTAGCGATACCGTCTGAAGAATATGATTTAAGATTAAAGTAGCATCGTTCTTGTCTGTTTTATTAAACTCTAAAACTCCGGATACCCCTCTTGTGTATTTTACATTATAAAGAAAAAAAGAAAAATTAGCTACATTGCCGTTGATATAGCTGATGACCAGGACATCATTGCCGTTTATCTTTTCCAGGTTAGCTGAATAGGTTGAGTCGCGTTTATGCCATTCGTCAAACCCTTTTTTTAGTTGAACTAAATGCCCTTCGGTTACGCTTACTTTCTCAGTATGCAGTGACACGAGTACATTTTTAGCCCGAAAGATACTTTCCATTTTTCGTCTTGCAACAGCCCGCATAATGATCGGTTCATTATTAAACTGTTTGCCCGCAAAAGACAAAGCATCTTCGTGGTTTATTTTTTGCATGCCCGCAGGTAAATCCACGGTTGCTGAATCGCTAAGCGAAATCCTGTTTTGGCCGTAGGAGATGAGGCCGAAGGCCAATCCCCATATTAAAAAAGCTATTTTTTTCATTTTTATATTTTTTGGTTTATGGACAATTTTTTGTTCCAACGGTATCAGTACCCGTGAAATTGTTTGTATTTATAATCAATGGCTGGTAATTTGTTGAACCAGGCGGGGCATAGTAAATGTTGATGTCGCCTGAGAACAAAGTCATCAATGCATACGCACCCGCATCGCCGACAGTTGCCGATAGGTTGTCATCAAGATACTCACGACCCTCATTCTGATATTGGGCATCAAGGACATCCTGCTGCGCCAGGGTTATGTAACTGGAGTTCAATGAATTTTGCATTGCCTGCCAGTTGGTAATGGTTACGATATAATTGCCGGTTGATGTTTAGGTTGTTACCTGTGCGTTGTTTTCATAAAACTGGAGGGACGGTTTGCCGGCACCTGTTAACGCCGGGTTAGTTAAATTGCGAACCAGGCTAAACACATCTGCCGGCGAAGGCCCCGTTCCGCCCGGATGCCCATGCGAATAACCAGTAGTATAGCCGTTTGTGCTATTCCACGTGAAGCCGGGGGTCCAACCGGCTGTGGTGCCCGGGGTTACTGCGGTGTTCACATAAGTGTTTCCTGTTAAACTGGTTACATTTTGATCAGTTCCGTATTCTATTCCGCTTGAAATAGTGTTGGCTAAAATTGTTCTATTTTGGGCAGCTATAATTGCATTCGCCGACCGTGAGATTACAGCGGGTAACTGCGCACATGGGTCAATTACAGTATCGGCAACCATTGCAGTAGTAGGGCAAGGCTGCGGGTCCGGAACCGGCGGCGGTAAGCCGCCATCGCCATCGCCGCCAACGGGCGTAGGCGTGGGCTGGGCAACATCTGAAGTAAAATGTGCCGCATCGTCAGGAGGGGGTGTGGTGGAAGCAGCTGGGGTGCATGGAGTCGGCGCCGCCGGCGATGTGCCGCCGCCGGTGCCGGGTTCTCCGGGATCAGGGGGGCATGTGGTATAAAGATATACCGATGAAATCAGGTCGCCATTAATATCATAAGTATCCAGGAACCAGGCAAGGCAATCGCTTATTGCTATTTCGTCTGTTTTTAAATGGCTGGTATTGATGCTGTTCGTATTTTGGCCGGTCGATGCTGTGTTTGCAGAAGGGCCAGGGATTAACGTGCCATTTTTATAACCATAGCTGCTAACAAACTTCCCGGTGGGTGTAAAATAAACCACAACGCCGCTAAAATTAGGGTCGCGCTTTCTGTAAGTAGTTAAAGAAAGCTTACTAAGGTCGTTGTTGATATAAGCCGAATCGGTAATAATGGTCATTACATACGCCTTGTAATTTTTACCGTCGTTCAGCAGTAAAAAAGAGCTGCGGCTATATTGCTGTTTATAAAGCACTTTCCCGGTGGTCATGTTTTTAAAGTCGGAACTGATTTTAGGGGAAGATGGATCAATGGGCAATTCAACTACCCCGGTATTGTACCTGGTATAACTCGCTCCGTGCGCCCAATCCGGCTTAATATGCTGGCTATAATCAAATATGCCATTAGCAGTTGAATTTAAACCTTGTGTTGTTAGTTTGGTGCCTGCAGTCGCTGCCACCGGATAAGTACTTTCATACCAGGCTTTGGCCTCGCTTATTACCGGTGCGGTAACGGTTGGCGGCTTGGTAGCGCTGTTATCTTTTTTGCAGCTGTGGATGATCAATGCTGTACCTAAAACGGAGAAGCAAATCATCAGGCCGGCGGTTAACTTTTTAAAGAAAGGCTGTTTCATTACGATATGGGTTAGGTTCCATCATTAATGGATAAGGTTATTTTCGTAAAGGTAATATTTAATTAACGGATATTTATACCGTGTTTTCCCCCTTTTTTTAAAAGGCATTTTACTCGGAATATTTATTTCCCGGTGATTTTTTTAAAGAGGAGGGTGTCAGAAATAATACTTTTGGCGGCTTTTACGATAGGGTGGAGAAGCGTTAACGTTAATCAAATACTTTTTCAGCCGGATAACCTGTCGCCCTCCTGTTTATTTAAATTGCTCTTCTATTTATTTAATATTACATTAGGAGTCAATAAACCTGATGGCTGCCTACACTAAATTTACGGACGAACAGTTGGTTATCTTATTAAAAAAAGATGACCCGCAGGCCTTTACCGAAATTTATAGCCGGTACGCCGAAAGCCTTGCCGGTTTTGCCGCATCAAAACTATACAGCCTTGATGATGCCAGGGATATTTTGCATGACATATTTGTTAAACTTTGGGAAAACCGGGAGGAGCTGCACATTACCTCTAATTTACAATCGTATCTCTTCACTGTAATCAGGCACCGCATTATCGATAAGATCAGGAAAAATATAACGCGCGAGGAATATGCGGCCGTCAGGCAATCTTTAAACGCTGTTTACCAGGATAGCATTGAAAAAGGGCTCGAAGCCAGGGAACTTCAGCAAACCATAGAAAAATCGCTTGATCAGCTGCCGCCAAGGGTTAAAGAAATTTATAAGTTGAGCAGGGAGCAGGAATTAAGCAACCGGGAGATAGCTGAAAAGCTTAACTTATCTGAGCAAACAGTAAAAAATCAGTTATCAGCTGCATTAAAACATTTACGGAAAACATTAACGGTGCTTTTAATCTTTGCCGCCGTGCTTGCGCGGTTACTATAGCCTGGTATTCAATTCATCAAAAAATAATTAATTTTCATATAGTACTATTTGCAAGTTGACACGACAATTAGAAAAATTTATATAAATGAGCCGCATTGACATTGAAGATATATTGGACCGCTATTTAAAAGGAGAAGCATCGTCCGGGGAAATTGAACAGGTCGAGTCCTGGCTAAATAACAACGGAAACCCTAATTCTGAATGGCTGCAAATGGATAAAGCGAGCAGAGACCGTTGGCTGGAGGGTTTGTTTAACAATATTCAAAGCAGCGCCGGTATTAATGGTTCAAAAGTGGTTACACTGCCGCGCAGGGTTTTATGGCGCAGCATAGCCGCCGTTGCAGCTGCGGTTGCTATATTTTTCACGATTTATTTTGAATGGCCTGCTTTGCAAAACAAGTTACACCCCGTACAATTAACTGCATTGAACGTTCCGGCAAATCAAAAAACTCAAATTGTTTTGGCTGACGGGAGTAAAATATGGATAAACTCGCTGTCAGAAATAAAATACCCTAAAGTATTCAGCGGTAAAACCAGGGAGGTCTATCTATCAGGCGAAGCGTATTTTGATATCCGGCACGATGCCGCCAGGCCATTTATTATACACACGGGCAAGGTGCTTACCACTGTTTTGGGGACTGCTTTTAATATTAAAGCAGATAGCCTGATGCACACCGTGGTGGTTACTGTGGCACGCGGTAAAGTGAGTGTGGCCAACGGCGACCAGCCATTGGGAACCATCACCCCCAACCAGCAGATCAGTTTCAATGAAATTAACCAGCAGCACACCCAGGAAGATGTTGATGCGGAACAGGTAATAGCCTGGAGAGAAAATGACATTCATTTTAATGATATCACTTTTGCCGACGCCGCCGCGCAACTGCAGCAGCGGTTTAAAGTTAAAATCAGCTTCGCCAATGATAAGGTAAAAAACTGCCGTTTTACAGGTACCGCATTAAAACCCGAAAAACTAACAGATGTTTTAAAGGTAATTTGCGCTTTCAACGATGCCACCTATCAAACTAAAGCCGATGGAAGCATAATTATTGACGGCCCCGGTTGCAATTAATACACAAACACAAATTATCAATCACGGTTAATTATTAAATTAATGCGCCTCAATTTAGCAATAGCGGTATTATTAACGCTCGCTTTTCAGCTGTTGTTTGCAACAACGGGGAGAGGGCAAAATATAGCTACGGAAAAAGTGACGCTTGGCCTGAAAGATGAAAGCCTGGAAACAGCTATCAAAAAAATAGAGCAGCAAAGCAACTTCAGGTTCTTTTACAGGGACGCCGATATACGGCCGGTAACCCATCTCAATTTAAAGCCCGGTACACGCACAATTGAGCAGACCCTGGCTACATTACTGCAAAACACACCCCTCACTTTCAGGCAGATTGACGCCAATATCTTATTGGAGCGTAAGGATCAGGAGTCCTCGCATGAGATAAGCGGGAAAGTGCTGAATGGTGCGGATAAAACGCCCCTGGCCAACGCCAGCGTATTCCTAAGCAATGCCACTGTAGGCGACATGACGACGGTTGACGGATCATTTAACTTGCATAATGTAAAGCCGGGGAAATACGAACTGGTTGTTTCAATTATTGGTTTTGAGCCTTTACGGCAGGATATACTGGTCAATTATAGCGATATTATTTTGCCTGAAATTGAAGCTTCGCCCCAAACTATCAGCTTAAAAGAGGTAACTGTTAAACCTTTGAACGATGGTAACCGTGCAAGAAATTATGCCTGGTTTAAGGATGAATTTCTTGGGACATCGGCCCTGGCTGCGGAATGCAAAATACTAAACCCCGAAATAATTGACCTGGATTATGATGATGCTACAAACACGCTTACCGCCTCATCAAACGATTTTATAATTATTGAAAACCAGGCGCTGGGGTACAAAATAAAATACTTGCTGGCCAGCTTTATTAAAGATACTAATAAAGATGCAAAGGATAATAATGCGGACATGATACATTATGAAGGGTCGGCCTTGTTTGAAAACCTGAAGGGCACACCTGCACAGGAAAGACGCTGGAAAAAGCAGCGAAAGGAAGTTTATGAGGGGTCGGCGATGCAATTTTTGCGTTCAGCAGTCAACGGACGGACAGATGGGGAAGGCTTTAGGGTATTGCGGTTGGAACGTTGCATCAACCCGGACCGGCCAAACGACAGTTTAATTGAAGCAAAAATAAAACTCTATAAAAAATCGAGGTCAAAAGTAACGGCCGGACGCGACTCATTGTCTTTTTGGGTGAAAAAAAATAAGCTGCCTAAGATGCTGGAGAAGCTGGTACTTGCACCTTTAAATAAAGAAGATTTCATAAGGCCTACCGATCAGCAGGGACTTTTTGCATTCGGGCCGGGCAACGCCGACGATGCATTTTATGTTACTTATAATAAAGATCAGCGCTTTAGTTTAGATCCGCAGCCGGCCAAATTATATGATCCCGGCAATGTAGAAAACACGTTGGTGAACTTTGATGTTCCCTATGTTTTTTTTGATGCGAACGGCGAAATTGTTAATTCAAATTGTTTAACGCTTACAGGAGTATGGGGCCGGGAGCGGGTTGCCGAACTTTTACCGGTTGACTACGAAGCAGCACCAAATACCGTTGCCGCTGCAGCCAAAACAGTATTACCTAATAACGACAGCCAGGTTTCATTTGCTACGCCCGCCTCGTTAAAACAAGATTTGTTAAAACTAAAAGCTACTTCAGACAGTGTTAATGAAAACCAGGCCATAGAAAAGCTTTACCTGCAGCTTGACAAGCCTTATTATACCCTGGGAGACACCGTATGGTTTAAAGCATACCTGCTCAACCTATCCCATTTAGCTGCATCAGGTAAAAGCGGCATTATTAATATAGATATCGCCAACGACAGTAACAAGGTTGTAAAACAATATAAGCTGCCCGTAAATAAAGGCCTTAGCTGGGGCGGCATAAACCTCGATGAAAAAGAATTTTCTTCCGGCACATATACCATCAGGGCATACACAACCTGGATGCGCAATTTTGGGAGCGATTATTTTTTTACCAAAAGTTTTTATGTCACGGGCGGCGCTGAAAGTAACTGGCTGGTTAACCGGCAGCTAAAGACCTCGACAGTTGAGGGCAGTAACACAGAAAATGTTAAACTGCAGTTGAGCGATATAAACAAAAAGCCCGCGACCAACCAGGGCATTCAGCTGCAGGTAATGGCGGGGAGTAAAAGGTTGTATAAACAGACCGTACAAACTGATGAAAACGGCTTCCTGGATGTGAATTTTAAAATCCCCGAAAAATTCAGCGACCTGACTATTGTTGCCGAAAATGAGCAGAAGGACAAAAGGGCTGTCGTCCCGGTTGCGGTAAATGAAACCGAAAACGCAGACATCCAGTTTTTACCCGAAGGGGGTAGTTTAATAGCCGGCTTACCGGCACGCATTGGCTTTAAAGCGATCGATAAAAACGGCAAAGGCATCAATATTTCGGGCATTGTTACCGACCACGAGCAAAATCAGGTGGCGGTATTTAAATCGCTGCATTATGGCATGGGCAGCTTTTACCTGACCATCAAGGACGGAGAAAGCTACGAGGCAAAAGTTAGTTTATCCACTGGAATGATAAAAGAATATCCGCTGCCGGCTATAAAAAGTACAGGGATGGTTTTAAAGGTTAAAAACCCAATGGAAAGCGATTCAGTTGAAGTCTTCGTCGCCGGTACAGCTGATATTATCCAATCAGGCAATAGTTATTTTTTAATCGGGAAAGCACGCGGAATTATTTGTTATGCTGCTATTTTCAACTTTCACGAAGGCAACTATGTTAAAAAGAAAATAGCAAAAAGCCTGTTTCCAGCCGGAATAGCACATTTTACCGTAATGGATACAAAATATCAGCCGTTAAATGAGCGGCTGGTTTATATCGATCGGCATGATGATCTTCATATTCAGTTAACGCTGGATAAATCGGGTTACGGACCAAGGGACAGCGTATCGCTAAAAATAAAGGTAACCGATAATACGGGCCACGCGGTTTCGGGCAATTTTTCACTTGCCGTTACCGATAATGCCCAGGTTAAAACGGACACGTTGAACAGCGAAAACATAATTGGCAGGATGCTGCTGACGTCAGATCTGAAAGGATATGTAGAGGCCCCGGGATATTATTTTTCGGCAAAAACAAGCGAAGCCTGGCAGGCGCTTGATAACCTGCTGCTTACCCAGGGCTGGATAGGATATAATTGGCCCCAGGTATTTAATCCGCCGGTGATAGCTTACGGGCCGGAGCAGGAATTTGCTGTAAAAGGCAATGTTGTTAATGTTTTTAATAGGCCGGTAAAAGGAACAGATGTGCTCCTGTTTTCAAAAACACCGGCTATATTGATGGATACTACTACCAATAAAGATGGAAAATTTGTTTTTGATCATTTCCCGCGCGTCGATACGCCATTATTTGTACTAAAGGCAGTAAACAAAAACGGGAAGAGCTTTAATGTCCTTATAAGAATGGACGATGTAAAGCCCCCGGAATTTACAAAACCCAATACCCCTTTAACCGACCCCTGGTATGTAAATAGCGATACCACCTTGCTCAATTACGCAAAAATCAGCGCCTCATTACGGCAACAGGATTACTTCCCGGCTGGCGGCCACCGGCTTAAAGAAGTAAAAATAAAGGGAAAGAAAATAGTGACGGGATCGCAAAACCTAAACGGACCTGGTAACGCGGATGTTGTATTAGATGAGAAAGACCTGGAAAAAGCCGGCAAAAAAAACTTTTTGCAATTACTTGAGGAAAGTGTAAAAAATTTTCGGGAAACAATGTATACCAGTTTTACCCATAATGGTTCACCTAATACGATGCTCCGATGGTATTATATCAGCGATAAACCGGTTATAGTTTTAGTGGACGGTGTGTTTTTAAGTTCGATGTACTCGCCATTTACATTTTTGGATTTTAAATCTTACCTGGAGTCGCATAATGCAGAAGATATAAAAGGAATAGAAGTAATGTCATCAGACGGATTTGCGCTAAATTATGCAGCCCGGATTCGTGCCAAAATGGATCTTTTTGCTTTTATTGAAATTACAACCCGCTCCGGCCACGGCCCAATCATTGATAACACCCCCGGCATGTATTTATATAAACCCTTAGCCATTAACGCTCCCAAACAGTTTTATAAACCAAAATATACTATAAATGATACTGCTAACCACTTACCGGATTTACGCTCAACCATTGATTGGGAACCCAATATTACCACAGGCATAGATGGGAAAGCAAAGGTGTCTTTTTACTCTGCTGATAAACCATCATCATATGCCGTAGTTGTTGAGGGGTCGGATATGAACGGAAACCTGGGTTATAAATCCATAAAGATCAACGTTGGCGGGAAATGAATTTGAACACAATCCAAATCAAAAAGTAAGCGTAAAAAAACCCGTCATGCCAAACATGACGGGTTTTTAATCATATTAGTTGATTATGTGATCAGTTATCGAAACCTGGTCAACCTTCCCGAAAGCTATCGGGACCAACTCAATCAACCTATAACTAATTTACTTCTGCTCTTCTTCTTCAGGCTTTTTGCTTTCGCCTTTTTTGGCCGCTATCTTTATTTCGCCGCTTTCTTTATCAAAATCAATTTCCATGGTATCGCCTTCGCCAAGCTCGCCTTTTAATATTTCTTCGGCAATCGGGTCTTCCAGGTATTTTTGAATGGCCCGTTTTAACGGCCGCGCCCCAAACTGCGAATCATAACCTTTATCGGCAATAAACTCTTTGGCGGCTAAAGTAAGCTCAATTTTATAACCTAACAGGTTAACCCTGTTAAACAGGTAAGCAAGCTCGATATCAATGATCTTGAATATTTCTTCTTTGCCAAGCGAATTAAACACGATCACATCATCAATACGGTTCAAAAACTCGGGGGCGAAGGCGCGTTTCAGCGCATTTTCAATCACACCCCTTGAATGTGAGTCGGCCTGTGTAGTTTTAGCGCTGGTTGTAAAACCTACGCCCTGTCCGAAATCTTTCAACTGGCGCGCGCCAATGTTCGAGGTCATGATGATGATGGTATTCCTGAAATCAACCTTGCGGCCTAAGGAATCTGTAAGCTGGCCTTCATCCAACACCTGTAACAGTATGTTGAATACATCGGGATGTGCTTTTTCAATTTCATCAAGCAACACTACAGCATAAGGCTTGCGGCGTACTTTTTCAGTAAGCTGACCGCCTTCTTCGTACCCGACATAGCCCGGAGGCGCGCCAACTAAACGCGATACGGCGAATTTTTCCATGTACTCGCTCATATCAATCTGTATCAGGGCGTCTTCAGTATCAAACATAAAGCGCGAAAGCTCTTTTGCCAGCTCGGTTTTACCAACGCCGGTAGGGCCCAGGAATATGAATGATCCGATAGGTTTTTTTGGATCCTTTAAACCGGCACGGGTCCTTTGTATAGCACGGGTTAGTTTCTTTATCGCTTCTTCCTGGCCAATAACTTTGCTGCCAACGGTTTCGGCCATATTCAGCAATTTATGACTGTCGGCCTGGCCCACACGCTGAACGGGGATGCCGGTCATCATGCTTACCACTTCAGCTACATTATCTTCGGTAACGGTGTAACGTTTTGATTTTGTTTCGGCTTCCCAAATGGCTTTTGCCTGTTCCAGTTCTTCCAGCAAATGTTTTTCGGTATCGCGCAGTTTGGCAGCTTCTTCATATTTCTGGCTGCGCACCACTTTATTCTTCTCGATTTTTATCTGCTCGATCTTTTGTTCAATATCCAAAATGTTTTGCGGCACATGGATATTGGTTAAGTGAACACGCGAACCCGATTCGTCCAAAGCATCAATAGCCTTGTCCGGTAAAAAACGATCGGTGATGTACCTCGTTGTAAGTGTAACACAGGCGGTTATCGCTTCGGGAGTATAAGTTACGCCATGATGTTCTTCGTATTTTTCCTTTATGCGGTTCAGTATTTCAATAGTTTCATCAGGCGTGGCCGGTTCAACCATTACTTTTTGAAAACGCCGGTCTAAAGCGCCGTCTTTTTCAATATACTGGCGGTATTCATCCAAAGTTGTTGCGCCTATGCATTGGATTTCGCCCCTCGCCAAAGCAGGTTTAAACATATTGGATGCATCAAGCGAACCCGAAGCGCCGCCAGCGCCAACTATGGTATGTATTTCGTCGATAAACAAAATAACGTCGGGCGATTTTTCCAATTCGTTCATCACGGCTTTCATCCTTTCCTCAAACTGCCCCCGGTATTTAGTGCCGGCAACAAGCGAAGCAAGATCAAGCGTAACTACCCGCTTGTTAAATAAAACGCGCGAAACCTTGCGCTGAACGATACGCAACGCCAAACCTTCGGCAATGGCTGATTTACCTACGCCAGGCTCACCGATAAGTATTGGGTTGTTCTTTTTACGGCGTGAAAGGATTTGCGATACCCTTTCAATTTCTTTTTCACGCCCTACGATAGGGTCCAAACGGCCGTCTTCGGCAGCTTTTGTTAAATCGCGGCCAAAATTATCAAGTACAGGTGTTTTTGATTTGATGTCGGATACCTTTTTAGGCTGGCTGAATGATTCCTCTTCTTTAAAATCATCGTCGCCCCCGGTTGGTGATCCCGGCATTTCGTCGGTTACTTCATTTTTGTGCGATTCAACTTCGCTCTTAAAAATCTCGTAGTTTACATTAAACTGCATCAATATCTGCGAGGCAATATTGTCCTCGTCGCGCAGGATGGAAAGCAGCAAATGCTCGGTACCTATCACGTCACTTTTAAAAATCTTAGCTTCCAGGTAAGTTATCTTCAATACTTTTTCCGCCTGTTTAGTAAGCGGGATGCTCCCGATATGCACATTTGTGCCGATTGTTCCTTTTACAGCGTCCTCAACTGAGCGTCTTAATTTAGCTGTATCTACTGTTAATTCCTTCAATAATTTAATTGCAACGCCGTCCCCGTCTCTTATCAAACCCAACAAAAGGTGCTCAGTACCAATATAATCATGCCCGAGGCGCAGGGCCTCCTCTCTGCTGTATTGAATAACATCTTTAACCCGCGGCGAAAATTTAGCTTCCATATATATCCTTCCGATTTATGAACGCCCTAATGTATTAATTTGTTTCAATAATCAGGGTTAGTTATTTTACACATATCAACAATATTGTTGCCAAGTTTTGATTTACCGGTAAAGCAGACATTCAGATGATATGCGCCAGGATAAACTTAAACTTTTTTTAGCAATTCTATAAATAAAACCCATAATAACAATGACTTTTCAAAAAAAAATCATTTATTTATATCTATTTGATATTATTATGAGCCAATAGTTTAATTATCGTCATGTGCCGCTTACCATTAACATGACAATATCAGACAAATTAGTCAAATGTATGACATTAAGACATTAACCTTTGTTACAGTAACGTTAAAAAATCATATAAATGTTATACGTAAAATCGTTCGCAATAGGTTGGCTAAACGCACAATTTCATTCATATTTGTTCTGATTATCTGGCTAACCATTCAATAGTTCTA
>Ga0206872_10291_pt1 | contig 13690 bp, 8 predicted proteins | sample Alteio_BWOrgCont_34_FD_152906 | JGI IMG/M metagenome (GOLD analysis project Ga0206872, IMG submission 152906) | Enriched cells from forest soil in Barre Woods Harvard Forest LTER site, Petersham, Massachusetts, United States -... | ecosystem: Environmental > Terrestrial > Soil > Temperate forest >... | reverse complement strand
GAAGCCAGCACCGTTTGCGTTGCAGCAGGCGACGTACTCGTGAGAAAGTTGCCGTCGCCTGAATAAATGGCAATGATCGAATTTGCAGTTGCGGGAAGCGTGGTGATTGGGAGGACGGCCACGCCGGAGCCGTTTAGCGCAATGCTGCCCAGGTCAGCACCGGTTGTGGTGTCCTGGAAATCAACACTCCCCGTCGGCGTCCCGGCCCCGGAAGCACCGGTCTGGACTTGGGCCGTGAGCGTGACCAGCTGGCCATAAATTGGAGAGCCGCCGGTGGTAGTCAGCAAGGTTGTTGTCGCATCCTGATCGACATTGATGTACACGGTGTCGGACGCACCGGTGTAGTCCGTGGTGTCCATGGGCGTAAACGTGACGCTTAGAGGTTGCTGGTTCCCGGCGCTAAGGACCGTGCCTGTCACTGGCGTGTAAGCGAAGGTCCCGGGCACACTCGCAGTGGCGTCGAGTTGGGTGCTGCTTAGTCCTGTGCCGTAGGGGATGTCAGCGGGATTGGCCCAGGTAATGGAGGGCGTCGCCTGCGTGATCGTCAACCCGAAAGTGGTGGTGGCGATGTTTCCATCTGAGTCCGTGGCCGTGATGGTGACGGTCTGGGTTGGCATCGGGCCGCTCGTGGGGGTGTAGGACCAGGACCACGTGCCCACGCCGGTGGTAACGACGGTACCCAGCGTCGCGCTCCAGGTAACGGGGCCGCCGGGGCTGGTAAAGGTGCCGGTGTTGGCGGCGGGTTGCACCGCGGTGGTCGTCACCTCCGCGTGGTCGGGCGCAGCTGTCAAGGACCCTTCGGACGTGACCTCAACGTCGTAGTAGTTAAGGGTTGGGTCATTGTTAACTTGGAGAGCAAACAGCGTGGTGTAAGTCCAGCCGTTGGCTTCACCAGTTGCTCCCAAAGTTGGCCCGTTTGTGAACGTCGCCTCGATGGTCGCATTGTTTAAGGGGGCGACCAGTATGAATGGCGGCGGGCCGGATTGCGGCATGTAACCGCCTTCCATCTCCAGCGACAGGCCGCCGGTGAGCGTCGCATTGGTGCTGACGCTGATTTGGCCATAACCATTACCGGCGGTTTCACCTGCGATTTGATCGACCAGCGTGCCGGATATGCTCAGCTGGTCCGCAGTGATCGTGGCGGTAGGTGCAAGGGTAAGCGTGCCAACCACATCCAAAGTAGTACCGGACGCCGCCGTGAAGCTGCCGCTGCTCGTGCCGGCCGCACCCATTGTGAACGTACCGCCGGCTTGCACTTGCACCGTGCCGCTGTTGTTGAAGGGAACGCCGAAGCTGACCTGGCTGCCGGCACCTTGTTCAAGGAACGTGCCCTGATTCTCAAAAGTGGCGGTCGTACCGTAATAGCCCGGCCAACTGTCGACCCCTTCCGCCACCAGCGTGGCGCCCAGTGCATTGGTAAAGGTACCGTTGGACTCGATTTGCACCCGGGAATTGTCCCAGGTGCCGGAGCCCTCGTTGACCAACGGCTGCAGCAAGTAGCTGTCCGGGGTGTTGTTGATGTACACCCCCCCCTCGGCGTAAACCGTACCGGTCCCCGCCAGGCTGTCGCCGTAACCACCCAGCGTCAGCAGCCCCTGCACGTAAACATCCGCCGTGCCTTCCAGTGAAGCCCACTCCAAATCCAGGCTCGCCAGGGTCACCGAGCTTTGATTGGCGGGGCTGAAATCGATGCTGCCGACAGTTAGCACGCTGACGGCGCCCAGGGTGCCGACCACGCCGCTAAAGGTAGCGTCGCCGCCGGTGAGAACCGTGGTGCTGGTCATCGCCGAATAAGAGCCGGCCACGGTGCCGGAGATGTATACCTGGTCGCCGCTGATCGTGGAGCTCGCGCTGAAACTACCGACCAAATACAGGCTTGTGCCTGAGACCCCGGAGAAGCTGCCGCTGCTCGTGCCGGCCACGCCCATGGTGAACGTACCGCCGGCTTGCACTTGCACCGTGCCGCTGTTGTCGAACGGCAACTCAAAGGAAGTCGCACCTCCTTGGACGATGAAGCTGCCCTGGTTCTCAAAAGTGTCTACGCCGTCTGCGATCGTCCAGGTGCCGTTGTTCTGGGCCACGAATGTGGCACCGCTTTGGTTGGTGAAGGTACCATTGGCCTCGCTATAGATCGCACCGTTACCGGTCCAGGTGGCGATACCGGCGTTGTACAGTGGTCGCAGCAGGTAGGTGTTGTACCCGGTGCCTTCATTGTCGATCACCAGGCTGCCCTGGGCGTAGGTGCTGCCCGTACCCTGCATGGTGCTGCCGCCGTTGAACTGGAGCGAACCCTGGACGTACACATCGGCGCTGCCGTCCAGCGTCGCATGTTCCAGGTCCAAACTGGCCAAGGTAGACAGGCTCGCGATGGTAAGCGAACTATTAGAGACCAGCAGGCTTGCTTTGCTCTGTATGCTTTCCACCGTTTGGTTGGAGCCGTCCGCAAGCGTGACTGTAATTCCCGACTGCGGAATGACGGCAATGTCATTGGCCCCTGGCACGCTGCCCGTACTCCAATTTGCTTGGTTGTCCCAATCGCCGCCCGCGGGGTTGATCCAGATGTCAGCGGGAACCTGGACCTGCGCTACAAACACATTGGACGTGCTACCGCTGCCGGCATTGTTTGCCTGAAATGGCTGGACCGTCGGGAAATCGGCGGACATTGTCGAGCCAACAATATAGGCGTCCTGAGCGGAATCTACCGCAATTCCTTGCGCATAATCAGCACCCGTTCCGCCGAGATAGGTGGAGAATATTAAGGTCGAGCCGGTAGGATCAAGCCGTGCAACAAAGGCGTCCGAGTCGCCGCCGCCATACGTCGATTGCACGGCATTGACCATGGGAAACGTGCTTGAGGACGTCACCCCAGCTAGCCACACGCTACCATCCGAGCCTAACGATATACCGAAACCCGCTGCGGAATTGGGAACTGTGCCGTTGCCGAAATTTGTTGTGACGGGACCTTGTCCGCCAAGATAAGTGGAGAAAACAAGACCTGAGCCCGTTGGATTAAGCTCGGCAACAAACGCATTATAGTATCCCCCGCCCTTGGTAGGCTGATAAGCATTGGCCGTGGTTGGAAAATTGGTGGAAGCGGTCATGCCAACCACGTAAGCATCACCAGTGGAATCCACGGCAACACCAAGTCCGTCATCCTCTGTTGAGCCGCCCAGGTAAGTCGCATAAACCAACGAGCTGGCCCCCGATTGAGTCGGGTCAAACTTGGCGACAAATGTCCCGCCATTTTGCACGTCGGTTGGCTCAGTGGCTTCAAAAGCATTGGTCGTGGCTGGGATAGGGCCGTCGGCAAGTCCCGCGACATAGGCGTCGCCTGAGCCATCAAGGGCGATTCCCTGCCCAAAATCAAAGTTAGAGTTGCTGTTGCCGCCAAAATAAGTTGAGTACAGGAGCCCGCTCCCGGTCGGATTAAGCTCTGAAACGAACGCATCTGACGCTCCATGTCGTGTGGTCTGAAAGGCATTGGCGGTGGTGGGGAAATTGGTTGCGACCGTGCTGCCAGTGATCCATGCATCGCCGTTTTGATCGACGGCGATTCCGGCGCTGTAGACGTTAACATCGGTATTGTTGAACTGCCAGTAGTCGTAGTAGAAGATTGTGGAGCTTCCGCCAACAAACGTGGAATAGATGAGCTGATTGCCTGCTGGATTGAGTTTGGTGACGAAATTGTCGACATAGCTAGTCGCTTTGTTCTGTTGGAATGCGCCAGCAGTAATGGGGAAATTCGCGCCGCTGGCCTCACCGGTGACATAGGCATCTCCAGCAGAATCAACCGCAATTCCAAGGCCCCAAGTGCGGACGGTGCTTTCGAGATACGTTGAATAAACAATGCCGTTCCCCGCGGCATTGATCTTCGTGACAAACGCGTCAAGTAGCCCCGTGTACGATCCCTGCAGTGGCCCAGACAGCGGAAAATTGGCTGAGAGCGTGGTGCCTGTCACATAGCTATTGCCGGCGTTATCGACCGCGATGCCGTAGCCATTGTCCCCGCCACTGCCGCCAAGATAGGACGAATAATTGAGCGTCGGGTCGATATACAGTTCCTTGGTGGCATCGTAGTTGCCAATACTAAAGCCAACCGTTGTGCCGTTCTCAATCACAAAATGACCTGGCACAAAGCTTTGTACCCCATCGATCATCTGGTAAAGCACGGGGGCGTCTTGCACGACTTGTTGACTGCCGATCCGGATGATTAGGTTGCCTGCCTTGTCCAGCGCAAGAGCGTCTGCCCCCTGAAAACCCAATTGAATCTGGCTGGCGTCGGCCCCCGGAGCAACCTGGAAGTAGTATTCCAACTGTTGCTGACTTGTCCCGTGGTAAATGAGGTTTATGCCGGAGTAGATGTTTTGGTATTCGACTTGGCCAAACTGCTGGATGTTGGTTAGCCAATTGGAGGAGTCGTTGCCGCCAAAATAGTTGCTCGTCCCCGTCTGGAGTTCAAGGCCGCTTACCCTGGCAGATGGCGAAGCGCCAATTAACTTCATATCGAGCAGGCTTATGGCTGAACTACTGGTGTCCGATGCCTGCGCTATATGCGGACCAGTGGGGGTGGCCGGGGGGGCCACTAACGCCAACATGGCATCCGTCTGTCGAAGGAACAACTCGTAACCGGCTCCCCGGCTTATGAACTGGGCCGACGGGTCAGCCTGGCCCTGGTTGGCCTCAAAGGCTAACGGAACTTGCGTGTAGGTATTGCTGAGCAGGCACCGATCCTCGAATTGCTCCAACCAAAGTTGTTGCCTTCGGCAAGTCACGGCTCGGCGACCGTTCTTTCTATCCAAGCCATTGTGATTGGTCAGTCCTCGCCATGAAAAGGTAAACATTGGGCCACTCCTTCAAAATCCTGCTTGGTGGAAGTTCGTTAATTGAAAAAAACGACAGGAATGGGCGCCTCTTGGCAACCAAAACGCGTGGGCAGTGGAGAGGATTATTGGGGTGCGAGGTCCCAATTGCTTGTCACTTTCGAGTTCTTTAGAGTCGCGGCGCCGCACGCGGTTTAGAACTGCGGCTGCGCGCAGCAAGCCCAGGGCAGTAGCTAGGTCGCTACGCTAAAACATTGGCTAGTCGACGGCTTCGCTGGCACCATCTTGCTGCCGGAAAGCCGATGCCCGTGTCCTTTTGCTAAGGAATTTGTGGAGTTTACCCGGCGGCCCTCAGTTGTCAACCAAAAAACTGGCCCTCATGCTGGGCTGATTGTGCATTGTCGGACATCGGATGGGCCTGTGTACCACCGTGGGAACAGCCAAAGGGTCGGCCGCGCCAGCCGTCAGTAGTCACGAAGTACCTGCAGCAGCCGCGGCCGCAGCAGCGAGTACCGCTCCGTACTGCCCTTTTTGCGTGGCGGACATGGATGAGCATCCGCTGGGAGTCGAGGTCGGCGACCTGAAGGTAACAGGCTTCGTTGATGCGCAGTCTGGCGGCATAGCAGGTCATGAACAAGGCGCGGGCGAGCCGACGTACCCGTCCTACGTCGTCACCAACAGCCACCGGCTTCGGCACAAGCCGCTGCGGGAGTTCACCACCGAAGACCTGCGGTTCATGCTCACCCAGCAGAACAGTCTGCCGGTCCTGATCCGCCGACGGTTCGCAGCGCCGGGATGGTTCGCGCTTGCGGTGTCCCGCGCGGCACCAAACAGTTCGGCCGCGCTGGTCGAGGACGTGGGTGAGCATGGTTCTGGCGTGGAGATCGACACCGGCGTAAAATGCGTGCGTTTGGTTGTACAGTCTCATGCTCATGGCCTCCGTGGCGACGGGCCGTCCTGAGTCCGCATCGTGGTGGGGACCTTCCCCTTAAACTTCCACGCCGGGACGGCCTCGGCCCATGATCCCTTACTTTACTTGGTGCCAGGCTCCGGCCCGTCACCATGGGAGCATGAGAAGTATCCAGGCGCTGCAGCAGACGGCGGGGCAGGTGGGCCTTCTGGAGTTCTTAGCTCTTGCAGCTCCCACCGCTGGTGAGCTGGGTCGTTAGGCGACGGAGGGGACGCAGATGCGTGGTTGGTGCTGGTTATTGGCGGCGTGCTGTCTCGCCATCGTGCATTGCGGTTGCGATTCCAGCAAGCCGACGCCCCAACCTGCGGCTCAGCCGGTCACGGCCTAAGAATTCGTCGGCAAGTGGAGGCTCATCAAGGCCGGCGGGCAGCCACCCGCAGCCTTGAATATCAAGTCCCTCCGGATCGACATTGCGGCGGACGGCTCTTGGGTGTCAGAGATCGAGATGCAGGGGCAGTTCGCGGGCATAAGCATGAAGGGCGGGGGCAAGTGGTCGCTGGCGGACAGTGTGGTCAGCTACACGTCCGGAGACAACGCGGGAAAGTCGCGAGCGCGGTTGGTGTCCGGGAGACTGGTCCTCGAGCCCGACTTCAGCGTCCGCAGAGACGGCACCGAGGAAGTCGCCGGAGAGTACGAGCGGTAGTGAACTAGGCGCTGCACCTGACACCGGCCGCCAGTAGGCTTTTCGTGACGTGTTGCCACCTGAGCGGCCGGTGCAGGTGAGCTGGGTCGTTCGGCGACTGAGGGCTTGATGAGTACCGACCCGCACCTGCCGATTTGCCACTTCTGTGGGCAGCCCATGCGGGTCCGCGATTTGCGTTCCTTGGCTTTGGCCAAAGGGATGGAGCCACCTGAGGATATACGCTTCACGATCGCCTGCTGTGGGTATACCCTGCTTATTAGTGATGATTTCCGGTGGTACCCCACCATCCTTCCATTCTTGCTGTGTCACGACTCTACCTTGATCAAGGCCTGAAATGCCACCAGTCGCGCCCAATCATCGCCCCAGCGGCGGCTGAGGCCGTCCTGCCGAGGCGAAGCAGCGACTGCAATCATCGCCCCCGCGGCTGGGGACGGCCAGGCCGCTGGCCCCCAATCATCGCCCCCCGGCTGGGGCCGTCCAGGGGAAATGACGCCTACGCCGCCAATCATCGTCCCCGCGGCTGGTGGCGTCCAGGCGAGGCGAAGCGTGACTGCAATCCACGCCCCCGCGGCTGGTGCCGTCCAGGCGAAAGGGGCGTTGGCCGATGACGTCGTGGTTGCAGCAATCATCGCCTCCGCGGCTTGGGGCCGTCCAGGGGGAGGGGGGCGACTCGGCGGTCGTGGCAGACGCTTGCCCCTTGGTCGCTGCTCATTATCGATGGAAAACGTTGCACCGCGGCTTTGATTTACGGAACTGCGCCAGACTAGCGTCACTTACTTGCGTTTGAAGCAAGTCAAGCTCAACCAGTGATTTGACTTCTGCCAGTTCAGTTAGCCCAGCGTCAGAGATCTTCATTCTCGCGAATGTCACGGATGATAGACTCTTAAAACCGGCCAACTCTTTGATGCCAATATCTGTCACCTTCGCAGACGTCAGGAATAGCGTGGTAAGGTTTTCAACCGCCCCAAGCTCTTTGATCCATCTATCTGTAACATTCGGACCTCCCAAGTATAGCATCCTAAGGTTCTTGCAGCCTGTTAACTCCTTCATTCCATCTGCTGTGATTGCCGCATAGCTCAAGTCCAGCGCAGCAAGGTTCTTTAGCTCAGCCAGTTCTTTCAGGCCAGCGTCCGTCACCGGAGTGCCGGCCAGATAAAGAGTCGTGATGCTTGTCAGGCTAGCGAGGGTTTTCAGCCCGGCATCCGTCACTGCAGTGCCTGTTAAGAACAGCAGAGATAGTTTGTTGTGACAGGACAGCTCCTTTAACCCTTCATCCGTTATTGGTGTAAGTCCGACGTACAGTTTGGTCAGTTTTTCAAGTCCTCGGAGCTCCTTAAGGCTCTCATCAGTGAGCTTTGTATCGTTGAGTTCTAGGCAGGTTAGATTAGTGAGGCCTGCCAATTCTTTGAGACCCGCACCGGTGATTTTTGTACTACCAAGGCCAAGCGCATTTAGCTTTTTCAAGCTGGAAATTGGCTTTAGCCCTGCGTCCGTCACTTCTGTGGCCGTTAGACCCAGCAACGTCAGGTTTTCAAACCTAGCCAACTTCTTCAGCCCCACATCGGTCACTTTCGTTCCGGACAGATCAAGCAATGTCAAGTCCTTAAAGTTAGCCAGTTCATTTACCCCCGCATCCGTTACTCGTGTGTTAATCAAGAAAACCATTGTCAGGCCGTGGAAAGGCTCCAGGTCCTTCAATCCCACATCCGTGACGCTCGTATTGCTGAGGGATAGCTCCTTGAGTTTTGTAAGACTTGCTAGTTTTTTCAGGCCGGTATCGGTGACACTGGTGCCATTAAGCGAAAGCGCCGATAGGTTTTTGAGTCGTGCAAGTTCCTCAAGCCCTGAATCTGTCACTTTTGTGGAACCCAGCGCAAGAGCATTGAGGTTCTTCAAACTCGCTAGCTCCTTCAACCCCGCATCCGTTACGTCTGAATTACTCAAATCTAAACCAAAGGGTACCGAGATTTCTGGAAGCTTGCTGGTCGGAAACGCAAGAAACCGGAATCCAGGGAACATGCTTTCCGCTGCGCCGGGGCCTGCGACAAACACAAAACCGTTGTCCAGCTTCCTCCAAGTGCCGTATATTCCTCCAAGTTGTTCGTACGCTTCCACCGTTGCAGCGTCGATACTTTTGATAGAAGTCTCGGAGCACTGCCCTCGCTCCGCCGTTACCAATGCAGCCAACATCGCGACGCTACCGCAGAAGTGCAACCAAGTCATAGAACTTCTCCTTCAGTCCATAGCAAGTAAGAAGTGGTATTTGCCCTGTAGACGGCCCATTGGCAATTGGCCCTGGCATCCTCGCAAAGTGCGATCCAGGTATGCACGTTGATGATATCGCAAGGCAGCCTATCCTTCGCTAACATGCCTCCATCATCGCGGCAACCTTACTTTGCTTGGCCGTAGAAATAATACGTGGCCTTGTACTCCACTCCCACATTGGTCCCGACGCGCTTGGGCAGATCGCCAGGAGCTTTCCCGCCCTCCGTGTGGAGCCGCTGGGCGTACACCACGGGGGTGAATTTGCCTTGCTTGCCTTCTGCTGCCTTCACCCTCAGCAGCAGCCAGGGAATGTCCTGTTTGGCTTTGGGCGCCGGGGCAGACTTCACATCCTCTGTCTTGTCGCGAACGACCTTGCTGCCATCGACCGCCTCCCACGACGGGCCTTCATAATGCCATCCGGCCTTCCCGCCCTCCTCCTCCAAAAGGTCGGCCAGGGGGGCTTCCAGAACCCATTCCAATGTGCCCCCCTTGCCCTCCACCGTCTTGTAGATTTGCACGCCCTTGGCTTCCATCTTGAAGAGTAGTTTGTGGCCGGGCGGGACCGCGATTTCCTTCGGCACGTCCGGAAGTGCGGGTTGCCCTTGAGACGCTACCGGCAAAAGGATCTCGAAGATAGTCGCCAGAAGGAGGCCAAAACGCAGATGCATGGAATCTCCTTTTGTGGATTGCGAACCAAATGCCGGCGAACACCCAGCTCAGTGGCCGGAGAAAGGGTGCCGTATCGCACCCATCATCGCCCCCGCGGCTGGGGACCTCCAGGCGAAAATGCCGCCGGCCGATGACGCGAGTGGTCGCTATCATCGCCCTGCGGCTGCGGCCGTCCAGGCTAACAAGGTTGGGCACCGCCCCAATCATCGCCCCCGCGGCTGCGGCCGTCCAAGCCAGAAGCGTTGCGCATGGCCCCCAATCATCGCCTCCGCGGCTGGGGCCGTCCAGGGGAAAGGCGACTGGGCCACGACGCCGCCAATCATCGCCCCCGCAGCAGGGGCCGTCCAGGGGAAAGCAGGACGACGCCCGCAATCATCACCCCCGCGGCTTGGGCCGTCCAGGCGAAACCGAAAGTAGCGACGACGGTGGGTCCGCGGAGCTAGGTAAGCCCCCAACCTCGACCCGCGGCTGGGCCGACCAGGGGAAGGGATGTGGGCAGGGTTAGGCATCCGACGTTGGCCACCAATCATCGCCCCCGCGGCTGGGGCCGTGCAGGCGAGGCGAAGCAGTGACTGCAATCATTGCCCCCACGGCTGGGGACGTCCAGGCCGCTGGCCCAATCATCGCTTCCGCAGCTGGGGCCGTCCAGGCGAGGGCGGGCGGCCATGACGCCCCGAAATCATCGCCCCCACGGCTGGGGACGTCCAGGCGAAGCGGTGACTGCAATCATCGCCCCCGTGACTGGACGCGTCCAGGCGAGGCGAAGCAGTGACTGCAATCATCGCCCCCGCGGCTGGGGCCGTCCAGGTGAAAGCGTTATGGGCTGTTCGTCCAGCTCATTTCTCTGGCTGTATCTCGGCCATTTGGGGTTGGTGCCGTAGCGTGAGAATTAGCCAGTCATCCTGTGCAGCAAAGAGGGGCGGCACTTTGTCGTTTCCCAACCAAATGCACCAGCGCATCTCCTCCCCACGAAACTCATAGAGGAACCGGCGGCGCGGTCCGTTGCCACCGCCGTTGTGAAGTCCTTTCTCCGGGTCCAGAACGAATTTCGCCTTCTCCTTGGGAAACCTGTCGTTCCACATGAAATCGCCTTTGTAGGTCCACGTAGTGTTGACAAAGAATCTTCGCCAACCTCGGTCCGCACCTTCAGTGCTCCCGTCCACTTCGACTCCAACGCATACCCAGGTTCCCTGGATGAGCGCCTTGTCGTTTCGCATCACCATCCTGCCGGCGGTCGGATTATCCAAGTCGGAATTGTCTGCGACGGCCACGGCGCTGGTCAGCAGGGCGAAAGCAGCGAAGGAAAGTAGACGTTTCATAGATCGTCGGTCGTCGGACTTCCGGGCCGGCGTTCAACAGGTGCGCCCGCTCGGTATACTGCATTAACCACGAAAACGTACGCCAACCTTACGAGATTTCCGGCGCCGGGAGGAGCCCGCCGCTGCGGCGCGATGAAGGCAGGAACGATTGGTTATCGGCGCGCAAAAGGGACCCACCTGTGAGGTCAACACCGGCGAGTAAAATGAACCCACCCTAGCCGCCTCTGCCGGTGCGACGAAGCAGCATGTTCAGGTGATCTACAACGAACAAGACACGCTGCTTCACGTGACAAGTAATGCTAAATGATAGTCGTCAAGTGCAGCACGGGGCGTGTTCGCGGCCTTCTTCGGGCTCCTCTGCGGCAGCCTTCTTCTCCGTCTTGTCGGACTTCTCCAGTCGCTTGCGCAACTCTTCTTGCTCTTTCTTCAGGCGTTCAAGCTCTTCGCGCAGCTTTTTCACCTCCTCCGTGCCACCGCTCGGAGGCGTCCGAATCGCCGTCGCGGCTTTCTTAGCCGCCTCCGCAATATTCTGAACTGGGTCGTTGGCGGCGACTTCATCGAGCTTATTCAAGGCGGCTTTTGCTTGCGGCCCAAGGTTCTGCAATGAGTTAATGGCCATCCGTCGTATCATGGCGCCTTCATCGGACAACGCCTCGGCAAGGGTCTTGATCGCCCGATCTCGCTGGGCTTCATCGAGTGTCGTCGACTTCGTGAATCGCCCCAGAGAACTGAGAGCAACCGAGCGGACTCGCAAGGACGTGCCTTTCTTAGCGTGGTCGATTAAGAGATCCAGCGCTGCCGGATCTTCGGTAGAGGCAAGTCCCATCATTGCCGCGGTTTGCAACTCTTGCCGATTGGAGGGCTTTTCGAGCCAGCGAGCCATTACTTTGACGGAATCAGGAAGCTGCTGCCTGGCATAAACCGATAAAACTGCGGCTTCCACGCCCTGACTCGGGTCGCCTTTGTCCAGGAGCTCGAATGCCGCTTTCGCGATCTTTTCGTCTTTGCCAAAAGTGCTCAGTGACGACGCTGCCGCTTTCCTCAACTTCGGGTCCGAAGACTTTAAACCTTTGAGCAAAGCATCCCGAGGGATTTCCCCTCGCGATGTTGCCAGGGCCGCCATTATCTGGATGGCTACGCCGCTGGATTTCTCCCTGGTGAGGGCATCCGCCAGTATCTCACGGTCCTCCGATTCTTTGCTCTTGCCGAAATGCTCCGATGCCATGGCCCGGGAATAGGCCGTCGATCCCGAGAGAAGTTGCCACGCCCACCAATCCCGTGCCTTTTCTTCCTTGATCTCGGCCAACACACCTTGGGAGGGATCGATCTCGACGCCCAGCGGACGGCTTGCCATCGGGATTTGGATACTCTGCTCTTTGTGGTCGATCGTCTCCTCGAAGATGGTCGGGCTCTGCGATTGATCTCCCTTGAGGGAGATCTTGAGCGGGAAGTGGAACGCCTCGCCAGCCTGCGTCTGTTTCACTGCCACGCGCACTTGTTTGTGTTCAAAGTCGTAGGTGGTGTTCACTTCAAGCTTGGGATGGCCGGAACGCTCGGTCCAGTCGTAGAAGAAACGTTCCAGATCCCGGCCACTAACCAACTCCATCGCACGCCTGAAATCGACTGTTTCGACAGACTTGAGGCGATTGTCCGTGAGATAGCGCTTAAGACCGGCGAAAAAAACAGCGTCGCCCAGCTCTTGTCGCAACATGTGAAGGACAAATGCTCCCTTGGGATAAGCTCGGGAATCGAACATGCCCATTTCGTCTGCGTAATGACGGTCCACAATCGGCCGATCAACAGCAGACCGTGCAGCTTGCCCCTTTCTCCATACATCGAGCAAGTAGGCATCCGGGCCATGACGGTGCTCTTCCCAGATACATTCGCAATAGCTTGCGAACCCTTCATTGAGCCAGATATGGGCCCAGTCGCGACACGTCACGAGGTCGCCCCACCATTGGTGACCGAGTTCGTGGGAGATGAGACCGTCCGCGTCTTGATCCAGTGCCGAACGTTCATCCAGCAGGCAATCGCCCAGCGTCGTGGCACTGGTGTTTTCCATACCGCCACCAAACTGCTCGGCGACAACCTGGGCATACTTGTCCCAGGGATAATCGACGCCGAACTTTTTGCTGAAGACTTCTATCATTTCCGGCGTGCGACCAAAGGTCCGCAGGGCGTCGCCTTTTCGAGCCGGCGGCACATAGTATTGGACAGGTTTGTCGCGCCACTTGTCGTCAACAATAGCGAATGGGCCGACGACGAGGGTAATCAAGTACGAAGGGTGCGGTTGCTCCTGCCGCCAGTGAAAGGTCACGGTCTTGGCTGCCGCGTCGCTGGTTTTGCTAACGAGCTTGCCGTTGGAGAGGACTTCATTCCCCTCAGCCACCGTGGCGATCAGCTCGCTGCTCTGGCGGATGGCGGGCCGGTCGAAGCAAGGAATCCATGCCCGATTGTCGATGGCTTCACCTTGGCTCCAGACTGTCAATGGCGTGTCTGGGGCTTCTTTAGACGGGGCGAAGAAGGACAGGCCTCGTTTCGGGTTCCGTACATGGTAATCGATGATGAGGTCAGCGCTGCTATCGGTATTGAGCGGCGGGTCGAAATCGGCGACCAGGTGATGACCATCTTGGGTGAAATGGACCGGTTTGCTTTTGGCCTTGTCAGCGGTCTTGCCTGCGGCAAGCTCGACCTTCTCCACCTGGAAGCCTTCGGCGTCGAGTGTGACGGAATCGAGCTTCCGAAGCGGCGTGAAGGACAGCGTCGCCTTGGCCTGAACGGTCTTGCCGGGCAAATCGACTTTGAGATCGAGGCGGAGGTTGCGAACATTGACCGGCTGTTCGCCGGCCGTCCGCAATGGCTCGACCGAGGTAGGTTGTTGGGCAAAGCCGCTCAGATATACAGTGAACAGACATGAGAGCAGGATCACAGGGAGGAATAGCACTCGGCTCATGGAAGTTGGTCCTGAGTGATGCAGGAGATCTAAACTAAGTCAAGAGAACTG
>Ga0206872_10288_pt1 | contig 13724 bp, 13 predicted proteins | sample Alteio_BWOrgCont_34_FD_152906 | JGI IMG/M metagenome (GOLD analysis project Ga0206872, IMG submission 152906) | Enriched cells from forest soil in Barre Woods Harvard Forest LTER site, Petersham, Massachusetts, United States -... | ecosystem: Environmental > Terrestrial > Soil > Temperate forest >... | reverse complement strand
TCTTTATATTCTCTCCTGGTGAATACATCTATCCACCTAACGACAGTGAAAGTTACAAAGTAAAGGCGTTCCTGGGTATTGAATTTATAATTACGGCTCATAAGGTTTATTTATTTAGGTGGGTTAAGTTAATAAGATTTTGTGAAAGCTGAAAGCTTTCGCAATGCCGCACCACGAGTTACGCTGCGCTAAACTCGCGGCAGCGTTTAGTTTAGTAGTTTCACTCATCATCCCCCAAAACCTTTATCGCTTCATCATATTGCTTTAATAAACCGGGCGCCCTGTCGACAGCCCAGCCCAGGTAGTTGTCGCGTATTAAGGTAAGCGTTAAATGGGCCTCTTCTGGTTTCCTTGATTCTCGGCTCAGGATAACTTTGGCAATTTCGTCCTCAACCTTCATAATCCGCGCCTGTTCCTGGTAAATGTGGGTAAGCAATGATACGGTTCCAAAACTGACCTTTGATGAAATATTGTGAGCCCGTGCGACCTCCCACGCCACATCCCCTAAATAACGGTACAAGACACCTTTCGGTGCGATGTATTTTACATGAAATTCATCATCAGAAACAATTTTTCGCTGAAAATCCGGATTTACGAGCGCCGAATCAATTGTTTTTAACACCTTTTGCTGATAAGCATATTGCTCGGTTTCGGCTTGCTTATTTGCCTTCAGCTCATTCCGGATATTGTTCAGCAGGTCTTTGGTTTCATTTTTATCGTGCAGGTTATTGATAAACTCGGTAAGTACAAGCGCCAGCAAAACGCTGAAAATAATCAAAAACGATTCACCCGCGTATTCCTTCCAGTCACGCAGGATATAAACCTGCGGCTTTTTATCAATATCCGGTTTAGGATCATCCTGTGGGGTATCAGCGGCGGTTGTTTCTTCCATTTTTTAAATTTAAGCTAATTTATGAATTAGTTGATTAAGTTGGGATGAGTTGATTAAGTTGGATTGGGTTACAAAAGAACTTTTTTAACTTTTACAACCATTACAACTTATACAACAATTATAACCTAATCAACTTAATCTAACCCAATCGACAAATTTCAGTCTTACATTGTTATTTTTGCCGGTAAAATGAGCAACGATTATTATATTTTAGAGGACGGGGAACAAACTGGTCCGTTCACATTTGACGAACTGATTGATATGGGCCCCGATATACATACCCGTATATTATCCTCAAATGAACAAAGATGGCAGGATGCCTGCGACTTGCCCGAGCTTTATCCGTATTTTGAAGCGCAGGGCATCTATTTACCTACCGGGGATAATCTTGCTTCATTTTGGTGGCGGCTGCTGGCGTTCGCGATTGATTATTTGATTATATGTTTTGTTTTAGGGTTTATACTTGCACTTGTGGCGCCAGGCATGGTAGCGTCCAAAATGCAGTCGTACAACGAGATGTTAAAAATGTCGCGTAGTTTACCCTATAGTGACATGTTAAAACTACAGCTTATACTCTATTTCGCAATAATTGTTAATGATTTAATAGGTGAGCTATCACCGATGAAAGGCAGCCCCGGAAAAAAAGTATGCGGAATGGTTGTGGTAGATATCGACGGTACCGGGCTTACTATGGGGAAGGCGCTTTTGCGGAGTATAGGTAAAATAATTTCTCTTTCCTTTTACGGTTTAGGCTTTTTAAGCATATTTTTCAGCGAACACAACCAGGCAATGCATGATTACCTGGCAAAAACATACGTTGTAAAACGGGACTGATATTTTAGTGGCAGTTGTTAGTAGCAGTAGCAGTTTATTCAATATTAAAAACGACTGCCACTGCTACTTTTTCACTGCCACTAAAGCCCCAACTACTGACCCGATCAACCCAATCAACCACTCACTAACTAAAGGTTAAACATCATCCTTAACATCACAATCCTTCCCGGCAGCGTGTAGGAGCTGGATGTAAACGTATTGGCCGTTAAATTAAGGTAGCTGTAATTTTTAACATTCAAAAAGTTAACCACGCTAAGCTCAACATCAGTTTTTAGTTTATTGAACCTGAATTTTACGGAGGCATCGGCAAAGAAATATTTAAGGTCGTTTCCCTGCTGATAAGTAAGGTAATCATCCCCCGAAAGTTTAAAAAACACGTTGTTAACCGGGTTGTAATTTATGGCCGCCTGCTGCACCAGTTGTTTAACGCTATAGCCCGCAACACCGACCGGTGAGCTGCTGCTGGTTTGGCTGAGATAAGCTTTATAGCTGAAGGTTATATAATCGCTTACTTTCGTTTCGGCGCTTGCATTCAGGGTTGTTGAAATGGTATTGTAGGGCAGTAAAGTATTGTTCAGTATTTGGTTTGAACTATTGGATTGCCATTGCACGCCGCCGCTGAAAGTAGTGCGCAGGGCGAAATCATATTTGCTGATAAAGCCGTTAATCGTCCACGCATTGGTTGCATTTTGAAAAGGAAGCACAATGCGCTGCTGAAAATTGTCGGTGATGATACCAGACGAAATATTGTTGGCCAAGATGTGATTGAACTGCGTATTGATGCTGAAGAAAAATAGGGTGAGCGCCTTACGGTAATTAAACCCGAAAGCAGCAAGCTGGTTTTTGCTTTGGGTAAGGTCGGCGTTGTTGGCGTAATAAGTGTTGTAATCGGTTAAAATATAGCCATGATAAACATCCTGTATATTGCCTATGTCGTTGCGGTAATTATATAGCAGGCTGAAATAGTCCTCGACGGATATTTGGTATTTAATAAACAGCCTCGGGTTAAAATATAAACGGGTTAAGCTTTTGTCAAGATTATACAAGCTGTCGGCATAGTTTATTTGCTGCAGGCTAAGCGGCAGGTTCAGGGTTATTTTTAGAATTTTTCCCGGCATGTCGTAAGCTGCCTCGGTATAAACTTTTTTCCTCGACCAGTTTAGATGGTTTAGTGAACTATCGGGCACCAAATGGCTGCTGTTATTTAACTGCACCGCGCTCAAATCCGACTTAAGTGTTTGCGCCTGCACCACGAAACCCGCCTTAAAACTTTGCGTGATATAGTTTGACGGTATTTTAAAAGACAAATAGTTATTGGTAAACCAGGTTGGAATATTTACAGTTTGCGACAGTTGATTATAGTTAACACCGTTATTAAATATACCCGGATTAAAGTTTGGTTGGATAATCCTGTTTTCGGGCTCGCTGATATGATTGACGTACGAGTAAACCTCAACAATATTACTTGACTTAAACGTTTGCATGTAATTAAGCTCATTCGAGAAATCCATCGTATTATCATTGAAAACCTGGTTAACAGCCGTGCCGTTGGTATTCAGGGCCGAATAATAGTTTTTCCGGCTGTAATCCGTTATCAGTTTATCATTAAGGTAGTAGTTGTCTTTATTAATATTCAGTGTAAACTGGCCGTGCAAAATATCGGGCCGGTATTTATTTTTTTCGGTTTCCGAATACTTCACGGTGTCACCGGGCAGGTAAATTTGGGTTTGTTCCTTATAATCCTGTTGCTGCGTATCGTGCAGGTAATAGAAATTAATCCGCAGTTGTTCGCCTTTTTTAAGGGTTAGCAGGTTATTTGCGTTGAGGATACCCGACTGGTTAAACAGGTACCTGTTTTGAAGCAGATTTGGATTTGGGACTGAACCTAATGAAAGTACCGTAGACGGCAGATTATTGTCAATCTTTTGCAGGTAGTCGGAAAGATTATGAGATACCAGGTCATTTGCGACATCATCGCCAATATTGTTGCCTTTCAGGTAGTTTATGGCTTTATAGGCATCCTTAAACATCATGGCGTTAAGATCTTCGTCATAATTGCCGGGCAAACCGGCGCCAACGCTTTCCTGGCCTACTAATTGCAACTTGGCGTCTTTTTTAATGGTGAGGTTGAGCGCCACGTCATCACTAACTACCTTATCGCGCAGCATTTTTATAGGCTGATCGTTTTGTATCACCTGCACCTGGTCGACCACGCCCTGCGGGATGGTATTGGTGGCAATATTGTATTTATCATCCAGCAAATTATCCCCGCCGATGTACAGGTTTGAAATTGATTTGCCATTGTAGCTAATCGTTCCATCCGTCGCTACCGAAATGCCGGGCAATTTTTTAATTATATCGCCGATTACCCTATCCTGCGGGCTGCTGAAATCGGATACTTTATACCCGAGGGTATCGCCGCTGGCTCTTAAGCGCGGCCGCTTATCTTTTACAATAACAGCCGCAAGCTGATTAACCTCGGTAGATAAAATAAAATTCACCGGCGCCGAAAGATCAGTGATGGTTTTACTTTGTTTTTTAAAACCCATGCAGCTTACCTCAGCCAGCAAGGGTGCCTTTGCAGCAGCCGGAACCGGGAGCACGTAACCGCCCTTGCTGTTGCTTATGGCATAAGCAATAATAAGATTGCTGCTGTTTTTAAGGTTGATGTTAGCATAAGGCACAGCTTTGCCCAGGCTATCGGTAATTGTACCTGTTATGTTTTGCGCCGAACAAACAACAGAAAATAGCAGGCTTAAAACCAAAACCCAGGTAAACTTGATAGAATTGCTCATTTCTTTTCAGGCAATTCTATCGGGTTGTTCACTACCGCTTGCGGGCCCAGTTTTATATCTGCATGCATTTGGGGGCCGTTGGGGCTCATGTTTGCACCTGAACCTGCCATGGCCGATTGCAAAAACGCATTGGGATCTTTGTGCATAGCATCCTTTAGCTTTGCAAATTCGGGTTCGGTAGTTTTAATGGCATCAGTTGGTAATGCTATCAGCCTGGGGTCTTCATCCGAGTCATCCATCCCTATAAGCTTTATGCCGCCGGGCGGCTGCGCAACGTTGGTTGCAGGTTTCGCGGGCGCGGCCATTTTGCTGATATCTTCAATACCATCAAACTTAAACACTACTTGTTTTTTTGCATCATAGGCTTCCAGTATCAAGCCGGGTAAGCCCGATAGTTTCCATGGGCCGCCATGAAAAGGAATATCCGGGCAAAACCAGGCGGTATAATCCCGGCCCTTAAAGTGCGCGGTGGCTTTTTGGCAATGCAAACCGCCAAATGTGGCTGTATCGGTACTTATTTGCCAGCTAATAACAGGGAAGGGTTCATCGATCAGGTAGCTGTTGATGAGTTTTTCTTTTCTGATTAGTTTGCTTTCGCCCGGGAACAGGTAGTATTCGGTACCGCTGCCGCCTTTTTTTTGCATAATCCTAATGTTGCCGCTACCGCCGTTAGCAGCCATCTGTTCCTGAATTTGTCTTTTTACATCTAAAGCTGCCAGCCTGGCGTCATAACTCTTGTAAGCGGTTGATTTTTTGCCCAGCAGCAGCATCATGTTTTCGGCATAGATGTTCTCGGGCTTGGTAGTGTCGCGCAGATGCGAAAATTTGTAATGGATAATTGTGCTTGCCGTATCCGGCTGCTGTGCCCTAAGGGAGCAAACGGCTACCAGTAAACAGGCTGATAATAATAAGTGCTTTTTCATGATCGTCATATTTTTTACGCAATAGTATATTGCGGGCAAAGCATGTTAAAAAGTTTGGTGCGAATGCGGGTTTTACATTCATGAAAAACGGATATTTGTTATCCGGTGGATTCTATGTCGGTTATTTAAGGAAACTCTGAGATTGAAGCCCCGCCTAAATCCTCCCCGGTAGGGAGGACTTTAAAAAAAGCAATTGAAGCTAAAGTCTCCTCAACCGGGGGAGATTTAGAGGGGGTTTCTCCGGCGGATTGCAAAAAATACCCGTTTACCCGCCAAATCACTATATTAACATCAATAGTTTTTTAATAAACCCGGCTTAATATACCTTTGATAAATGCGCCGCATCAAAGCCAAATATATCATCGAAGTACTCATCCACCTGGCGTTCTGGATAGGTGTTTACTATACGCTGAGTTCGCTTACCAGTTCAGCCGTCAAGGTGCAGGTAAATCACAACGGCAAGATCGAAAAGATGGCAATGGATTCCATTTTCCCCGCTTCGCGCTTCACGCTCGTTTTCCTGGCCCTGCTGTTTTACGGCAATATATTTTGGATATTCAGAAAGATAATCCGCCATAAAAACTTGCCGGCAGGTATTGCTATAGCTGCCGGTTGGTTTATACTTACCTTTATGGCCAACTATTTTTTGGTTGGGCCAAAATTAAACCATAATGCCCCCTTTGGGCAGCGGCATCTGTTTGTGAAATTTTCGGCCCGGCGGTCTCTTGATTCTGTTTTAAACCATAACACCCAATTAAAGCCTTCGCTTCCTGATTCCCTGCAAACCAGGGTCGGGCCCGATCACCTTTTGTCGCCCAGTCCCGCGTTTTTTGCAATTGATGATCATAATAACTGGTTCCATATGCAGCTCACCATGCTGCTTGTTTTTTTGGTCGTAGCCGGGCTTTCGATAGCTTATTTCTTTCTGAAGGAATGGGCCCGAAACGAACTGGTACGCAACCAGCTGGAAGCTAACCAGCTAAGCACTGAGATAAAATTCCTGAAATCGCAGATAAACCCGCATTTTCTGTTCAATACGCTAAATAATCTTTTCTCGATGGCACAGGATAAAGGCAACGATGAACTGGCCGACGGCATCTCAAAGCTTTCGGGGATGATGCGCTATATGATTTATGAAAGCAATGCTGAAAAGGTTCCCCTAACTGATGAAATAGCCTACATAAAAAACTGTATCGCGCTAAACAAACTGCGTTATGCTGATGAGGAGGCTGCTGTTACTTTTAATTATCCTGAGCAGGTTCAAAACGTATTTATAGCGCCTATGATTTATATTCCGTTTATTGAAAATGCGTTTAAACATGGCGTTTTAATAAACCAGTCTTCGGAGATTGACATTGCCATTGTTATATCGGGCAAGCAGGTGCTATTTGCCTGCGAAAACAAAAACTACAGTTTTGTAAAAAAGATGGACGACAATGCCAGCGGTATCGGACTTGAAAATGTGAAACGACGGTTGGAACTGGTTTACCCTGGCAAGTATGACCTGCTTATAAAAAGCGATGCGGGTAAATACGCCGTTATACTTAAAATTAACCTGGAATGATTCACGCCTCACCCCAACCCCTCTCCAAAGGAGAGGGGCTCAAAGTCCTCTCCTTTGGAGAGGACCCGATAGCTATCGGGTTAGATGAGGCAAAAAATATTTAATTTAGAATGATAAACTGCATAGCAATAGACGACGAGCCAAAAGCCTTAGATATTATTGAAAGATATTGCGAAAAAACGGATGCTATTTGTTTAAAAGCTACTTTTCGTGAACCGGTTAAAGCTATTGAGTTTTTGAGCAGGGAGACTATCGACCTGGTTTTTTTGGATATTAATATGCCCGATATCGGCGGTGTACAATTAATCGCCACCCTTGCCATTAAGCCAATGGTTATTTTTACAACAGCCTATAGTAATTATGCGGTTGAAAGCTACAACCTTAACGCTGTTGATTATTTATTGAAGCCTATAACTTTTGAAAGGTTTTTAGCTGCAGTAAACAAGGCAACGGATTTGTTTATGCTGAAAAACAAAACAGGCAGTAAAAATGCAGGCCCCGATACCATTTTTATTAAAAGCGGCCCGCAAACCTACCAGGTTAAAATTGCTGATATACTTTATTTGCAGAAGGATGGTAACTATATTACCGTTTATCTGAAGGATAAAAAAATCCTCGTCCGCGAAAACATGACGGATATTTTTGAACTTGTCCCCGAAGAACACTTTGTGAGAGTGCATAAATCATTCGTCGTCGCCACCAGGCATATTACGATGATTGAGGTTCACCAACTGATTATTAATGGAGAAAAGATCCCTATCGGCAGCACTTACAGGGAGGCGTTGAGGGCGAGGCTGGGATTGGAGTAGTTTGCAGTGGCCAGTTTGCAGTAAGCTTTGGCTTTAATTTGTCAAAATGAAGCGTAAAGCCAATAAATGTTTTTGACTTGCAAATCACCAATCACAGATCGATTGATCACTCACTCCGTAAACTCTTTACGGGGTTTACCAATGCAGATTTTATAGCCTGGAAACTGATCGTGACCAACGTGATGATAATCGTCACAACAGCCGATAGCACAAATACCCCCGGCCCGATACTGATGCGATAATCATATTTTTGCAGCCAATCACTGAGAAAATATAAAGCTACCGGCGAAGCAATTACACAACTTATTGTTACCAATAGAATAAAATCGCCTGATAACAACACCCATACCTGTGTGATGGAAGCGCCTAATATTTTGCGTACGGCGATCTCTTTGGCGCGTTGTTCGGCCATATAAGCTGCCAAACCAAATAACCCCAGGCAGGAAACAAAAATGGCCAAGCCAGCAAAAACACCCGCAAGCTTGCCGACAAGGGTCTCCAGGTTGAATTTATGATCGTAAGCTTCATTCACAAACACATAGGTAAAAGGATAAGCAGGGTTATATTTATCAAATATCTTACCGGTCTTTTCTATTGCGCCATGCGGACTAATGCCGGGCGCCAGGCGATAGATTACCGAAGTGCCAAATGGGCCATGGGTAAATACCAAAGGTTGGACAGGCGTAAACGGCGACTCCATTAGCGCATCCTTTACTACTCCTATTATCCGCGACCGGCCATTGATCCCATTAAAAGTGATCAATTGATTAATCGGGTTTTTTAGGCCCATGCGTTTAACCGCAGATTCATTTACAATAATATTAGTGCTGTCAGCACCAATGTTATTCGAAAAATTGTGTCCATCGATCAGTTTCATGCCGACAGTCGTAAAATAATTTTCGTCCGTAATTATCGCGCCAACATTTATTGGCAGTTCACCTGCACTTTGCCCGGGCCAGTTTGCGATGCCGGTATGCCAGCCAATATTGGTAAGCGGGCTTGAGGCTTTGGCAACACTTTCAACCAGGCCTGATGCCACCAGGTCATTTTTAAGCGCGTCGTAATGATTGGCCAAATCTTTGGTCATAAAAGTAGTTACTAACCTATCAACGCTATACCCGGTTGGACGGTCTTTGGCGTATTGAATTTGCTGATAAATGATCACGGTACTAATAATAAACGCCACAGAGCAGCTAAACTGCAGCACCACCAATATTTTTCGGGGTAAGGCGGCTGCCTTACCCAACTGAATGCTGCCTTTCAATACTTTTACAGGGTTAAATGCCGACAGGTAAAATGCGGGCCTGCTTCCGGCCGCTGAACCGGTAAGGAGCACATAGCCGAGCATGATGCACCAAAAAACAGGGTCGCTATAAGGAATTTGCACCAAACTGCCTGTAAGGGTGTTGAAATAAGGAAGCGCCAGCTGCACAAAAGCTATGGATAACAGGAAGGCGACAAAAGTTATAAAAATGGATTCGGTCAGAAACTGGAAGATCAGATCGCGCCGCCGGGAACCGATAACTTTACGTACCCCTACCTCGCGTGCACGTTTTTCGGACCGGGCTGTTGATAAGTTTACAAAATTAATACCGGCGATCAGCAGCACCAGCGCCCCTATAATGCCGAACATGCGCACATAGTCGATAAACCCACCTGCGATTTTGCCGTTTTTGAATTCAGAATGCAAGTGCCAGTCTTTTAAAGGGTACAGAAAAACCTCCGGCTTAAATGCACGGGACCGCGGGTTGTTTTGATAGACCAGGTTTTTTATGGCCGCGGATATTTGCGCGCCTTTGACACCCGGCGCCAATCCCACAAAAAGTTGGAAGGAGTTATTGTCCCATTGAGGGCGGGCGTTTTTTACAAAGCTGGCGGTTTGTTCTGCAAAGCTAAAGGGTATTAAGAAATGGAATTGCATGGATGAATTGGCCGGGAAATCTTTCATCACCCCTGTAACTTTTACATCATGTTGGTTATCGATCTTTATGGTTTTGTTTATAGGGTCATCATTGCCAAATAAAGATTTCGCGGTAGATTCGTCGATTACGATTGAAAATGGGTCTTTCAGCACGCTGTTTACATTGCCGGTTACCAAAGGGTACTGAAATATTTTCAGAAAATCAGGCGCCACCGTCCCGCCGTTGATGAGTAATTTTTTATCGCCTACCAGGAAATCGTGTCCCGGAAAATCAACGAAATCAACCTCAGCCACATGCTGTATGCCGGGAATGGTGGTACGCAGTACTTCGGCCAGCGGAAGGCTCACCTGGTTTTGGGTGTACATACCATCATGCTCATTGGTATAATTAACCTCAACTTCGTACGCCTGCTCGTAATTGGGTAGGAAACGATCATATGAAAACTGGTTAAACACCCAAAGGCCTATAAGCAACGCAACAGCCATGCCGGTAGCAAGGCCAACAATATTGAGCGCGCTGTAAACTTTGTTGTTCAGCATATTGCGCCAGGCGATTTTTACGTAATTCTTTATCATGATGAGTTCATTTGTCCTGGCTAAAAGATGTAACAAAAAAAATATAGTTGCATCAAAAAAAAATCTGGGGAGTTAGAAAAGTCGGTTACTGCCAGGACGGCATAAATAACCTAAATTTGTATTAGACCGCTGCCGTTCACCAAAAAGGAAGAAGAACAAACGGATGTGAAAAACCAAATCTCTTTAACTAAATATTATCGGTTAAATTGCGGCAATTTGATTGCAGGCAATCAAAAAAGCCTGTCCTTAATCACCAAAGTCTCGGCCACCATATCATGCAGGCATTGTTGCTGTTTATTAAAGAAGCTGAACAGATAGCCAATAAATAGGGTTAGTACCGAAAAAATCTTAGCCAAATTCCGCCCAATGGCACGCCCAACGCTTATGCGCTCGCCTTGCATATCGCAAACTTTTATACCCAGTATCCGCTTGCCAAAAGTGGCCTGCCTGGCGGAGCATTCCATTGCAACATGGTAGACGAACTTAATCAAGGGGATAACAACCAGCAGGCTGATGGCCATAGCAACACGGGCTTCCTTATCTTTAACGACTAAAGTAATAAAAAATGCAATGAGTATGCAAAGGCCCGAAACAAAAAGCCAGTCGAGCACCGAAGCAAGAAGGCGCTGATCAAAACTGCCGAAATATTGAGGGATGACTGGCTGGCGGCTGAAACCTAAAAGTTCGCGGAGCGCTGCAATTTCATGGGCCTCTTTATAATCGTCCATGCCGGCGGTTTTTACAAAATCGCCGGGCCTTATATTCAGCGCCTTTAACTGGGCTAAGCTAAATGGCCCTTCGGGTTTACCGTTTATTACCAGCAGGTAAGTTTGGGCCATGTTTTTTTGATATTAATACCGGACATGGAACTTCAACTGATTCGATGTCCGGTATAATCGTTCTTTTAAATTAATACTGTTTCACGTTGAAGCCGGACATAAGTCCGTCGATATGAATATGTATTTGGTTTTTTGCGGTATCGTAACCAGGGGTCTTGTAATTATCATCATCTGTTTTAGTGAAACCGGGAAAATCATTGCCGGACAAAGCTGAGTCTGTTTCAATGAAGCACGCAGCGCTTTGAGGTATCCTGATGGTTACGCCCGAAACTATATTTGAAATTTCAATATCAGTAAGTTGCAAAGGCATGCCCATTTTTATATTGAAAGACCCTGCAGCCCCGTCTAATTTAACGGACTTGATTTTGAATTTCGACAGGTCGAAATCAAGTTTAGCCGCCGCTGCATTAATATTAATTTCCCATTCTGGGTTGGGATTTAAGCGGAAATCAGCCCGGTTTTTGTCCGTGTGAAGATTAATGCCGTTATGGTCCTGCATATCAAAATCCATCACGTGTACATCACCCTCTGTGCTGTGCGAGAACTGGTACCTGTCGCCTTTATCATCGGTTGTAGCGGCGCTTAACAATTGATTGGTGGTATCCGATAAAGTGTAAGTGATGCCGGCGCCATCAATATTAAGGCGCGCGGTATTAATACCTGCCTGGTAAGGCTCGTTAAAAGTTCCGTTTCCAATTGATCTCAAATCGCTGCCATTGTTCCAGTCATTACCATCTTCCCCCTTATTATGATGGTGATGAAAGCTGTGAAAAAAGCCGTATGGCCTGCCCATATCGGGTGCAAAAAAAAGTATGCCCATACCAATTATCAGCACTGCTGCTTTTAAAATAGTTGCCCAAACCGATTTGTTGTGGGCAAATACCAGGTTAACACCGGCGATAACCAAAAATATTGGCCACAAGCGGAATATATTCCACCAATAAAAATGAAGATATCCGTAGTTGGCGAGCAGGATGGCTGCTCCTATCAGTACCAGGAACAGGCCCGGCATTAGTTTGTTGCTTTTCATGATTCTACAGTTGAAGTATTTTCCGTTGTTGAATTGCCTGTTGTTTCCTCCTTTTTATCGGCGGCATGCCAGTCTTGCTTGTCCCAGGGGTGTTTTTTCTGCCCTGCTATTATAAGGGCGCCTCCAACAACCACTAATACTACCGGCCAAAGCCTGTCATAGTCGATATCAAAAAGGCCGTAATTATCTATCAAAATAGCAGCCCCGATAATGATGAGCACAACCCCGAATATAATGCCTCCGCTTGATCTTGGTTTTGGAGGGACAGGGGGGAAGGGGTTGCCGCCAACTGGCCCGCTAAATGGATTGGCCGGTTGCTGCGGAGGGGTAGTAAATTGCTCATCCCCTTGTTGCGGCGGAACCCTGTAATCAACCGTCGTTGGGTTGTTGAATGTATGATAAGTATAGTCCTTTTTAGGCAGTACTATCCATAAAATAATGTATGGGATAAAGCCTACCCCCATAATGAAGAAAGTAAATGCAAAGAGCAGGCGGACCACCGTTACATCCATGTCGAAGTAGTCGGCCAAGCCCGAACAAACACCACCTAACACCTTGTGGTATTCGTCGCGATATAGTTTTTTGTTCATGTTATTGTTTTTTTTTGTGATTATTTATTTTGTGATTTCACCGATTTTTAAAGTGATTTCACCGATTAATTAGAATGATTTCACCGATTAATTAATGTGATTTCACCGATTATTGACTATGTTAATTTATTTTTCTTTCATTTATAGCTGTAGCCTTTCACCTTTCACCTTTCACCTTTCACCTTTCACCTTTCACCTTTCACCTTTCGCCTTTCGCCTTTCACCTTTCGCCTTTCACCTTTTACCTTTCCCCGCTCACACCTGGCCGTAGGTTGGTTTAACTACTATTTCATCAACGTTGGCGCCGGGGCTCATCCTGTAAATGTTTATGATGGCCGAAGCGATGTCATCGGGCAAAACCATTTTGTCTTTATCCACCACCATGCCGTCCCACGAGTTTGTTAATGTTGAGCCCGGGATAACGGCGGTTACCTTTACGCCGTATGGCTGCATTTCAAGCCTCATTACTTTGCTAAGACCTAACAGCGCATATTTTGTTACACTATAAGCGCCTGCTTCGGCTATCGGGTTTACCGAGGCCACCGAGCAAATGCTGAAAATATGCCCTTCGCGCGCAGCAATCATAGCTTTCCCGAAATAGCGGTATAACAAATAAGCCGGCGCAAGGTTGGTATTCACATTTTTTTCAAATGTATCCTCCTCCTCATTCAGTATAGTGCTGTAAGTGTACATGCCAACATTATTAACCACTATGCTGATAAAACCCAGTTCACGCTCAGCATCGGCGGCAAATTTTAATACCTGTTGTTTTATACTGCAATCAGTAACCGAAACAAATACTTTTATAGCGGGGTTCATGGCCAACAACTCGTTTTTAAAAGCGTCAAGGTGATCGCTGGTTCTTGCGCAGATGGCCAGGTTTACACCTTCTTTGGCAAATGCTATGGCGATAGCACGGCCCATTCCTTTTGTGGCAGCTGTTATGAGTGC
>Ga0206872_10286_pt1 | contig 13731 bp, 10 predicted proteins | sample Alteio_BWOrgCont_34_FD_152906 | JGI IMG/M metagenome (GOLD analysis project Ga0206872, IMG submission 152906) | Enriched cells from forest soil in Barre Woods Harvard Forest LTER site, Petersham, Massachusetts, United States -... | ecosystem: Environmental > Terrestrial > Soil > Temperate forest >... | reverse complement strand
TGGCTTCAGTGCTGTCGAGACCACTGACTTGTTTTTTTGTACGCCGGTGTTGCGGACCTTGGCATCGAAGGTCAGTTTCACATTCTGCGGAACGGGATTGGCGGCGGGTTGCTGCTGAGGTGCGGCTGCCGCCTGTTGCTGCATCTGGGCCCGCGCGATTTCGATGTTCTGCTTCATCTGCTCAAAGGTCAACACGGTGTAGGTCTTCTTCAGGACATCGATCTGGGTAATGGTTTCTTTGTCGAGATCGATGATCTGGATATTTTCAGCCGAGACGTTGGCGAGGCGATTGTCTTTGAGGTAGATGGTTGACACGACAGGGTCGCCCATATGGCGAGCCTGCGAACTGAAGACGCCGACGGTTTTCATCATGTGGAGCAGCGAACCGCCCGTGAGCTGAGTGGTTTGCTGATAGGTATAGTCAGCGGCGTGGAGAGTGGTGGGCAAAACAACCGCAAGGAAGAGTAAAGCGCGCTGCATGCGGGGGAACATGGACAGCCTCCGAATAAGATATGCTGCGGCCAATAGAGTAACCGGATCGGGCCGCGAGTTGCCCGAAGTCTATCCCGAGCGAGGGGCGGCGTCAACGGGAATTCCGGGTGGGACGGGGCACGCGGGGAGAAAAGCGGCCGACTGCATCCGTTACAATTTGCATGATGAAGTTAGGCGAGCTAGCAAGCCGGCTGGGCGCGGAACTCCGCGGAGATGCGGGGCTGGAAATTACGGGTGTCAAAGGGCTTGAAGATGCGGGGCCCGGCGACGTGACGTTTGTAGCCAATCCCAAATACACCGCGCTGGCGCGCACGACCGGTGCCGGCGCGGTAATTGTGGAACCGGGATTTCAGGAGATTGCCGCAGCCACACTTCGCATCGCGAATCCTTACTTTGCTTTCTCTCGCACGCTAGGCATTTTTTATACGCCGCCGATTTATCCGCCGGGCATTCACGTTACCGCGGTGATTCACCCCACGGCTGAGATTGGAGAGCATGCGCACATTGGCGCCTATGCGGTGATTGGGCCGCGGGTGAAACTCGGGCCACACGCCACGATACTGCCGCATGTGGTGCTCTATCCCGAAGTTGAGGCGGGCAGCCATTTTTTTGCGCACGCTCACGCTGTGGTTCGCGAGAACTGTGTGCTCGGCGATCACGTGACGCTTGAGAACGGCGTGATTGTGGGCGGCGACGGTTTTGGATTCGCCAAGAACAACGAAGGGCATTGGGAGAAGATTCCGCAGTCGGGGCCGGTTCGGATCGGCAACCGGGTGGATATACAGGCGAACGCCACTGTCGATCGGGCGACCATTGGGGGCACGGAGATCGGCGATGGGACAAAGATCGACAACCTGGTGCAGGTGGGGCATGGATCGCGGATTGGGAATGACACTCTGATCTGTGCTCAAACCGGTTTGGCCGGTTCTTCAGTGATCGGCAGCAACGTGATACTTGCAGGCCAGGTGGGGATTGCAGGCCATTGCAAAGTTGGTGACGGAGCAGTGCTCACAGCGCAATCGGCTGTGTCGCACGATGTGCCGCCGGGTAAAATGATTTCCGGCTCCCCCGGCTTTGAGAATCGCACATGGCTTCGCGCCGTCACGCTCTTCGAGCGCTTGCCGGAGTTGTTCAAGCGGCTGCAGCGTGTTGAGGCGCAACTTAAGGCTGACAAGGCTGAGGATGGCGCTGAATCAGGCGGGAGAAATGATTAGGAGAATCAAGTTTCTGAGGCAAATTGAAATGAGAAAGACGACGTTCAGTTTATTGGTTCCGGCTTTGGTTATTGCCGCCAGCATGGCGGTCACTGGTTGCCACTCTCGCCACATCGACAGCATGATCGACAATCACACCGGGGCGGTGATCCACCAGGTGGAAATCGACTACCCGAGCGCGGGCTTCGGCATCGATAGCCTGGCGGTGGGCCAAGTGTACGATTACAGATTCAAAGTGCAGGGTAAAGGGCCCATCAAGGTGCAATACACCGACTCGACCGGCAAGCTGGTCCAGCTTCGGGGCTCGGATCTTTCAGATGGGGATGAGGGACAATACCTGATTATTCTGCTGCCCGATGGGAAGGTTCAGTGGGTGCCTGCACTCAAACACGAGGAATGACGCGGCGGTGTGCGCGGGACACCGCAGGGGTTAAATCCCCGATTGTTTTAGGCACTTATCGGCACGACTAAAGTCATGCCCTGACACAAAGCTCCCTTTGCCTTTACCTGAACTAGTTTTTCCGCAGCCTCCGGAGACCGCCACTACAGTCTCGATTTAGTCGCTACAGTTTCGACTTTTACCGGACCATGTTGCCGAACAGGGGTGACTGGAGCAAGCTGCTGAATTGGTTGTCGGTGCTGGTGTAGTCAATGGTGAGACGACCTGCGCTGGCTGAAATCGAGGTGGCAGTCAGTGCCTGTTTCTCAGTATCGGTGCTGCTCATTTTGCGTACCATTACGGCCGCGGTCATGAGTGATGACAAGGTGGAAGCCGTGAAAGCATCTGAGGTGGCGATGGTGAGGTCGAATTTGACCCCGTGCTGAAAGTCCATGGAGTACCACGATCCATCGAGCTTTTTGCGTACGGTTTCAAAGTCAGGTCCGGAGCTTCCGGTGGATGCCGAACCCAGAAGCTGCATCATCATGGTCTGAGTTCCCTTCTGGTCAAGGATGCTCCACAGCGGATTCGAGTCGACGCTCTGCATTGCGCTCATCATGCCGTTGTTGCTGAGCAAGCTTTGCACAAGGCCATCGCGCGCGTCGACAGCCTTTTCAACGGCTTCTTTTTCACCGAAAACCATGGTTGATGGGTCGATGAAGCAAAGCATCATGCCAGCCTTGGTCATGGGATAGATGGCGTTGGTGCGCAGAAGAGTGGGCTTGATTTTGTTCTTTTTGAAGCCGGCGATGATGCCCTGCACGTCGAACTGCCCCTGGGCAATGCCGACGGTATCGAGAGAATCGGTGTCAGACTTGGTGCGGAAGAGGGCAAAGGCCAGCTCGTCCACGTCGTGATTGTCGTTCAACCCTGACTTTTGCAGCGCTTCGTCAAACTGCTTGAGCTCCGGCGGCATAACGCGGTTGCGCAGATCCATGGCTGCCGAGGAATTTTGCATGGCCCGATAATCGATGACCACCAGTTGCTGCACGTCGTGCGGAATGGCGCCGCGGGCATCGGTAGAGAGCTGCGCCGCGGGCGCGATGGCGGCCCCTGCCACCAGAAACATTGCCATTGAGAACTTCAACGCTACTTTCGACAATTCCATCCTCCGGAAAGCGATCCATTGCCGTGTATTCCGCAACGGCTGCCTTCAAATAGTTCGCCGGACTGTTAAGAACATCCCGGTTCAATCTTCATTACCATTTTACCTGTCTTCGCGGATTCTGATGGCAGGGTGATTAATCTCCGGGCCAGCGAAGCGGTGCTGCAAGGCGCCGCTCCAGTATTTTCGTCTCCGGATCGAACCTGCTTAATTGACGTATCCAATCGCTTTCCCGCTCATAAGCGGCTTCAGGCAACAGGCCTACAATCTCACTGCCGGCAATTTGGGCCTTGTGCTTTGCGGCCAGGGCGACGAGTTTGCGGTAAACCTGGGAAATGGGTGTGGCCTCAAAGTCTGGGATGTTGATGGAAAGCTGTGCCCGGCCGTGGGCGAGGACGCCTAATGCCCGGACGGCCTTGACTCCGCCTGAAGCCCCCTTAATCTCCCGGGCCATGGCACGGACGAGGGCTACGTCAGCCGAGTCGAAACTGACGTTATAGGTGACCAGGATTTTACGCGCGCCTACTGCACATGCACCGGCGGTGGGGTGGAGAGAGAGACCGCCCAGATCGGGCCGGCGCGAGGGGTCTTTGTTGACGGCTTCGCGCAAGCCTTCAAACTGCCCTTTGCGGACATCGTCAAGATTGGCGCGGTCTGGCCGGGCCGCGGCAGCTTCGTAGAAGAAGATGGGTACGCCGAACCGACGCCATATTTCGAGCCCAGCCTGACGGGCAAGTAGCGCGCACTGCTCAAGGCGCAGACCGGAGACCGGGGCAAATGGAATGACGTCGGCAGCGCCGATGCGGGGGTGCGTTCCCTGCTTTCGGGTGAGGTCAATGAGTTCCACGGCCTTGCCGACGCCGCGAATTGCGGCTTCAACAACGGCGGCAGGCGCTCCGGCAATGGTTACGACGGAGCGATTGTGGTCGGCATCCATGGTCCAGTCGAGCAGGTACACGCCCTCGCCGCGCATGGCGCATAGAATCGCATCGATGCATGCGGCGTCGGCGCCCTCAGAGAAGTTGGGCACGCACTCGACGATCGGACCGTTCATTATTGCCTCGATCTTGCCCAAATACGACGCCTGGGACGTTCACCGATTAAAAGCCGGGCAATTTCCAAAACGAATATCCCACTTGAATCTGGACGCTGGCATTTACGCCGGGATTACGGTCGCCTAGCGACGCTGACGAAATGTGGACGCCGTTTACGCCGATATCGATGGAGCGTTTATCCCTGGTGAAGATATGGACTCCGCCGCCGCCCTGGGGTGTGAAGTTGAAGACGCAGGTGCCGCCGTTGATTCCCAGGCTGGGGTTGCTGAGGATGTTGGGCGGGAACTTGTGGGTTGTGTAGATGAGTCCGCCGGCCGCCTGAAACCAGGGCTGCACTTTGCGGGAGTGGGTGTTGAATTCCCAACGGAGAATGACCGGCGTGATGCTGACTCCGCGAAAGGTGCCGCCGCCGTAGGGTAGTTCGCAGGGTGCGAGTGTCTCATCCACGATGCAGGTGTATTGCTGGTCGTGCGGTGCCGGGGTATAGGCCTGCCAAAGGGGCATGACGTTGCCGGCAAACTGGAATTGTCCGCTCCACCAGCCTTTGCCGACGACCGGGGTGAGGATTTTGCCCGCTTCGACTCCCGCCCAGAAGAATCTGTACTGGTCGCGGTTACCGAAGCCGTTGCCATAGTTGACGAAGGGCTCGATTTGCCAGCTTTGTTGGCTCTTGATCTGGGCTACGGGATCGCTGACGCCGGTGGCGCTGGCAGTGGCCTGGGCTGAGGCGGTTAAGCCGGCCACGAGGAGCAATAACAAAAGAACTATCGGAATTCGTTTCAAACTCTTCCCCATCATTGATTTCAATTCCTCGAAGAGGTCTCCCCGATGATTTGGCACTGTGAACGGCTTCCCTCAGAGGCTAAAGCCCGACGTTTTTTTTGCACTCGTTGCGGCACGACTAAAGTCATGCCCTTTTACAAAACTGCATCCATTAGAACCACTACCAGCCGGCTAATCCCCAGCCCCTAGTCCCTACTCCCTCTATTACCCAAAAAAAGACCGCCACAACCGGGCGGCCTCTTTCCGGTAATCGCCGATTGTTGTTTAGCCGGCCGCGTGCTCCATTTGCTCGGCATCCATATCGAAGTTCGAGTAGACATTCTGCACGTCGTCGAGGTCTTCAAGGGTCTCAAGCAGGCGGATCATCTGGTTGGCCGGGCTGCCTTCGAGCTTGGTATAAGTGGTGGCCAGCATGGTGACTTCGCTGGCTACAGTTGGAATGCCTGCTGCCTTAACCGCGTTTGCAACGGATTCATGCGCATGGGGGTCGGTAATGATCTCCCAGGTCTCCCCTTCGTCGTTCAGATCCTCGCCGCCGTGCTCGAGCACGATATCCATGAGCTGCTCTTCGGTGGCCGCAGACTTCTCGACCGCTATGAGACCTTTCTTCGCGAACATGAATTTGACGGAGCCGGATTCGCCGAGGTTGCCGCCATTTTTTGAGAACGCGTGGCGGATCTCACTTACTGCGCGGTTGCGGTTGTCGGTTAGCACGTCGACGATGATTGCAACGCCGCCGGGGCCGTAGCCCTCGAAGGTGATTTCGTCATAGCTCACGCCTTCAAGCTCGCCAGTACCGCGCTGGATGGCCCGCTTGATGTTGTCCTGGGGCATGTTTTCGGCCTTGGCGGCGGCCACGGCGGTACGGAGCCGGGCGTTCGTGTCAGGATTGCCACCGCCCTTTGCGGCGACGGCAATTTCCTTGAGCAGGCGGGTGAAAATCTTGCCGCGCTTGGCATCGAGCGCGCCCTTTTTGTGCTTAATTGTGGCCCATTTTGAGTGGCCGGACATAACTACCTCAAATGAACAGAAGATGGCGGTGTCAACTCACACCCGATCTGTGAGTATACCACTGGCGAGGGTGGATTTGACGTGCTGTGGCCGGTGGATGAGGGGTGTCTCTAGGAGCCGCCAAGGGCGGTTGGCCAGTGGCGCAGTTCAATAACATCCAGACACAGAGCCAGGCCGATGGAAGCGCAAATGCCGGCGATGCCGACGGGATCGAATTGCCGACCGGTATGGGCTAACCTGACCCAGCCAACAATCAGGATTACCGCGTTGATGCTGAGCCAGATGCATGCGATGCGGCGATGCCAGAATGCGAGGGCAGTAGCCGGCAAGACCGTAAGCCCGTTGATCACAGCGGTGACCAGACTGGGATACGCTTCGATGATTCCATGAAGGGCAAGAGGAGCCGTGATGAAAGGCATGCCTCCCAGCAGCATTCCCACAACCAGGAGGCAGCGGAGGTAAAACCGTCGCAGGATCGCCTTTTCATCCATTCGAATATGGTATCCCCGGAGCCGCGGCCTTTTTGACTGTTGTCAGAGGCAAGCTCTACGCGAACACCTCAGCGTCTTTGAAGCGGGCTCCCGCGGCGTCTTTGTCTGACACGATTGCTTCTTGAGGCGATACCGGCCATGGTATGGCGAGGTCCGGGTCGTTCCACAGAATGGTTCGCTCTCCGGCCGGGGAGTAGTAGTCGGTGACTTTGTAGGCGAAACCAGCAACGTCACTCAGCACCAGATAAGCGTGACCGAATCCGATTGGGATCCAGAGCATTTTGCCGTTCTCAGCGCTGAGCTCGACTGCCAGGTGTTGGCCAAAAGTGGGCGAAGTGCGGCGCAGGTCAACAGCCACGTCGAGCACTGCGCCTTGCGACACTCTTACGAGCTTGCCCTGCGGCTGGATTGCCTGATAGTGAATGCCGCGCAGCACATTTTTTTTTGAGAACGAGGAGTTGTCCTGGAGCCAGGCGCTGGGCAGGCCGGCCTCGGCCATCAGGCGCTGGTTATATGTCTCAAGAAAGTATCCGCGCGAATCCGCGAAGATTCTTGGCGTGATCACCAAGACGCCGGGCAGCGTTGTTTCTTCGAACTTCATTTGTGGTCACTCTTTGCGGCGAAATACGGACCACTTAACAGGCCCATTAAATACTTACCGTAACCGCTCTTGCTGATGGGCGCGGCGAGGCGCTCAAGCTGTTCGGCGGTAATAAAGCCGAGACGGTAGGCGATCTCCTCAGGACAGGCAATGTTCAATCCCTGCCGCCGCTCGATGGTGTGCACAAAAGTTGCGGCCTCAAGCATGGACTCGTGCGTGCCCGTATCGAGCCAGGCCATGCCTCGGCTCATGATCTCGACATTCAGTTTGCCAGCCTCGAGATAGCACCGATTGAGGTCGGTGATTTCAAGCTCGCCGCGCCGAGAGGGTTTGAGAGCCTCGGCGTAGTTGACCACGTCGCGGTCGTAGAAATAAATGCCTGTGACTGCGTAGCGCGACTTGGGGTTGATGGGCTTCTCTTCGAGGCTGATGGCCCGGCCGGTGCTGTCGAACTCCACTACTCCGTAACGCTCAGGATCTTCAACCGGGTAGGCAAAGACGGTTGCGCCGTCTTCGAGTTTTGCAGCATCCTGCAACTGCTGCGAGAATCCCTGGCCATAAAAGATGTTGTCGCCGAGGATGAGCGCGCTGGGTTGGCCCGCAATAAAGTCTTTGCCTATGAGAAATGCCTGCGCGAGGCCGTCGGGGCTGGGTTGCACGGCGTAGCTTATATCCATGCCCCAGCGTTTGCCGTCGCCGAGGAGTTCGGCAAATCGAGCAGTGTCCTGCGGGGTAGAAATGATCAGGACTTCGCGCATGCCCGCGAGCATCAGCGTGCTGAGCGGGTAGTAGATCATCGGCTTGTTGTAGACGGGAAGCAGTTGCTTCGAGACGACGTGGGTTACTGGGTAAAGCCGCGTGCCCGAACCGCCTGCGAGGATGATGCCTTTCATTGGTTGTTCCTCATGTTGCTAACCAAGATCGAGCCACTTATGAGCTTTTGCTGCGCTAACATGCATATCCATCGTAAGTTCTCTTTTAGGGCGTCCGCCAGGAAAGAACGGAATCCAAGAAGCCTCTGGTCCGTAATAAAGTTGCGGCACGAAGCCGGTCATATCGACCTCAAAATGCATAGCAAAGTCACCCAAAAAGTCACCAGCGTCATCGCCATCAATTCCCAAGTCGTAAAAATTTGAATTCGCCGATATGGAAACCGGATCTCTCAAGGTTCTTGCCGCGATGAACTCGACTATTTGTTCCTTTAGAGTCATTGTGCCAATCGCTAGTGCTGCCGGCTTATAGTACTGCCCGTTCAGCGTAATTCTTATCAATCCATTCGCGGTATGCGCCGGTGCGAACGCTTTCGATCCAGGCGGAGTTATTGAGATACCACTCGACCGTTTTGCGCAGACCACCCTCGAATCCTTGTTCAGGCTTCCAGCCCATCTCGCTATTGATTTTGCTTGCGTCAATGGCGTAGCGCCGGTCGTGGCCTGGGCGATCGGTGACGTAAGTGATCAGGCTGGTTCGGGGAGCGCCGCCGGCGAGCCGAGGCCGCATCTGGTCGACGAGGTTGCAGATTGTGGTGACCACATCGATGTTTGCCTTTTCGCTGTTGCCGCCGATGTTGTAGGTCTCGCCGGGCCTTCCCTTTTCAAGCACAGTTCGGATTGCCGAGCAGTGATCTTCAACAAAAAGCCAGTCGCGCACATTCTTGCCGTCGCCGTAGACAGGCAGCGGCTTGCCTTCGAGCGCATTCAGAATCATGAGGGGGATGAGTTTTTCAGGAAATTGATAAGGCCCGTAATTATTCGAGCAGTTGGTGGTGAGCACAGGCAGTCCAAAGGTGTGGAACCAGGCTCGTGCGAGATGATCGGAACCGGCTTTGGATGCGGCATAGGGACTATTGGGCGCGTATGGGGTGTTCTCGCTGAAGGCGGGATCATTGGGCCCGAGAGTTCCATACACTTCGTCGGTTGAGACGTGCAGGAACCTGAAGCTATCGCGATCTTCAGGCGTCAAGCTCTCAAAATACGCGCGGGCCTGGTCGAGCAGCACAAAGGTTCCATGCACATTGGTGCGGATGAACGATTCGGGAGACGCGATTGACCGGTCAACGTGGCTTTCGGCGGCAAAGTGCACCACTACGCTGGGTCGATGCGTGACAAAGATAGATTTGACCAGTTCGGCATCGCAAATATCGCCGCGAACAAGGGTGTATCGGGAGTCGGAGTCAAGCGCGGCCAGGTTGGCAGGGTTGCCCGCATAGGTGAGCAGATCGAGATTTACGAGGGGCGTGCCGGCAGTTCTCAACCAGGAGAGTACGAAGTTTGAGCCGATAAATCCAGCGCCGCCAGTGACAAGGATCGTGTTGGTTGCACACAGTTTGTCAGCCATCAACACCATAATACAGAGCTTCAGCGCAGCGGTCGTGCGGCCGTCAGCTTCGCTCAGTTCAAAACGAACGTCTGCGCCATCCAGAAATTTTCGTTATATTAAAGAAAGCGCAGTTCCGGGTGCGGCCGGGCTGCTTCGAAACAACCTTTCCGATCCAAAACAAATGCGATTTCCAGCGTAGGAATCGCGAGCCGAACGTGTCTTTTTCTCGACATAAGTTAACCGCACCAGTTCATTTCAAAAAAGGCTGCCATGGAATCAAAGAGAAATGGTCTTCGCATTCCGGAACCGCAGGGGTTGTATCACCCACAAAATGAGCACGATGCCTGCGGCATGGGGCTTGTAGCCAGCATTCGCGGCGAAAAGAGTCACGAGATAATCCGCAAAGGGCTTGAGGTGCTTATCAACCTCACTCATCGCGGAGCGGCCGGCTGCGACCCGGAGACCGGCGATGGCGCCGGGCTTCTCATCCAGATTCCACACACGTTTTTTGTACGCGAATGCGCCCAACTCGGCATAAACCTACCCGAGGACGGCGCCTACGGCGTAGCCATGTGCTTTTTACCGGTTGAAAAACACAGCCGCCTGCGCTGCGAAGGTGTTTTTGAGCGCATTGCGCAGGAGGAAGGCTGTGCCGTGCTTGGCTGGCGCGACACCCCCGTGAACGGCGACGCCATTGGCCGTGAGGCCCGCAACTCGCAGCCGTATATTGAGCAGCTTTTTGTTCGCCGCCCCGAGGGGCTGGACGAGGACGCCTTTGAGCGCCTGCTTTATCGCATCCGCCGCAAGACCGAGAACGAGATCGCCGCTTCAGACATCATCGACAAGGAAGCCTTTTACGTTCCTTCGTTTTCATGTCGGACCATTATCTACAAGGGCCTGATGCTGGCGCCGCAGATTGAGAAGTTTTATTTCGAGTTGGCCAATCCGCTGGTGACGAGCGCGCTGGCTCTCGTCCATCAACGGTTCTCCACCAACACCTTCCCGAGCTGGAAGCTTGCACACCCTTACCGTTACATCTGTCACAACGGCGAAATCAATACCATCCGCGGCAACGTGAGCTGGATGACCGCACGCCAGGGAGTGCTTGAGACCCCGCTCTACGACGGCAAGATCGAAGACCTCTATCCCATCATTGGTCCCGGCAACTCTGACTCCGCTTCACTCGACAACGCCGTCGAGTTTCTCTACCAGTCGGGCCGTTCCCTGCCCCACGTGATGGCGATGCTGATTCCCGAGGCGTGGTCGGGCAACCCGGACATGGACGAGGACAAGCGCGCTTTTTACGAATACCACGCATCGCTGATGGAGCCGTGGGATGGCCCTGCCGCGATTGCATTTACTGACGGCAAAGTGATTGGCGCAACGCTTGACCGCAATGGCCTGCGCCCCGGCCGCTACATTGTGACAAAGGATGATTTGGTGGTGCTGGCTTCAGAGGCCGGCGTGATCGACATTCCACCGGAGGATGTACGCAAGAAGGGCCGGCTGCAACCGGGTCGCATGTTCCTGGTGGACACCGTAAAGCAGCGCATTGTTTCAGACGCCGAGATCAAGAAGGAGTTGGCGGCGCGCCAGCCTTACGCGGAATGGCTGAAGACCGAGCAGGTGACGCTCGACATGCTGCCCGAACCGAAGCGGATTATCGCTTCGAACCACGAAACTTTGCTGCGCAGGCAGCGCGCGTGTGGCTACAGCGAAGAGGACCTTCGTATTCTGCTTGCGCCGATGGGCGGGACGGGCGCGGAACCAATTGGTTCCATGGGCACCGACGTACCGCTTGCCTGCCTCTCCGATCGTCCGCAGTCGCTCTTTAATTACTTCAAGCAGCTCTTCGCGCAGGTTACTAATCCGCCTATCGATCCCATTCGCGAAGAACTGGTGATGTCGCTCATCAGCTACATTGGCACCGAGCGCAACATTCTGGATGAAGAGCCGGAGAACTGCCATACGCTCAAGCTTGCGCATCCAATTCTGACCAATCGCGATCTTGAGAAATTGCGCCGCGTGTCGTCGGGAGACCTGCTGGCTACGACGCTGCCTGCGTTGTTCCGCGCTGCCGACGGTGAAAGAGGCTTGAAGCACGCGCTGGACGACCTGAGCACTCGCGCGGCGCACGCCGTGAATTCGGGCTACACGCTGCTGATTCTTTCTGATAGGGGCGTGGATGCAACTTATGCGCCTGTGCCGAGTTTGCTGGCCATGGCCGCGGTTCACAATCGCCTGGTTCGCGACAAGACACGCACGCAGGTGGCTCTGATTATTGAAAGCGGCGAGCCGCGCGAGGTGATGCATTTTGCGCTGCTGATTGGTTACGGCGCGAGCGCAATTAATCCTTATCTTGCGATCGAGACAATCCATGACTTGAATCGCCGTGGATTGATATCGGAGAAAGTCACATCAGAGTACGCCGAAAAGAATTTCATCAAGGCGATTAACAAGGCGCTGCTCAAGACATTTTCGAAGATGGGCATTTCGACGCTGCAAAGCTATCGCGGAGCGCAGGTGTTTGAAGCGGTCGGGCTGAACAAGTCGCTCATCGACGCCTACTTCCCCGGCACCGCATCGCGTGTTGAAGGCGTCGGCCTTGGTGTGCTGGCTCAAGAAGCGCAGATGAAGCACACCTACGCGTATCAGCCGCTTACGGAATCTGAAACCGACCTGGTGGTGGGGGGGCAATATCAATATCGCGAAGGCGGCGAGTTCCACCTGCTGAATCCATTCACCATCAGCAAGGTGCAGCACGCGGTACGCAACAATAACTTTGCGACGTTCCAGGAATACACCGACTATATCGACGACCAGAACCGCAATATGAGCACGCTGCGGGGCCTGCTGCAGCTTAAGTACGCTGAAAAGCCGGTGGCGATAGAGGAAGTGGAATCGGCCAAAGAGATTGTGAAGCGCTTCACTACCGGGGCTATGAGTTTCGGGTCGATTTCGAAGGAAGCGCACGAGACTCTGGCTATCGCGATGAACCGTCTGGGCGGTATGTCGAATACCGGCGAAGGTGGCGAAGATGAAGAGCGCTTCAAGCGCGATGCGAACGGCGATTTGCGCCGCAGCGCGGTGAAGCAGGTGGCCAGCGGCCGCTTTGGCGTGACGACTAATTACCTGGTAAACGCCGACGAACTGCAGATCAAAATGGCGCAGGGGGCAAAGCCGGGTGAGGGTGGACAGTTGCCCGGCCATAAGGTGGACGATGTTATCGCACGGGTTCGGCACTCGATTCCGGGCGTTGGACTGATCTCGCCTCCGCCGCACCACGACATTTATTCGATCGAGGATCTTGCGCAGCTTATCTACGACTTGAAGAACGTGAATCCGCAGGCGCGAATCGCGGTAAAGCTGGTATCGGAGGTTGGTGTCGGCACGGTGGCGGCCGGCGTGGCAAAAGCGCATGCCGACGTGGTTCTCATCTCCGGCGACACGGGCGGCACCGGCGCTTCGCCGCTAAGCTCAATCAAACACGCGGGGCTGCCCTGGGAGCTGGGCCTGGCAGAAACTCAGCAGGTTCTGCTGTTGAACGACCTGCGCAGTCGCATCAAGGTGCAGACTGACGGTAAGCTGCAAACCGGGCGTGACGTGGTGATTGCCGCTCTGCTTGGCGCAGAAGAGTTCGGCTTTGCCACAATGCCCTTGATTTCAATGGGCTGCATCATGATGCGCAAGTGCCACTTGAATACCTGCGCGGTGGGCATTGCTACACAGGACCCGGTGCTCCGCTCGCGCTTTACGGGCACGCCCGAGCACGTGATCAACTTCTTCTTCTTTATCGCCGAACAGATGCGCCAGCACATGTCAAAGCTTGGCTTCCGCACTGTGGACGAAATGGTGGGGCGTGTAGACCGCATCGACGCCTCAGTTGCCGACACGCACTGGAAAGCCAAGGGCATCGATCTGTCGCAGATTCTCTACTCGCCCACCCTGCCCTCGCGCGTTTCGCGGCGGCGGACGCAGGCGCAGGATCACGGTCTCAATCAGGCTCTCGATCACATCCTGATTGAGAAGTCTGCGGCAGCGCTCGAGTCTAAAGCTCCAGTGACCGGCAGCTTCGCAATCCGCAATGTGCACCGCACGGTAGGGGCAATGCTGGGTGGTGAGATTGCCCGGCGTTACGGATCAGAAGGATTGCCCGACGGCACAATCCACTTCAAATTCCGCGGCTCGGCCGGGCAAAGCTTTGGCGCATTCGTGCCCAAC
>Ga0206872_10287_pt1 | contig 13810 bp, 9 predicted proteins | sample Alteio_BWOrgCont_34_FD_152906 | JGI IMG/M metagenome (GOLD analysis project Ga0206872, IMG submission 152906) | Enriched cells from forest soil in Barre Woods Harvard Forest LTER site, Petersham, Massachusetts, United States -... | ecosystem: Environmental > Terrestrial > Soil > Temperate forest >... | reverse complement strand
AACGTCTGCGTCTACCGCCTGCCGCATGAAAAAAGCCTGCTATGGCCTGACTCGCGCTGCGGCCATTGTTTGCAGTCCATCTCCTGGCACGACAATATTCCCCTCGTCAGTTACTGGTTGTTAAAGGGGCGTTGCCGTATGTGCGGCACAGCGTTTTCGATGCGGTACTTCTTCGTGGAACTGGGCACGGCCCTGGCGTTTGTCGGGTTGTTCTACCTCGAATGCATCGTCAACGTCCTTGGCATTCCCTTCGTTGAAGAGCACAAGAACGATCTGGCAAACGGCAATCTGCTGCCCGTGCCCATGCTGGTGATGTTTGCCTACCATGCGACTCTTCTAAGTTTCTTGATCGTGGCATCACTTGTCGATCTGGATCACATGGAGATTCCCTTACCGATAACGGTCACGGGCACCGTTTTCGGGTTGGTTGGATCCCTCTTTGTGGCATGGCCGTTTCCCAACGAACCCAGGACTTTGCCGCAGCCGCCGCGCGGGGGGCTTGTCGCCAATGTGGCTTTTGACCCCGGGGTCTTTCCATGGCCGGTTTGGCACCCGCTCGAATTGCCGTCGTGGCTGCCGCCGGGAAGTTGGCAATTGGGGCTCGCCACTTCCGTGGCAGGAGTTTTGGCGGGGATGCTGGCGCTGCGAATCGTGCGATTCCTGTTCAGCGTCGGCCGCGGCGTCGAGGGGCTTGGGGTCGGCGACGCTGACCTGATGATGATGGCGGGGAGCTTCATCGGTTGGCAGCCGGTGCTCGTCGCGTTTTTCGTCAGCGTCTTTCCCGGCTTGTTTTTCGGCATCCTTCATCTGTTTCGCCGTGGCAATCAAGCGCTGCCTTTTGGTCCGTCGCTCGCACTGGGGGTTTTGATTACCTTGCTGAGTTGGCGAGTCATCGGCGACCACTTCAGGCCGGTTTTTTTTGACCCGCTTTTTTTGGGTATCCTCGGCGGCGCGGGCGCATTCCTGATGCTCGTAATCAGCTTTGGGTTGCGGCTGCTGGGAGGTAAGAGCAAGTAGCCATGAAACCCATCGTCATTGTCGATTACGGCATGGGAAACTTGCGGAGTGTGCAGAAAGCCTTTGAAAAGGTCGAGCACGAGGCGATCATAACCAGCGATCCGCAACGGGTGGGCGAGGCCGATCAACTCGTGTTGCCGGGCGTCGGCGCGTTTCGCGATGCCATCGCCCGGTTGCATGAGGCCCAGCTTGAAGAACCGATTCGTGACCATTTGCGAGCCGGAAAGCCGTTTTTTGGCATTTGCCTGGGTTTGCAATTGCTGTTCACCACTAGCTACGAAGACGGCCATTACCAGGGACTGAATTACTTTCCAGGCGAGGTTGTGAAGTTCGGCACCCACCCCGGATTGAAGGTGCCGCACATGGGGTGGAATGAGCTCCGCGTAAAGAAAGAGGCCCCGCCGCTGCGCGACTTGCCAGCCGGCTCATCCGTCTATTTCGTGCACTCGTACTACGTCGTTCCCGGCGACCCGGCGTTGACGGCCACGGAGACGGACTATCCGACGCCGTTCACTTCCGCTATCTGGCACGACAACGTGTTTGCAACCCAGTTTCATCCGGAAAAAAGCCAACGTGTCGGCCTGGAAATGCTGCGCCGGTTTGCGGCCTGGCACTGAACGAAACCACGGCGCGGGACGCTGCCAGCGACCTCCACCCGGCACGCAACTTGCACCATGAGCAGTGTTCCGCATTGCCGCTAGGAGAAATCGAGGGCGTAATGCTATTGAACTCCCTGACGCGATTTCGGGGGAACGCCGGACGCCTGCAGGAGATCGTTGTCGTATTAGGTAAGTATGGCCTTGCGGATTGGTTGGCGACCTCTCGGCTCGCCTGGATGCACGCGCCGCTAAAGACGGCCCAAGGTCAACGCCTCGATCAGTTCAGCCAGGAGGAACGCATCCGGCTTACCTTGCTGGAACTAGGCGCCACCTTCGTGAAACTCGGCCAGATGCTTAGTACCCGGCCCGATCTTGTCGGAGCCTCACTGGCGTCGGAACTCAGCAAGCTACAGTCCAACACACCCGCCGATCCGATCGAGGTCGTTCGCCGGACCATTGAATCCGAGCTGGGCCACCCCCCCGAGGAGTTGTTTGCGGAATTCTGCCCCGAGGCAATGGCGTCGGCCTCGATCGGTCAGGTTCATCGGGCCCGACTGCATGGCGGTCAGCAAGTCGTCGTCAAAATCCTGCATCACGGGGTCGAGGCCCAGGTGAACCGCGATTTGGAGCTGATGACCGCCCTTGCCCAGGTGGCGCAGAAGCATGTTTCCGCTCTTCGGAACTACCGACCCACGAACACCGTCAAGGAGTTTCGCCGGACGATATTGCACGAGTTGGACTTGAACAGCGAGCGGCGAAATCTCGAGGAGTTTGCTAGCCACTTTAAGGGTGACCCAACCGTTCACTTCCCGACAGTATACTCCGACCTTTGCGGCCGGACCGTTTTGACGATGGAGTTCTTGCAAGGCATTCCAGGTACCCAGGCGCGACCGTTGCCGGATGACGTGGACCTCGTTGAGTTTGCCCACAGAGCCGGGAGGATGTACCTAGAAATGATCTTCCGCGACGGCTTCTACCATGCCGATCCTCACCCTGGCAACTACGTCATCATGGAAGGCGGCGTTGTCGGAGTACTCGACTGCGGCATGGTCGGACGGTTGGACGATGACCTCCGTGAGGACATTGCAGCAATCCTTCAAGCTGTGGCCGAAAGCGACGTTGAGGAATTGGTGGAACGCGTGATCCGCCTCGGATCACCGCCCCCTGATCTGGACCGCAGTGCCTTCAAGTCCGATTTAGCAGATTTCGTCGCCGAATTCGGTTCGCGGCCAATCAAGGAAATTGAGTTGGGAGCGGTGTTGAGGGAGGTGACTGACATTGTTGCGCGTCACGGGATTTATCTGCCTTCGAACGCATCCTTGTTGCTTAGGACCTTGATGGTGCTCGAGGGCAGTGCGAAACAGCTTGATCCCGCATTTAGCCTCATGGATCTTGTCGTCGACTACCAGTCGCAAGCCGCGGGTCACTGGTTATTGTCCGGACGTTGGCTCCGTGACATCCGGCATGTTGCCCGTGATTACGACCGCCTGATTCGCCTGCTGCCCGGGGACCTCGCAGACACGCTGCACCGTCTCAGGGCCGGCACCTTCAAGTTGGAGCACGAGCACCGCCACCTCCAGGCGAGTGTACACCATCTTGTGCATGGCATAATCGTGGCGGCGTTGGTGCTCAGCGCCGCGCTCCTCATCAGCCGAAGTGACGAGGTATGGCTTGGCGTGGCACGACCGGTGCTGGGCCTCGTCTTCCTCGGCTTGGCCGGGCTTATCGGCTTTCGCCTGCTCCGTTACATCAACCGGTCTGACGAAAATCATGTGGAATGAGTCAAAGAAACGGTCCATCGCAACCTCACTTGCCATTCGCCGGCACGGCCATTTCGTCAAGCTCCAAACGCAGGTAATCGTAGAGAATTCCGTCCGTCCAAGCCCGGCCGGTGTTGGTGAGCTTCATAACGTTGGTGCCGGCCTTCAAGAACGAGGCGTCAAACACGACGTCCTTTTCCTCCCAGTAGCCGCGGATGCCGTCGCGATGCATTACACCGGAGTCCAGGAGTCGACCGGTGTTGCCGGCTGACTTGTCGTTGACCGCCACATCGACGCCGCCGCGGCCGCGACTGCCACAGATCGCGAGCCTGAGCGTCGCCTTGCCCCTAGGTGCTTGCGCCAGGTCGAAGGTGATGGTCCACGTCGTCGGCTTGCCGTCGTTCGGCGGTTGGGCGTAGTTCCAGTCTGTCTTCCAATCGCTCTTGCCAACCACGAAGTTTACATCGTGGGGGAACTCCTTGGGGTACTCGTTGTAAAGGCCCCAAGCCCAATACTTGTCGCCGTGTTTAAACTCCTCGGCGCTGCGATTGGGCACGCCGATCTCCCAGAGCTGACGGCCGTGGCGCACCGGCTTCCACACCAATGCGCCTAGGTCCAAGGTCTTGCCGGCGGCTACAGTGACGTCGGCCTTGGCATATTCACCCAGCACGCCATCGGCGATGGCGCGCAGAGTGTAGGCGCCGGGGCGCACGTTGGCGATCTTGAAACCACCTTTTTCGTCGCCACGGACCCAGAACTGATAATGTTTGGCATCCAGTTGCCAATCGACCGCCTGACCGGCCGCCGTTTGGGGGGTAAGGCCCACCAACAGATTGCTAATCTTGTTCCTGGGCGTCAGGGGGTCTTCGACGGCAATCTGCCCGCTGACCGTTCCGCGCTGGTTTTTCAGAGGGTAATCGACCCCGGACACCCAGCCATAGGGCCACGCTTCCGCCTCCTTAGCGGCTCTTGCAAGGGCTTCTTTCCAAAGCTTGTCATGGTCACCGCCGGAGTTGCAGTAAATAAGGAAAGGTCCGATCACCTTCGTCCAGGCCTCGTCCTTGGCAATGGTGCAGTTGCTGCCGCCGTAGTGGCTGCCGCGCCAGTAGTTCAACAAGGTTGGCGCAGCGCCGGCGTTGTTATCGAGATGGCCCGTCAACTCCACCTTGGTTGGGCCACCGCTCAGATACTCGATCGACGGATTCACGAACCACAAGCCAAGCTTGTGCTCCGTGCTGGACCAGCCATACGCCGGTGTCTCGAACTGGATCGCGGAGTAATCGTACTTGTGCTCTACCTGGCCGGAGTAGGTGCCCGTATTCAGGCGGCGGACTTCCTTCATATTGAGCTGGGTTCCCTTGTCCCAGTCTTCCGGCTTGGGCATAACCTTCCTGCGCCGGGCGTCGATGGTCATGAAGTCGAAGACATTGGGGTTGAGTTTGGCGCAGAAGCGAGCTTCACCGACCGAGGTGGCGGCGTACTCCGGTTTGTGCGTGAATATCGAATAAGTGTAAACCCCGGTGTCGCCACGGCTCAGGGCATAGCGGATTTCGATGTCGGCCACGACGGAACCGCCGGGCCCGTTGCCGACGCGCTCGCCATCAGAAACGACCTTAATCGCCACCTCGCCCCGGTCGCCGCCGCTTGCTTTCGGTTCAATGGTCACGGCGGCGGTAGTGCGCTGGCCGGTGCCCGTGTGCGACCAGTAACCGCCGACATGACCCGATGCGCCGAGCATTTCCAGGGCCTTGTATTTCAGTGAAACCAGATCGCCGGAGCGCTTGCTGACTTTCGCGGAAATAAGACTGTTAGCCAGCGTGAAGGTGGTGTCGTCCTCGACGATAGTGACTGCCGCCTTGGTGTTCTCTACCGGGGCGGCCGCATTTACAGGAAAGCTGAGCGCCAGTAGTGCGCCGACCAGAGTTACAGGCAGTGTCATGATGGCAGCGTCTCCGTGTGGGGGGTCAGCGGCCCTTGGCGGGCCGAGTCACGGTGATCGGGTAATCGTTGGCGCCGGACTTAACCTCGAACTCCAGCCCCGACGTGCCGAAGTTCGCGAAGCGGCGGTCGAAGGTTGCTTCCGGCTCGTCGGGGTTTTCCAACCGGGGTGTGACGAGGACGCGATACTTGCCGGCAGGCGCGCCGTCGCCGGGTTTCATGGTACCAAGCAGATAGGTCCCGTCGGGTTGAATGTCCGCGCGGGCGGTTACTACGGGACTTATGTCCTGCCGTTCGAAGACGACAATGCCCTTGGTGACGGGCGCGCCATCACTGTAGGTGACCTTTCCGCGGACAGGATATTGGCCGCCGCAACCCGTGACGCCCAGCATCAACAGGGGCGGCTGCAACAACACACCATTTGATCGGAAAGCACGAGGATTGACGAGCCGCCGGGCTTGTCCCGGCGGGGATAAACCCCGCCGCTCGTTTATTCGTGCCGAGCGCGCACGGGAAGCAGTTGGATCGCGTCACGACAACTCCCTCCCTTTCAATAGTCGCCGACGGGCAGCCCAGCCCCCGGCGGTGTGTTTGCATTTGGGTTCGTTGGGGGCGGTTGTCCGCCATCTTTGCGGTTGCCTGCAGGCGTCTTGGCGTAAGCGGCCAGGTCCTTTGCCGCCTTGGTTTCGACACCCGGAGGTTGCAAGAATCCGAGGTCGCGAATCCAGTCAATGAAGCGAAATTGCCAGGTTCCATAAGGAGTGCCGAGCCGGTCGGTCAAGCCGCCCGTGGACCCGCTGCCAGGGTGATGGCCATTGCCGTAAATATGCATTTCAAGGTTCGGCGCACTGACCTGGAGCATGGCGCTGAAGTATTCGTTGGCCCAGACGGCGTGCACCTGGTCGCCAGAGCCAGGGCACGTGATAAAAGATGGTGGCACATTGCGCGGGATCGCCGGGGTGGCGCCGCGAGCAAAGGGAGTGGGGCCGGGATAAACAATCCCCACGAAATCCGGCCTGGAAGTGGTCCCAGCAAGTGGATCGTTCGCTTCCTGGTTCTTCTTGTCAAATTCGTCGAAAAAAATCGCGGCCGGCGCTGCCAATTCGGCCCCAGCCGAGAATCCCATGATTCCGATCCTATTAGGATCAATTCTCCATTCCTTGGCGTGGGCGCGCACCAGGCGAATTGCCTGTTGCGCATCGTAGACCGCATCGGTCTTCGGGTTGTAGCCATCGCTTCGCAGGCGATTGCGGAGAATCACTGTGTTGACGCCATAGTTGTAAAAGAAGGGGACAAAGTCAGCGCCTTCCGAGCCCACGTTCAGCGTTCGGTGACCCCCGCCAGCCACCAGAATGACGGCTGACCCCGTGTTGAGGCTGCGGTCCACCAGGTGCACTTCAATGGATGGATTGTGGATGTTCACGATGCTTCCAATTCGGCCGGGAACATCCTTGTTCATGTTGTACTTCTCGGCCTCCTTGATTTTCTCCTTGCGAAGCCAGGGCGAGTCCGGCGGGAAAAGCGTGACGACAGTGCCTCCTTGCAAGATGGGTTGAGGTGCATACGGCTGTTCGGTCGCTGCCGCAGGCTTTGGCACGTCCAGTGCCGCCGGAACGGGCGGCAGCGGTGGCCGCGGGCTCGCCTCTTTGGCCGGCTCCTGAGCTTCGGCGAGGTGGAGCACGGCAATCCACAACAGTAACACCATGATCGACAAAACTGCTGGGTGCATTCTCGCGATGGGGAGAGCCTTCATTTCGTCACCTTCGGAGGTAGAGAGGAGGAGAGTACCAGGCATCACCGTGGCTGTGTTTGACGCTGCTACGGTATTTGGTAACTCACGGCTTGGCCAGGGAGCGGACCAACGCTATTGGTCTTGGCCTAGAGCAAGACATGACGGATGCACCGTTGATCGCGGGTTTTTTGTCGGTTCGCAGGAGCATTTTATCCACCTCGGGTAGCTTGGTGGCGCGTTAAGATGGGGTTGTCGAAGCAAGTGACGTCAAAGCGAAGCGCGGGCTCGATGAGGGCGTGCGGGCTTCCTTTGTTACCAATCCATTTGATCGGCCTGCGGTTGCAATTCATGAAGCCGGACTTGAACAGCGCCATCCAGCACCACACCAATGGTCGCCTCGATTTGGCTGCAGGGATTTACCGTGCCCTTCTTGCAGAAAACCCTCGGGACGCCGACGCCCTGCACCTCCTGGGCGTCGTGGCCCACCAGGAGGGCGACGAAGCGCGAGCCGCCGATTTAATCAAACAGGCGATCGGCCTTCGCCCGGGAGCAGCCGCCTTTTTTTCGAACCTCGCCGAGGTGTACCGAGCGACTGGCCAGTTGAAGGAAGCCGTGGCGTGCTGCCGGACCGCTCTCTCTCTGGAGCCGGACTCGCCGGAAGCCGCCAACAACCTTGGGTTGGCACTGCTGGCCCAGGGCGACGCCGCCGGAGCGGTCCCTCTGTTTCGGGCGGCCCTTCAGGCACGACCGAAGGACGCGATGATACAAAACAACCTGGGCAATGCTCTTCGCCTCCAGGGCGATCCGAGCGCGGCACTTGCAGCGTTTCGCGAGGCTCTGCAATTCGATCCCGAATTGGCGGAGGCCCACAACAATCTCGGGCAGCTTTTGTTGGAGCAATACCAGCCGGAACAGGCATTGACCCATTGCCGCGAAGCGGTTCGACTCCGCCCCGATTTGGCGGAAGCCCACAACAACCTCGGCAATGTTCTCCGCGATATTGGACAACTCGCGGAGGCAAAGGAGTGTTACTCGAAGGCGCTGGCGCTTGAGGCCGACCTCGCGCTCACCTACAGCAACATGGGCCAGGCCCTTCAGGAGGAGGGGAAGCTGCAGGAAGCAATGCTGTGGTACCAACAAGGGTTGCGACGAGACCCGAACTCCGCTCGGATTGTCTGCAACCTCGCCAGTGCCCTGGAGGAGCGCGAGGACTTTAGCGCTGCCGTGTCTCATTACCGGTTGGCTCTGGAGCTCCAGCCGGGATACGCCGAGGCCCACAACGGACTTGGCTTCGTCCTGCACGAACAAGGAAAATTCTCGGAGGCGATAGCCGAGTACCGCGAAGTGCTGCGGCTCAAGCCTGATTTTGCCACGGGATATTGCAATCTCGGCAATATCCTGGAGGAACTCGGCTCATTCGACGAGGCCCTGGTCGCCTTCCGAGAGGCCGTGAAACGGGATCCGAATCACGCCGGCGCCTACTCCCTGATGGCAACAATGCTCCGCAGCAAGTTTCCCGATGAAGACATTCAGGCCATTCGCCGGCTGCTCGCGCGACCGCAGATGGCTCCGGCCAAACGTCTTGCTCTCCACTTCGGTCTCGCGCAAGTCCTCGATGCCATCGGTTCGTACGAGGAGGCGGGTGAGCACCTGCGTCTAGGAAACGGGTTGTGCAGGGCGCTGTGGGATAAACAGGGCAAGACTTACGACCCCCAGGCCCATACGCGACTCGTAGACTCTTTGATCGGCGCGTTCACGCCGGAATTCTTCAAGAAAGTTGCCGCCTTTGGCGTGCGTTCGGAGATACCCATTTTCATCATCGGCCTGCCGCGATCGGGCACGACGCTGACCGAACAGGTGCTGGCCAGCCACTCCAAAGTCCACGGTGCGGGCGAGTTGAACCTGGCCCGCGAAGGCTTTGAGTCGCTGCCCGGAGTCAATGGCAATGCCGGTTCTCCGATCGACGCCCTCAACTTCCTGACACCGGAAAATACGCAAGGGCTAGCCAACTGGCACGTCGGCCAACTGCGAGAGAAGGCACCCCAGGCAATCCGCGTCGTGGACAAGATGCCGGACAACTACATGTTCGTCGGCTGGCTGCACACACTGTTTCCGAATGCCAAGTTTATCCATTGCCGCCGCGACTTGCGCGACGTGGCCGTGTCTAGCTGGATGACGAACTTCCGCAACATTCGCTGGGCCGCGGATCAGGACCACATCGCGGCCCGGTATCGCGAGTATCAACGCCTGATCGCACACTGGCAATCGGTGCTGCCGGGGATGCTGTTCGAGGTGGATTACGAGGATACCGTGGGCGATCTTGAAAGCGTCGCACGCCGGATGGTCTCCTGGTGCGGCCTCGATTGGGAGCCTTCCTGCCTCGCGTTCCATCAAACGACGCGTCCCATCCGTACAGCCAGCGTGAGCCAGGTGCGGCAGCCGTTGTACACCCGTTCTGTGGCACGCTGGAAACATTACGAACCGAGTCTAGGCGGCCTCTTTAAGCAGCTATATCCGGACGATGGCTCGACTTAGTTGGATAACAACTGGCCAGCCTGGGAATTCGTTGTCCCAGCCCCTGGAACCGTAGTGGCATTTGCAGGCCGACATCTGCCAAATCCCATGTCGGCATGGTCGTTCCAACACTGGCACGGGGTTTGCGTTCGGTGGGTTGTTCTCTTCGGCCGCTTTAGCTTTCCGACAGACGCGTTTTTGAGACGGAGGCGGTAATCCAAGCCTGAAGGTAGTTACCAAGGCGCAACCAACGGGACGGCACGGAGGGCGTTCTCCACCGGGCAAGGTGGGCAGCCTTTCGTGCCGTCTCGCTTTTTCATCGAGTGCGGCCAACCTACTGTCAAATGGCCAGTGGCCAACACCGACCGCCGCGAGGCGAGCACCATTGAGGATCATCCAATGGCCAACAATCGACTTCACTCTCTCCTGCGAGCTGCAACCTCGGCAACCAAAAACAACCGGGAAGCAAAGAATCGCTCCAAGTGGCTACAGCTGGAACACCTGGAGAGCCGCGACGTTCCCTCGGTGGCCGCAAACGACGTTTACATCAGCAGCCTGTACCAGGGATTGCTCGGGCGCAACTCCGACCCGGGGGGTCTCGCTTTTTGGGACTCACAGCTCAACGCAGGCCAAAGTAGGACGCAAGTCGCGCTTGGCATTGAGAAAAGCGACGAATTCATTGGCCGGGCTGTGCAAATCTATTACCAGGATTTTCTGGGCCGGCCAGGGGACAGTGCGGGCGTCAATTTTTGGGTAAATGCCGCTCGCCAGGGCGAATCGCTGGAGCACATCAAAGCGAGCATCCTCGGCTCGGACGAATTCTTCACCCATACCGGAAACACGCTTAATACCTACATCAACGCGATCTACGAATCGCAACTTGGGCGGGCCGTTGACTCCGCCGGCTTATCCTTCTGGTCCCGCACTACGACCAATACGGCTGACGGCCGCGCTGAGACGGCTTTGCAAATCATGCACAGCGCTGAGGGAGAACAGGTAAAGGTGACCGGCTACTACGAGCTGTTGCTCGGCCGGCTTCCCGGCGCCAGCGAGGTCAACTTCTGGGTCGGCGATATCCACAGCGGCGCTCAGGATTCGGACGTCATTGCCGGGATTCTGGGTTCGCCTGAATACTATGGTCAAGTCCAGTTCTTCGCTGCCTCGGGGACCGATGCAAACTCGGCGGCACACACGTTCATCGTTACCACCCATCGCTTCTCCGGCACCCGCCCCGGTGCCGAGGAGCTTAATGCCACCATCGCCACCGATCCATCCCTGGTACTGCCGCCTCCGGCCGGTAATGGAAAACATGGCCACCATTTCACAACGGGGCCAAGCGTCAGCGTGGGCTTTTTCGGCGGTACGGGACCGTTTTTCACGACGGGCTCCGTCGTCGGCGTAGGTACCGGGCATTCGGGCGGATTCTCCGGTGGCGGTTTTAGCGGCGGCGGCGGTTTTGGCGGAGGCGGATTTAGTGGCGGCGGTTTTAGCGGAGGCGGCAGCAGCGGCGGCGGAAGCGGTGGCGGCAGCGGCTCATTACGTGCGGCCGTACCGCATGACAGGATCCCAAACGGCGGCATGGACGCCTTAGGAGGCCGAGGAAAGGGCGCCGGGCTCTACCTCACGGGCGGTATGCTCACCCTTGCCGGGACGACGGATTCAGGCATCAAGGGGCAAGCGCCTACCTCCCCGCTTGGCAGCGACAGCAGCGCCTGGCAACGCCCATTCAACACCCTTGCGCAATTGCAAGCGCTGGAGGCAACCCTCCCGCCGGTTACGTCCTTGGGCGCCGGACAACTCACGGAACAACAGCTTCAGGCAACCGTCTCCGCGGCATTGGTTCGGCTGGAGCAGGCGGGCATCAGCCAGTCGCTCTTGGCGCGCCTGGAGTCGGCGACCTATGAAGTGGGCAACCTCCCCGGCCCCCTGTTGGGTTACACGTTCACCCGCGATCACACCGTGGTCATCGATGCCACAGCCGACGGGTACGGTTGGTATGTCAATCCCACGTCGCAGACGGATTCAGCGTTCACGCGCTCGGCCAGCGCGATTCTCACTGCAAATCCCGACAGCCCGGCCGCCGGCCACATGGACCTGCTCACAACGGTTTTACATGAAATGGGCCATCTTGCCGGCTTCGGCGACGTAAGTCCTCAGGCTCATCCCAACAACTTGATGGATACGACTCTACCCACTGGCGTTCGCCGAACCGATGCCCTAGACGCGATCTTCACCCGAGGGTTCGTGTAAAGCGCCATCGATTCGGCGTTCGCAGATTCGAGCACGCAGCGCAAGCAAGTGAAGGGGGGCACTTGCTTGCGCTGCGTGCTCGAAAAAACGAGCGCTTTAGGGCTTTCACCATATCCCCGGAATCAGGCGATACCGCACTCGCTTGGCGTATTCCTTGTACCCTTGCAGTTCCGCCTGAAGCGTACGATCCTCCAGCGCTGTTCGCACCACAAGGATGATGGTCATAATGAGCCCAGGAATTGTTGCCCAATAGGATCCCAAAGCCAGCGGCAGACCGAGCACGAAGAAGAACGACCACATATAGAGCGGATGGCGCACGATCTTGTAGGGACCGTTTGTGACCACGGTCTGCCGCCGTTCCGTCTGGATGCGAACGCTCGGTTCGGCGAACTTGTTCGTGGCGTAGACCCAGATCGAACCGAGGTAACCGACGGTCATCATGAGATACCCAACGACCATAACCCACAGCGGACAAGTGGACCAGTGAAAGCGAGCGGCGTCGAGGGCCGCGAGTGGGAAGATGGCGAAAAAGGCAATCACCAACAAGGACAAAATCACCTTGTCCCATGCCTTCGTGCCCTCGTGAATCTTGCTCCGAGCCACGAAGATGTCGGGGTTGACGCGCCACAGGTAAGCGATGCTTGGGCCCGTCAAGACAGTGAACACGGCGAGGAAGACCCAGCCGGCAACCCATCGAATATCTCCCGCCGATAGAAAAAGGACAATGCCAAGCAACAAATTGAAAGCCGCAAGCGAAAGAACGGCCCGCAGGAGCGTGGCGCTCGGAAATCGTTTTGTTTCGGGCATGGTGCAATCGGTGCTATTTGGTTTGGCAAGGTACGAGCGGCTCCAGAAATCCCGGCAGCCCAGGTTGCGGAAGGCGGCGTTGTTGAGCTGCCTTCAGCGTGTTATTTTAGCAGTCGTAGGAAAGGTAGGACTGGTTCGCCCAGTTCGAGGAGGCTACCGTGCAGAGGCACGAGGTGCGAATAGTGTCCAAGAAAAAAGGATTCGCACCTCCGAGGATTGCACCTTTGCAGCGTGTCGTCGCGGAGCCTATAACCGACGCGGACGAGCAAGCAGCATTGGACAAGCTCCGCAAGCGGCGTAAAGCAAAGTCAGCAGTGCGGCAGACGCCTACTAAATCCAATGGTGCGAAGGCTGCCGCGAGTGCCGCGACGAAAAAACGACCTTGAGCACCCGGCAATCCATGCGATAGTCACGCCATGGCAACCTCCGAAAAAAACGTCCCTGCCGCTGACCCGTTGGCCGATCTCGATGCATTTCTGGCCGATCTCCATGCGGTCTTGGAACGCATCGCCACAGGAAAATCCCTCGATTCCGAAATGGCACATCGTATTCGCGAACGGGCACAGCGTATTACCGAGGAAATTCGGCAAAAACATGGCAAACTCGACATCGCCGTGCAACTCATCCGCGAATCCCGTGACGAAGCATGAAGTACGTCCTGGACTCCGCCGTCGCGCTGGAACTCCCTCCCCTGAGTTAAGAACCACATTCTCGTGGCTACCCCCTCCCTCGTAGAGTAAAATCGCCACCGCCGCGGTCGAGCGTACCCCCACGACGGACCGCGGGCGTGGTTTACACTCACTCTGCGAGACAACACCAATGCGTCACCCACCATTCCGTCTCCTGCCCCTCGTTTGCGTCGGGCTGCTGATCGTCTCCGCGGTCCACGCCGAACCGGATGTCCACGATACCCGGCTGCTCACCCAGCCGACCGTCAACGGCAACCACATCGCCTTTATCTACGCCGACGATTTGTGGGTCGCCGACCTCGATGGCAGCAACGTCCGCCGGCTCACCAGCGACATCGGCCTCGAGTCGCACCCCGTCTTTTCGCCCGACGGCAAGACCATCGCCTTCAGCGCCCAGTACGAAGGCAACACCGACGTTTACACCATCCCCGTCGAGGGCGGCTCGCCGACTCGCCTCACCTGGCACCCCGGCGTCGACCTGGTTCGCGGCTGGACACCCGACGG
>Ga0206872_10285_pt1 | contig 13852 bp, 9 predicted proteins | sample Alteio_BWOrgCont_34_FD_152906 | JGI IMG/M metagenome (GOLD analysis project Ga0206872, IMG submission 152906) | Enriched cells from forest soil in Barre Woods Harvard Forest LTER site, Petersham, Massachusetts, United States -... | ecosystem: Environmental > Terrestrial > Soil > Temperate forest >... | reverse complement strand
GACGCCGTTATCGACCTCAAACAATCCGATGAAGCGCTTTTGGAAAACTTTGAGAAAGAAAAATGCGAAAGCGGTTATGATGTGGTGCTCGATTTTCTTTGGGGGCATCCCGCCGAAATATTGATGAAATGTTTTGTACCGAAAGATATGCGGCTGCCCTCCAAACCTATCCGCTATGTTCCGATCGGCGCCAAAGCGGGTCCTGGCGCCTATGTAACGGGCGAGATGCTGCGGACATCCGGATTACAACTATCCGGCATGGGGAAAGTAACGCCGGACGAGATCACTGCGGGGAGCAACCAGGTTTGGGAATGGATAAAAGAAAACAAGCTGCACATGGATATCGAAAAAGTACCTCTTGCCGATATTGAGAAAGCCTGGTTAAGAAATGACCTGGCGGGAAAAAGACTGGTGATTATTCCTGCCCTGGGTTAATGGAATTTATTCACCCTTAAAACTGCTGCAAATAACTCACCTTAAATATCAGGTGATCTTCCGTTTGGGCTATCAATGGCGCTGTAATCAGTTGGCTGTTTACGCCCCGGTTGTAAATAAAGTACACATAGCTAAGCGGCGAAAACTCCCAGGCCAACCGCAGGTTGTAACTGTCCGAATTGTTGACCTCGTTTTTTTGGTAGATACCGGTTAGCTGCAGCCGCGGGTTAAGCGCAAAACGGGCCTGCAAAATGTACAGGTTAATGGCAGTATAAGTATTGTCGATCCCTACACCCTGGAAATGGTTGCGGTTAAATTCGCCCTGGAAAGAAACATAGGGAACGGGTGCAAACTGCACTTTGTAATCGCCTGATATCAGTCGGCCGTTAAAATAAGTACCGGTCGAATAAGTAACCTGTGCATTCAGCATTTTGGATGGATCGGTTTGAAAATAAATTTGCTGGTTAAAATATTTATAATCGCCGGGGGCAATATTGACATTGAGCGGGGAAAAAGTAGCGGTAAGATGCTGCCAAACAGATTCGAAGCCATACCCAAATGAACCGCCGTCTTTAAAGTTGAACCAAACGGGAAAAACAGGCAGATCAGCCTCCGAAAATTTACCGGTTGACGCGGTATAATACAATTCGGGCAATGTGCCCGGCGAATAAGCCAGCAAAAAGCTTTTAAACGGCAGCAAATTGCCCCGGTAAAAGTAATTGGCGCCGGGCGTGGTAGCGATTACATCCGTGCGCGAAATGAAGCCCATCTGCGGGTCGAAGTTTTTGGTAAAAACGGATTCCGTCCACCATATCTCATGGCTGTTGGTATTGTTAAAATATTGCACAATGCCGCCAAAACCTTTTTGCCCGGTATTGGTGGTGGTTGATTGGGTGACTATCGCGTTTATGGAATTGGATTCTCCCATGCGAAAAAAACCATCTACTGTCGACTCGATGTTCGCCGCGCCGGGCTGTTCCTTCAGGGTCACCAGCCCCCCAATGCGATCCTGGCTGCCAAAGTTTTGAGAGAACCTCCCTACAAAGAAGTTGGTCGCCGGACCGCCGTTATAACCCTGCTGGCGTATGGCCATTGCTCCGTAATTCACGTTCGCAGAGCGATAAACAAACCTTCCTCCGCCAACAATGGGTATGGGGTTTCCGCTCGTATCCAGCCCAATAGTGCGACTGTTGAACGGCTGGTAATGCATGGACCCGCCCGCCTCATCGCCATTCAACGTTACTTGTACGCCGAAGAGGGAGGCGTTCTCCAGGAAGAATTGCCGCTTTTCGGGAAAAAACACATTAAAACGTGTGGTGTTGTTTACCTCCTGGTCAACGTCGGCCTGGGCAAAGTCGGTATTGGCGGTCAGGTCCAGTACGGCATTTGGGGTAATGGTCCATTTCAGGTCGCCGCCATATTTAAGGGCCTGGGTATGCGGTGGTTCAGTATTACCGAAGTTGGTATAATGATCGTCAGACGCCAGGAGATAAGGATCGACAGTAATATTGGTGGCATTTGGCGGTGGCTGCAGGTTGGTGAGCAGCCCGGCATAATTCATATGCGTTGCCGAAAAAATGCGCGGGAAGGGTGAAAACGCGCTGATCTCGTTTGTAAAACGGCGGTTCCTGTAAACGTTAAACCCCCAGCTTTGTGCGGTATCTTTGGTTTGCGGGTAGCGCAGCGTTTTCCAGGGGATGGCCATCTCCGCCACCCAGCCCGAGTCGCTGCGGATGGTGCGTACGCTCCAGATGCCGTCCCAGTCGATGTCGTAATAAAGGTCGTCAAAAGAAAGCAGGTCGCGTTCCACGCCGTAGGCATTGGTGGCAAATACTATGGCGTTGCGCTGGTCGTTAAAAGTATCGAACGAAAGGTTTACCAGGTCGTGCCGCAAATTATCGAAGTCTCGCGCGAAGTCCGTTGCCATAATAGCCTTCTTGCCTTTCGGGTCCTTGCAAATGATGCCAAAATAAAGGTATTTCTGGTTGTACAACACTTTTACGACAGTAACAAACTGTGAGGGCTTGCCCTGGTAAGGCTCGATCTGTATAAAGTCCGAAGCGCCCGGGGTTAGCGCCCATTCCGGTTCGTCGAGTACGCCGTCGACTTTAATGTTACCGGTTATTTTAACGGCCTTTAGTTCCCGGCGGTGTGGGTTGGGTTTAAAAATTTCTGCATCCTGTCCGAAAGCATACGTCGCGATCAATAAAAAAATAAACGTAAGGCGTATTTTCATCGGCGGAATAACTGGTGGAGCGACGATTGGAGCGATATCATCGCGGGCAAATTACGAAATCGTTTGCTAATATTATTGCCCTATGCCACAATGGTATTATTCATATTTTGTTCAATAGACGGTCCAACTCCGCTTTAAGCGGCGTGGCGCAAAAAACAGCCGCGGCAATTAAAAACTGCCGCGGCTAACCAACGATCAATCCAAACTATTTTTGATTTTGCTTATCCTTTAGCCATACGCCGGTAACTTTGCTCACCTCCTGGTAATTATTTAAGTTAACATGGTGTGCCAACATGAAAGTGCCGGTTTGGCCGGTAACCGTTATCACTTTGAATTTGCGTTCGGCATCGTTATAACTGCCCAGGTCCGGTGTTGGGCTAGCTTGTTCACTGCTGAAGTAGAATTCAAGCTCCACCTGTCCGGGGGAGGTTACGTAAACAAAATTATAGGTATAGCCCACAAAAGTTTCAAAATGATATGGGAGCAGCTCCCATTGGTCGGGATGGTCAGACGGGCTGGCCGTAAAATAAACGAGCACCATGCCATTGTCCAATACGTCCTGCGTTATGGTGTTATTAAGCCTGACGTAGTATCTTGTTGTATATTGGGCATTGCCGCCGTTGGCATATTCAAATTCATAGTGATCGAAATATAACCAATCACTGCCCCCGATTGAAAACTCGTCTGTTTTAACATTGGCGTTGCCTTCAGGCCCCTGTAGCGATATGGGCGTGCCCCAGCCCGAATCGGTTTTGGGGCCGTACAGCTGGTAAGCTGTGTTATCAAGGTAATAGTCGCCGTCTACGCCTAACGAAGCGTCCGGAGCGCCGCTGCCGCTATATATCTGGCTTCCCGCTACACCATTGGTCCCGTTAGTCCCTGCGGCGCCTGCGGGCCCTTTTAACGATACACCGGTGCCCCAGCCGCTGGTTGTCTTTGGTCCATATAAACGCCCGGTAGCAAGATTGATGTAAAAATCGCCGATTGCGCCCACCGATGCATCCGGCACTATCGTCCCGCTGTAAATAACACTTCCGTTGGCACCGTTCGTGCCCGACGGCCCCGCCGGGCCAACAGCCCCTGCGGCTCCGGTTGCCCCGTTAGCGCCATTAGCGCCGGACGGGCCAACCGGCCCCTCTTTACCGCAGGACGAGATTATAGCCGCAAACAAAATAAAAGCAATAATGCGAAAGTTGATCTTTTTCATGGTAAGTATGTTTTAGTTATTGAGTATTAAAATTCGCTGACTATTTTCAGATTAGGTATTACAACAGTGCTAATCTGCTATATACGCCTGTATTCAGCGAAGTTGAAATTATTCCGGCCGGCGGTCAATCCTCTTTTTGAGTGATTCGGGAAATGGAGGGAGGGTGCTTAGTCCTGAGTCGAAAGTCAGAAAATTCCGGAATCGACTGAGGACTGAAGACTATTGACTTAACACTATTGTCATGTCAATATGTTTTTATCGCATAATCAAAAAAGGGATTTCAATTTAACCTTTGTATGCCGATGATCATCATAGCTGATTGCTCAAGCACGAATGTACCCATAGTGCACATCCATAATCACACAAAAGGGTTAACACAACTTAACATATTTCAATGTTAACCATATTGTAAATTATTGATAATCAAATATTTATAATAATAATCGATCAAATTGCCTTAACATCTTTTTTATGCGTTCACTGACAAGAATCTGTCAGTAAATTAACTTTACATTATGCCGGCCCGGCAACCTTTGTCAACAGTCAGAAACTTATTTTTTTATCGGGTTAGCTACAAGCTTTAAAGTCCGCTGTAAAGGCCAAGCGTCATTTCAATGGTGACATGACACTAGATGATCTTTTCTTTCAAAACTTTGGCAATAGCCTCTTTACCACAATTTACATGAAGTTTTTGGTAGATATTTTTGAGGTGCGAGCGCACCGTATCAAATGCCATAAATAATTCTGATGCAATCATCTTGATGCTGTTGCCTTTTATCAGCAGTTGCAGCACTTCGGTTTCCCGGTTAGTAAGATTATATTGATTATCAGTCCTGTGTCGGAAAGAATTCAGCACTTTGGCGGCTATCATCGGCGACATCGGGGCGCCGCCGTCCAGCACTTCGGCTATGGCGTCAAACAGCCGCGCCGGGGGTGTTTTCTTTAACAAATAACCGTTTGCCCCGGCGCAAAGACATTGGAACAGTCGCTCATCATCCTCAAATACGGTATACATAATAACAGCCGTCTCGGGCCGGGTTTCTTTCACCATGGCAACGCCAGAAATACCTGTTTTACCCGGCATATCAATATCCATCAGCACCACATCCGGCTGCAGTTGCCGGATGACTTCGACCGCATCGTTGCAGTTGTTAAAATCGCCTTTAACCTCGTAAGCAGGATCGCTGTTAATGAGATAGGTAAGCGATGCTCTTAACCGGTCGTTATCCTCAAACAAAACTATACTTACAGGCATAAAGTCGAAGTTACCGTTTTACAATTCAGCCGGCAATAACTCATTTGAGTGATTAGCGAAAAACGGACATAGCGATATAAAGCGTGGCGCCGCCGCCTTTTGCTGATTTAACCTTAAAAATGCCCCTGCGGTTTTTCACTCTTGCTTCCATATTTTTCAGGCCGTTACGCGTGGTGGGCGCAAGCGGGTCAAAGCCCCGTCCATCGTCGGTCACCGTCATTTTAAAATAGCGGTGATCAGCTTCAAGGTTTATCGTTACGGATGATGCCCCGGCGTGTTTATAAATATTATTCACCGCTTCCTTAAAAATCAGGTAGACGTCGCGCCGAAACTCCATATTTAATTTTTTTTGAGACAGCTTCTCATCAAAAAACACTTTGTACTGAATATTGGCGCCTTCAAACAATTCGGCCGCGTACCTGCGCATGCGCGCCGCAGTTTGTTCAAAACTATCGTTCAGCACATTAATGCTCCATACAATATCGTCAAGGGACTGATTGGATGCATCTACTTCTTCGGCTATCCGGGTTAAAAAGGTATCTGCTTTTTCAGGCTCGCTCAAATTGGCGTGGCTCAGCTGGGTAAGTATATGAATATTGCTTAACGTTGAGCCAATATCGTCATGCAGGTCCGAAGCAATACGGCTGCGGATAGCCTGCAGGTGCATTATCTGGCGGATGCGGTATTGATAAGCCATATAAATTAAAAACGCCAATACGACAATGCAGGGAGTGATGAAAAGCCAGGTTTTCCAAAACGGCGTGGCTACCGTAAATGATACCACACCCTCGTTTTCACTCCAGGTACCGTCTGCCAATTGTGCTTTTACGTTAAACGTGTAGCGCCCCGGTAAAAGATTGGAGAAGTTAGCCTGCCTGTTGCCTCCGGCCGACACCCATTCCTGGTTATTTAACCGGTAAAAATATTTGTTCTGGCTCCCGTCAACCAGGTTAACTGCAGTAAACGCGATGTTGATATTGTTGCTGCCATAGCCGAGCAAAATCTTATGGCCCGGATCCACGCTTTTACCCGACGATGTTGCCGAAGTAATAAACAATTGCGGCGCGTTGCGGCGTTTGAGCCACTCGTTTGGGTTGATGCTGTAAAAATCATGCGGTGTTATAAAGTCTATTTTATCCAGGGCCGACTGGTATCGCACACAGTATACCGCATCATCCGAAGCCTGGTAGTAGCCGCTGAAATTAAATATCTTCCCGGTTACTATATCCATGCAACTGATACCGTTTTTAGTACCTATCCATAAATGCGCCGCACCATCGGCGGCAACACTGTATACTATATTTGACGAAAGCCCTTGCGGAACATCGTATTTTTTAAACTTTTTCGCCGAAATATTGAACTTAAACAGCCCGCCGTCCGTCCCCAGCCATAGGCTTCCTTTGTGGTCAGCATAAATTGCGTTGATTATTCCGTTGTCAAAATCTGCATCCGGCGCAGGCGGAAATGTGGTAAAAAGGTTTGTTTTCCGGTTCCACCAAACTAACCCTTTTCCTTCTACGCCACCCATCCAAAGGTCGCCGTGTTCATCTTCATCTATCGTCATTGGATACCGTAACGGAAATTTACTTTCGTCGTGCCCGGTATACAGTTTTATATCGCGGCTCGCCAGGTTATATGCCGCAACCCCGTTACCTTTTCCCAAACCCATCCAAAGTATATTTTCCTTATCCACGAACTGGGTGGTAATAGGCAGGGTGTTTATCCACCCCCAGCCAGCGGGCAGGGGTAACTGAGCTGCAGTATTATTCCCAGGCCGCCAGGTGAATAAACCCAGTTGGGTGCCCACCCAATAATCACCGGCAGCAAGCTGCCTTATGTTCCAGGTGTCGTTTACGTCGGTGTTGGTTCTCCACGAAAAATTTTTCCAATCGGCTCCGTTATTACTGCTAAAAAAAATACCCCCGCTTGTTGTCGTGATAAATACTTTGCCGCCCGTAACAAAAATGCCTGCCAGTTCGATGTTGCGCCCATCCGCCGGGTTGTATTGCGGGAGGGTTGAAATAGCCAGGTGATTGGCGGCAAGCGTAAATTTATACAGACCATTGGTCGTACCTATCCAAAGATTATGTTGCCGGTCGTAAAAGGTGCATTGTACGTGTTTGCCTGGCAGGGCTATGCCAGTTTTTAATATTTGGGCCTTATCTGCGGACGGAAATTTATTAACGTACAACAAGCCGCCGTCGGATAGTGAACAGCCCACCAAATTATCATTTATCAGGCTGATATGACTGTTGTAATAAATTTGATTTTTGCCTTTTATACTATCCAGCGGAGCGGCGGTAACCTTATTCAGCACCCGATCAAAGAAAAACAGGCTGTCGACCAAATGTTTGATATACCAGGCATTGCCGTCCTTATCAAAAACAATATCGGCTACCCCCTGCGTAGTGAATATTTGTTTATAAACCAGGCCGGTATTATTTAACGGCATAATTTTTTTAGTTCCCGGCTGATACAACTGATACCGGTCGACTTTTTTATTTGGAAGCGTGAACAAGAGATCGCCGCCAGGCAATCGTTTAATAGCTTCCACATATATGGGGCTGTTGGCATCTATATCGTTCTCTTTGTATCCATTCCTCAACTGCAAAACGTGCAGTGCGGTATCCAGTTCGTACAGGCAGGTTTGCGACCCGGCCCAAATATCTCCATCGCTGTCTGTATTAATAGTTATAAAGCTGTTTTGAAGTGCATAGGCACTGCCGCTGGTTTGTACTACAAAGTTTTTAAACCTATTTGTGCTGATATTGAGCAAGGATAAACCGCTTGTGGTGGCTATAAGCAGCCGGTCGCCCGGTAAGATTTGCAGCGCCCTGATGTAGTTGCCCGGCAGGGAGTTTGCCGTTTTGTTGTGAAAATAGTTTCTAAATTCCACGCCGTCGTACCGGCTTAAACCATAGGACGTGCCTATCCATAAAAAACCGTCTGCATCCTGGCAAATTGCGGTGATGGTGGCATCGGGCAAACCGTCTTTAATGGAAATGTAGGCGGGCTTTTGTTTATCCAGGTTTTGGGCCATTACACAAAAACTCACCGCAATCAGCAAAATTGATATGAGGACGCTTCGGTACATTTAAAGTGTAAGATAAGCATTTTCAAATACTGGAAATATGACGTTGCGGGAATTTTTAAAGCCCGACTTCGCAGGCATAAGCCGCTACGGCAACGGAACGCGGGGATAGTGGTCCGTAAAGTATTTGGCTTAATCCCCAGCCAGTTCATCTTCAATGCCTTTCTTCATGGCAGGGTCGTCCCACTCGGCCGCGCCCATGTGGCCCGCATCGCTGTTCAGCACAATAAGTTTGGCAGGCAGCAGTTTTGAAAATTCCGTTGCCGGCTGCGGGTTGCACAGGTGGTCCTGCTGTTCTACGATGATGGTCATTTTTGCTTTCACCTGCTTGGCGGCTTCTGCTAATGAGCCGCTGTATGGTTTGGCAATATCATGGTCAAGCAGCGCTTTTAACTGGTAATAAGTATCGTTCCAGTCGTGCACCTTTGCTGTTTCGGTATATTTCATGTACGCTAAAGCCGCGCTTCTCGACATACCCTTTATAATAGCAGGCGGCGTCATCGAGTTTAACTGGGTGTAGAGGGTTCCAGTAGCGATAATGGGGTTAACCTTGTACCGGCCGCCATGAAAAGCCGTGTCAGCTTCAATTATACTGCGCATAATGCTCCATTCCACCAGGTCGTAGCTGCTTGGCTGCGGCGTGGCGACGATAGCGATGAGGTGGTTCATAAAATCAGGGTAGCTAACGGCCCATTGAAAAGTTTGAAACCCGCCCATGGAAATGCCCATGACGGCGTGCAGGTGCTTGATGCCGAACTTAGTGGTAAGCAACTGGTATTGGCTGGTCACCATATCGCGGATAGAAAATGACGGAAAATCAGCTCCATGCTGCTTAACGCTGTTGGATGGCGAAGTGGTAACACCGTCGCCCAGCGCATCCACGATTATTAAATAAAATTTGGTGGTATCAATATCCCTCCAGGGTTTTACCAGTTGCTCTATCATTTTCGAAGTACCGCCATACCAGCTGGGGAACAGGATAGCATTTGTTTGGTCCGCATTCAATTTGCCGAATGTCCGGTAGCCGACCTGGCAATCGTTGATGGTCGCCCCGTTTTCGAGTTTAAAATCGCCTAAAGCGGCGAAACGCTGGCGGTCGGAGGTTTTAGTTTGGGCTGAAACGTTCAGGTCGTTTAACAGGATGAATACGCTGATCAGCATTAAATTTTTTATGATACTCATAAAAGCTTTTTTTATCGGTTTTGCAATTTTAATAGATCGAAGATAACTAAACGTACCACTTTAATTAAAATAAAGTGGCACGCAAATCATCCCGAAAAAATAGTTTAAAAATCTCATCCTTTTCCTGTAACATTATTAAAGAGTTTACGATTAGCTGGTAGAACAATAAGAAAGCGGTACCTGGTTTAACAATGACCCAACAGGACGATTTAATAGCCTTATGCAGGCGGGGCGACCCGGCCGCTTATACAGCGCTGTATAGCCAGCATGCTGTGGCCGTTTATAATTCGATACTGAGGTTGGTGGATCATACCGGCGAAGCGGAGGATATTTTGCAGGAAAGCTTTGTGGCGGCGTTCCGGGGCATTGAAGGTTTTAAAAATACAGGCAGTTTTGGCGGATGGGTTAAGCGGATCGCCATAAATAAATCGGTTGACTGTTTGCGCAAACGGAAGATCAGGTTTATAGAATTTGGGCCGGGGCTGATCTTTGAAGAAGACGAAATAACTGACGAGTCGGAATTTGAATACACGATGGAGGCGGTGCACGAGGCCATTGAAGCATTACCGCCAGGTTACCGGACTGTTTTTAACCTGTACGCAGTTGAGGGTATACCGCATGCAGAGATTGCCCAAATACTGGGGCTGGAACATACCACGGTGCGAACGCAATACCACCGGGCAAAACATAAAATATTGAACACGCTAAGAGTGGGAGGTTATCATGAAAAATGAACTGGAAAACTTTATACAACATAACCGCGATAAGTTTGACCGCGAAATACCCGACGCGGCAGTATTAGGCCGGGTGCTGCAGCAAATGCAGCCGGAAGTTAAGCCTTCGGCAAAAGGCATATTAATCCCCTTTCGGGTGATCCGGTGGGTCGGGGCTGCGGTTATCCTGCTCACTGTGGGTATTGCATTTTGGGCTTTGCATAAGCAACCTGAAAAAGTAACCATTGCCGGTACGCCGGCTATTAAAACTTTGCCGGCTAAGAAACCACAGGTTGACCGTGTAAAACAAGCCCCGATCGAAATGGCACAAACCGAAACGGAAAAACACAAAGGCATTGATGAAGTTGACCACGACCTTGCCGTTCGCAAGCAAGCCTTGTTGGCCAAATTGAAAGCGCAAAGCGCACACGCAGAAAAAAAAGTACTGTTTGCCAGCCTGAACAATATGGAATCACCGGCCAGCCGGATAATGGCCATAGACAATACCTATAAGCTAAAAGACGCCGGCGATGATGTGGTTAATGCGCTGGTTGAGACTTTAAACAGCGACCCCAATACGAATGTGCGACTCGCTGCCCTTGACGGCCTGACCCGTTTTTACCGGGAAAGTTATGTACGGAAAAAACTGATCGCCTCGCTGAAAAACCAACAGGACCCCTTTGTGCAAATCGCACTGATCAACCTGCTTACGCGGATGAAAGAATCGGTTATCCTGTCGCAATTGAATCAGATGGTGAAAGATGAAAATACCGATGAGTCTGTAAAGGGTTGTGCCTATTCGGGCATTCTACGGCTGCAGTCCTCTTAAAAAAAAGCAATTAACATAGCAGTACAAAGCCAACCGGTTCATGCATGACGGAAAGCTGGGTCTGCCTAAATAAATAACCAATAAATTAAAAATCAAACAATGAAAAAGTTTTTTATAATAACGTTTGTGGCCCTGTCGGCAATAGCTACAGCCCGGTCGCAGGAATTCAAGGTCAATAAGAGCAGCGGCAAATTGATGCTGAACCTCAAGTCGGCAACGGTTGAGGGCTATAATGGCACCGAGATCATTTTTAAGTCGACGCGTTCGGAATCGGACCAGGACCCCCGCGCCAAAGGGCTGCGGGCCATCAATGGCTCGGGTTACACCGATAACACCGGGCTTGGTGTCAGCGTGGTTGAAAATGGCGGCACGGTTGAAGTTAACCAGGTGGCCTCATCAAACCTCGACCTGGAAATAATGGTTCCGAAGGGCGTGGTGATCTCTTTTGCCTGTCACAAAATGTCGGACGCCGGTACGGTGATCTTTAAAAACATGGAAAATGAAATTGAAATTTCAACCGACTATAACGCTATAAAACTGGAAAATGTGACCGGCCCTGCTACCGTAAGGGCGCTTTACGGCCCGATTGACGCCAAATTCAGCGACAATATCAAAGGGCCCATTTCCATTGTTTCCGTGTATTCAACGGTGGATGTAGCCATCCCGCAGGCTACCAAAGCCAATGTAAGATTAAGCACCTCGCATGGTGAAATACTGGCCTCATCGGAGTTTAAGATCGAAATGGAAAAAAGCCCCGGCAGCGATATGATCAGCTATGGCAGCGAAGTAAACGGTAAGCTCAATGGCGGCGGCACCGACTTTAAGCTAACCTCCGAGTATTCGAAAATTTACCTGAGGGTTGCCGGGAAGTAGTCATTAGCCACTGGTCAATAGTCATTAGTTAGAAGTTCAAGGGCTTGTTTTGTACCAATGACCAATGACCAAAAACAATCATTAACATATTTTAAAAATATTGATATGAAAATTTTATTCATAAGCATTTGCTGTGCCCTGTGCATGGCGGTTAATGCACAGCCAACTATTACCAAATCGTACCCGGTACAACCGGGGGAGCAGGTGAACCTGCGCTTTGATTACCCGGTAGTTAAGATCAGCACCTGGGACAAAAATGAGGTATCGGTAACTGCCCATGTGGACATCGACGACCACGAGTATGACAGCGCTTTTAAGCTGAAAAGTGAAACGGTAAACGGCGCATTGGTGATAAGCGACGAAATTACCAATATCGATCAGATACCGCGCCGGTACACCGTGGTGCGCAACGGCGTAAAAACGGTTTATAAATCGAAAGAGGAGTATAAAGAGGCGGAGAAAAAGGGCGACATTCAACAAACTTACGAGGGCAATGACATAAACACAGATGTAGAGGTAAAGGTCCCGTCAAGTTGTGTAACCGAAGTTAACGCCATTTACGGCATAGTGGAGCTAATCAATTTTAACGCGTCGGTTAAAGTTAATGCGGAATACGGCGGTATTGATGCCACCATCTCCACCGCAAATACCGGTAAACTTAAGGCAACCACCCAGTATGGTCAAATTTACTCAAACCTCGACATGAAGATAACCGATCATGAAGAGCATGATTTTTATAACTCCATTACTGCTGAGCCTGGTAAAGGGCCTACCTATACCTTTTCATCGCCTTACGGGAAGATTTACCTGCGGAAGCCGGCGGGGCAATGAGATGACTAGCCGGATAGTAACTTGGCCAGCCGGAAATCTCAAAAACAAAACGTGCAGCCCGCGTATTGCAAATACACAGGCTGCACGTTTTTACTATTTATAAAACACTACTTTTTCAGCACCACGATAAATAGCAGGATGAAAAGCAGGATGACCACGGCCGCCAACAGCCATATTACTTCTTTGCAGCACCTCTCTTTTACAGGTTTTTCAACGGGGCATTCCTGCTTTGGCTTAAGCGGCAGTACGCCCTGGAATGATGGCTTAATGGCAGATGAATCGCCGCCAAGCCCGTCAATCCGTGCCGAGATATACAAAATATACCGTTGCAAAACCTGGTACCATACATTAGCCGGTGACATAACCTGTAACCGTGCTTTCATAATGGCCAGGATGTTTTCTTCAGGCGCCAGCATCGTGGCCTTGGTAGTCACCGGTATTTTCACCTGGAATGTCCCAGCTACGTAACGCCAGTTTGTGTATTGCCTTTTGGTCACTGTATCATCATCGTCGTCAATTAAAGGCTGTACGTCCTCGTCCTTCGCATTGACCGCTTCATAAGTGGGGTTGGCCCCGCGCGGCGTAGCGACCTTTGTGTTGATCGGCCGGTCGTGGCTGCTTATTTTTCGCACCAGGATGGTAAATTCCTGTCCGGCAACTACCGTGGTAGGCAAATCGATCGTAAACAAACCGGCAAAGGTATCAGCAGTACCCACTGGTACGGGTATGTAGGTAACGCTGTTCGTAACCTTGCATTGAATGGTGTGACTGTCGGTGGCGGTGAGGAAGTGCGTTCCATACAAAGCATTTGCCAGATCAAGTACATCCGCAGCATTTACCTGGGGCCAGTAAATACTGGCTATACTGTTTTTCGGAACCCCTTTCCAATCTATCATCAGTTCGTCAGGGTAACTCATTATGGTGCCCGGAGCCCCAAAAAACGGCTGCGTTGGCTTAATATCAAATGTTTGCGGGACGCGGTGCGTAGCAGCAATGCCCGGATTATCCGAATAGGTAAGCTGCAGGTTGCGTTGTGCCAGTTTATCGCAGTTCTCGGGATTTTTTACCAAACCTGTATTCAAAATAGGCGCCTGGTCATAAGCAATTTCGGCAACCAGGCAATGGTGCGTGCCAACTGCCCAGTCGTTTGAAACAGATTCGCCGTTCACCACGTTTGTACTGTCGTATAAATTTAGATAG